>Ga0247843_1003522_pt1 | contig 25480 bp, 23 predicted proteins | sample LaCruzMarch2017__FD_192420 | JGI IMG/M metagenome (GOLD analysis project Ga0247843, IMG submission 192420) | Freshwater microbial communities from meromictic Lake La Cruz, Castile-La Mancha, Spain - LaCruzMarch2017_8m | ecosystem: Environmental > Aquatic > Freshwater > Lake | place: Spain...
GAGTTGCTGTTTTTCAACTACTCCAAGCATGCGCCCTACATGCACTATGGCGTGGTCGACAAGCACGACAAGCTGGTGCATTACGTGCCCATTCCTTTGCCGGGCCCACGCTTGCCGCACGACATGGCTTACACCGAAAACTACGCCATCCTCAACGACTTCCCTCTTTATTGGGACCCCGAGTTGCTGAAACAAGGCAAGCACGTGGTGCGTTTTTTCAAAGACACGCCCTCACGCATCGCCATCATTCCACGGCGCGGCCAGCCCCAAGACATCGTCTGGTTTGAAGCCGCGCCCACCTTTGTGCTGCACTGGCTCAATGCCTACGAAGAGGGCAACGAGATCGTGCTCGACGGCTATTTCCAGGACAACCCCATGCCGCGCAACTACGAAGGCGCGCCAGCGGGCTACGAGCGCATGATGTCGTATCTGGATCAGAAAAAAATGGGCTGCCACCTGCACCGCTGGCGCCTCAACCTGAAAACCGGCAAGACCACGGAAAAGCGTCTGGACGAGCGCATTCTGGAGTTCGGCATGTTCAACCAGCGCTACGCCACAAAGCCTTACCGCTATGCCTACAGCGCCGTGCAAGTGCCCGGCTGGTTCTTGTTCCATGGCTACGTCAAACACGACTTGCAAACCGGCGACTCCTGGGAGATCCGCTTGCCCGAAGGCCAATACGCCAGCGAAGCCCCCTTTGCCCCACGCGTGAACGCACAAGACGAAGACGATGGTTACTTGGTGAGTTTCATCACCAACGAAAAAACCCAGCGCTCGGAAATCATCCTGATCGACTCCAAGAAGTTTGAGGCCGGTCCGGTTTGCCGCATCGAGTTGCCGCACAAACTGTGCAGCGGCACGCATGCCTGCTGGGCCAGTGGGGCTGATTTGGAAGGCGGCGGTTTGCTCTCCGGGCAAGCACACTGATCCCACCCCACCACCATCCACCGAAACGCACACAGATCTGGAGAACACCATGGGACTTGAAACCTTCGTTGAAACGCCCCCTTACCTGATTGACAACCCGAATTTGCAGGGTGGTTTTGCCCCTATCGATCAGGAGTTGGTGGTGCAAGATTTTGAAGTCATCGGCAAGATCCCAAAAGACTTCAGCGGCATGTACGTGCGCAACGGCCCCGTGCCACAACACACCCCCAAAGGCAAATACCACTGGTACGACGGCGACGGCATGTTGCACGCCGTGCATTTCCGTAACGGCCAGGTCACTTACCGCAACCGATGGGTCGACACCGATGGTTTGCAGGCCGACCAAGCGGCGGGGGTTAGCCTGGCCCCTGGACTCAAACAACGCCTGCCCGAAGGCGCATTGCCTGACGATGCGCTGAAAAACACCTCCAACACCGATGTGAAATTTCACAACGGCAAATTGCTGTCCATGTGGTACCGCGGCGGCGCTGTCTACCAGGTTGATCCCTTGACGCTGCAGACTGTTGGCAAGCTCGAATCCGATCCACGCCTGAAGGGGCTGCAAATTTCGGCCCACTCCCGCGTGGACGAACGCACGGGTGAATACCTATTTTTTGCCTATGGCAACCAACACCCCTACATGCATTACGGCGTGCTCAGTACCACCGGCGAATTGAAAACCCTGGTTCCGGTTGAACTGCCGGGGCCCCGTTTGCCGCACGACATGGCCATCACCGCCAACTACAGCGTCTTGCATGACTTCCCGCTGATCAACAACCCCGAGGCCTTGAAGGCGGGTCGTTACAGCCTGGAGTTTCACCCCGAATGGAAGTCGCGTTTTGCCGTCATTCCCAGACACGGCAGCGCGCAAGACATCCGGTGGTTTGAAGCCGACCCGCGCTACATGCTGCATGTGGCCAATGCCTGGGAAGAAGTCAACGACAAGGGCGAAACCGAAATCGTGATGCTGGGCACGCCTTACGCCATGCCCAAGCAGTTTGACGGCAGCCTGGATGTCAAGCGCTTGCTGTTCACCATTGGCACCCAAGGCACGGAATACGAGTTCTACCAATGGCGCTTTAACCTCGCCACCGGCCAGACCCGCGAGAGCGTGGTGGACGACATCCTGAACACCGAGTTCCCGATGATCAACGCCTGGTACCAAGGCTACAAAAACCGCTACACCTACCATGTGCTGATGGGCCGTGCGCGCACCGTGGAGCAACCCCACTTTGCAGGTTTAGCCAAGTACGACCTGGAAACCGGCAGCGCTGTGACTTACCACCCTGGCGAAGGTTACTGGTTCAGTGAGGCCCCGTTTGCATCGCGTGACAACCCGCAATCTGAAGACGATGGCTACCTGATCGGCTTTGTCTGGAACGGCCTGAAAGACCGCTCGGAAGTCTGGATCATCGATGCACAACAACTGGCCAATGGGCCGGTGGCGCGGGTCATCTTGCCGCAGCGCGTGCCCCATGGCTTTCACAGCACCTGGGTGCGTGAGTCGCTCTTGCCCACCGCTTGATGGCATGGCGCAGCAGATGAACACGGCTGTCAAAACCCCCACGGCGCAAGACCTGCACGGCGTTTGGACCTTGGTGCGTTGGGAAATCACCTACGACGATGGTCGCCCCACCACCTACCCTTTTGGCCCCGATGCCACCGGCCTGATCCAGTACACGCACGACGGCGGCATGGCCGCTTGCATTGCCCGCTCAGGTCGCGCACCCCTGTCCAGCGCCAGCGTGCGCAGCGCACCTGAGGCCGAACGCCTGGCCGCGTTCGAGAGCTTCTTTCAGTACGCCGGGCGTTATGAAGTGCGTCAACACGAAGGCCGGGCCCAAGTGGTTCACCACGTCAGCCATGCGCTGAACCCCAATTTTGTGGGCAGTGACCAAATTCGCAACATGGACTTTGCAGCCGATGGCACGCTGACCCTGTCGGCATCCGACCCGGTGCCCGGCAGCACCACCTTGCGCCACCACCGACTGATCTGGAGACGTTGATGACCCTCTTCGAAAAGCACCAAGCCCGCTTTGAGCAGGCCCAGCAAGCCTGTGCCACGCGCCACTGCTGGAGTCCTTACCCGGAAATGCCCGACAAGTACCCCGAGGCTGCGCACGCCAAAAGCGCGGGCCTTGCCGCTTTCGAACAGCACCTGAAAAACGGCCGGTTTGAACTGGACCAACCCGGCATCACGAACTGGATCGGCGAAGAAATATCGCCTTACACCCAGCAAGCGCTGGGTGTGGTCTACCCGCAATCGGACATCCACACCCTGTTCGACGCCGCCGAAAATGCCATGGACAGCTGGGCACAAGCGCCTTACACGCAGCGCATTGGCGTGCTGATGGAAGTGCTTGAAGTCTTGTACCGTGACCACCTGTTTGAAGTCTTGCACGCAGTCATGCACACCGCAGGGCAAAGCTACAACATGGCCTATGCCGGCTCGGGCGTGAACGCGCTCGACCGCAGCATCGAAGCCCTGGTGTATGCCGAACAAGCCATGCGCTCGGTGGCCCCTTCGGCACACTGGTCCAGGCGCTTTGGCAGCTCGGAGATCCATCTGCAAAAAACCTACCGCCTGGTGCCCCGTGGCACGGCCGTGTGTTTTTCCTGCGCGAGTTTTCCCACCTGGAACGCCTGGCCCTCCATGATGGCGAGCCTGGCCACGGGCAACCCGGTGATCCTCAAACCCCACCCGGCCACCGTGTTGCCCATGGCCATCACGGTCAAGGCCTTTCGCCAAGTGCTGCAGGCGGCAGGCTTTGACCCCAACCTGGTGACCCTGGCCATCGACACCACGAGCGAGCCGATTGGCAAAGTGCTGATCAAACACCCCAAAACGGCCATCGTGGACTTCACAGGCAGTGTGCGTTTTGGCCAATGGGTGGAGCAAAACGCCCACCCCGCATTGGCCTTCACCGAAACAGCCGGTTGCAACACCGTGGTGCTGGAATCGGCGCAAGACCTCGACGCGGCTTTGCGCAATCTGGCCACCACCATGTGCCTGTTCAGCGCGCAAATGTGCACCAGCCCGCAAAATATCTACATCCCCCAGTCGGGGGTGAACACGCCGCAAGGCACGGTGCCTTTCAAAGAAGTCGCCCAACGCCTGGCCACTGCCTTGCAGGCCCTGACCTCGGACCCGAAAAAAGCGTCCATGATTTTGGCCACCATCCAGTCGCCACAAACCTTGGCTTTGCTACAAGACTTGCAAGCGCAAGGCCAGCAGCGCGGCAAGGTGTTGCTGTCACCCCAGCCCTACACGCACCCGGAATTTCCGGACGCCCGCACCAGCACGCCACTCATGCTGCAGGTCAGCACCCGCGAGCGTGACCTGTACGCCGAAGAGCGTTTCGGCCCGATCAGTTTTGTCATCGCGTGCGAGGACGCACAAGACGCCTTGAAACAAGCCACACAAGACGCCCGCAGCCAAGGCGGTTTGACCGCATTTTTGTATTCCACGCGCGAAGACTTCATCGCCCAGGCTGAGGACGCCTATGCCCGCGCAGGCGCACAACTGACCATCAACCTGGTGGGGGCGATGCCTTTGAACTTCGCAGCGGCTTACAGCGATTACCACGTCACGGGCCTGAACCCTGCTGGCAATGCCACACTGACCAACCTGGCGTTTGTGGCGGGTCGGTTTGGCATTGTTCAATCACGCCGCCCGGTCACACCAGAAAGTGGCACCTCCCCATGACCCACGACCGCATGACCCACCCGCGCTTGCCCCTGCGACTGCCGGTGTTTGCTGCACCCATGTTTTTGATCTCGGGCCCCGAGATGGTGATGGCCGCTTGCAAGGCGGGCATTGTGGGGGCCTTTCCCACCCCCAATGCACGCCCTATTGAAAAACTCGACGAGTGGATGAAAACCATCACCGAAGGCTTGGCGTCCGCCCGTGATGTGCAAGGTGCCGACACCGTGGGCCCTTGGTGTGCCAACCTCGTCACCCACTCTTCCAACACACGTTTGGCGCAAGACCTGGAATTGATCGCGCGCTACAAACCGCCGGTGGTGGTCACGGCTTTGGGCAGCCCCAAACCCGCCATCGAGGTGGTGCACAGTTATGGCGGCCGGGTGTTCGCCGACGTCATCAACCTGACGCTGGCCCAAAAAGCCGTCAAGGCCGGGGCCGATGGCCTGGCTTGCGTCTCGGCGGGTGCAGGGGGCCACACCGGTTTTTTGTCGCCGTTTGCTTTTGTCAGCGCCATCCGCGAGTTCTTCGATGGCGAAGTGGTGTTGGGCGGCGGCATCAGCGACGGCTGGGGCATTGCTGGGGCCATCGCAGCAGGCGCCGATTATGTGTACATGGGCACGCGCTTCATTCCTGCCCTTGAGAGCATGGCGCCCGAGGCCTACAAACAAATGATCGTCGACAGCACGGTGGACGACCTGATCGTCAGCGCTGGGGTGACCGGTACATCGGCCAGTTGGCTCAAGCCCTCGCTGCGACTGAACGGCCTGGACCCGGACAACATGCCCGATGCCCCTTCCCGTCAATACGACAGCAGCACTTCCTTCGCTGGCAAGAAATGGCTAGACGTTTGGGCAGCAGGCCAGGGCCTGGGCACCATCCACCAAACTGCTCCCATGGCCAGCATCGTGGAGCAACTGGCCCTTGAATTCACCACCGCAACGCAGCGCCTGCAAGCCCTGCCCTACCCCCAAAGGAGTTTCCAATGAGCGCACCCGTATACATTTTGGGCGGCTACCAGTCCGACTTCGCCAAGTCCTGGTCACGCCAAGGTCAGGACGTCTCTGACATGGTGAAAGAAGCCACGCAAGGCGTGCTGGACCATGCTGGCCTCGACACCTCGGCCATTGAGAGCATTCATGTGGGCAATGCCTTTGGTGAACTGCAACGCCAGCAAGCACACCTGGGCTCCATGGTGGCGCAAATGACGCCCGAACTCTGGGGCGTACCGGCCATGCGCCATGAAGGCGCTTGCGCGTCTTCATCTCTGGGCGTGCTGGCGGCCATGGCCGAAATCGAAGCGGGCCGTTACGACTGCGTGCTGGTGATGGGCGTCGAGGAGTTCAAGAACACCTCGGGCAATGTGGCCTCGGTCAACCAAAACTCTGCAGCCTGGCAGGGGCACGAAGACATTGATTGCACCTACATGTGGCCCGCCGCCTTTGGTTTGCTGGCACAAGAGTACGAGCGACGTTACGGGCTTGACCGCAAACACCTCAACCGCATTGCCGAAATCAACTACGGCAACGCCAAACGCAATCCCCTGGCGCAAACCCGAAAGTGGGAATTTGATGCCCTGAGCTTCACCGATGACGACGAGGCCAACCCGATCATCGAGCCCGGCACACGCCGCCAGGACTGCGGCCAAATCACCGACGGGGCCTGCGCCGTGGTGTTGGCCTCAGCCCGTTTTGCCCAGGCCTATGCCCAAAAACGCGGCCACGGCGTGGACCAACTCGCCCGCATTGCGGGCTGGGGCCACCGCAACGCGGGTCTGCGCCTGCGCGACAAGATTGAACGCAGCCAGGGCCAGCCCTATGTGTTCCCCCATGTGCGGCAAACCATCGAAGACACCTGGCGCCGTGCCGGTGTGTCGGGCATCGACGCCATGAGCGGCATTGAAACCCACGACTGCTTCACCACCACCGAATACATGGCCATCGACCACCTGGGCCTGACGGCCCCAGGGCAAAGCTGGCAAGCGGTCGAAGACGGCTCCATCGCACCGGGTGGTCGCTGCCCGGTCAACATGAGTGGCGGCCTGATTGGTTGTGGCCACCCGGTGGGCGCTACCGGCACACGCATGCTCTGGGACGCGACTCGCCAAGTCACCGGCCAAGCCGAGGCCTGTCAGATTGAAGGCGCCAAGCGCATCCAAACCTTGAACATCGGTGGCTCTTGCGCCACGGTGGTGAGTTTTGTGGTGGAGGCAGGACAAGCATGATCGAAGCCTTGTGGCAACAGCACGGTCAACCCCTTCTGTTGACTTGGGCCTTGCTTGCCACCGTATGGCTGTGGGCCATGCCGCGCGAAAACATCCGTTGGATTGACCGGGCCTACCCAGTGCTGCCCTTGTGCGTGGCAGCCGTGGGCGCCAGCGGGCAACTGGCACCGGGGTTTTTGTCGGATTTTTTGCAGTTGGGACTGTGGCTGTGGCTGTGGCTCACCGTGGTGTGGGTCATCAGCCTTGTCAAACGCGATGCCAGCATCATGGACATCGCCTACGGTCTGCTGTTGTTGGCAGCACCCTGGTGGCTTTACCAGCATTTGGGGGCTGACGGTCAGGCATCGCATCTGCTTTTGCTGGCCATGGCCACTGTCGGTTTCGGCCGTTATTCGCTCTACATTCTGTGGCGCAACCTGCCGCACGGCGAAGATCCGCGCTACGCCCGGTGGCGTCAGCGCTCAGGCGCTCGCTTTTGGTGGTGGAGCTATTTCCAAATCTTTTTGCTGCAAGGCGTGGTGATCTGGGTGTGGGCCATTCCCTTGTTGTTTGGCATGACCTCTTCTGGCCCCATAGGCTTTTGGCATGTGGCGGGGGCTTTGGTGTGGTTGGTCGGTTTTGTGTTCGAAGCCGGTGCGGACTGGCAGCTGACACGCTTCAAGCGCCTACGCACAGACCGCTCGCAATTGCTCAACACCGGTTTGTGGGCCTTGACACGCCACCCCAACTATTTCGGCCAGACCTGCATGTGGTGGGGCTACAGCGTGTTCGCGCTGTCCCATCCTTGGGGCTGGCTGTCGGTGGTCCCAGCGGTTTACGTGACCTGGTTCATGAACAAAGGGTCGGCCACCTCGCTCATGGAACGCCATATGGCCAAAAGCAAACCCGGCTACGCAGCATATTGCGCCAATGTGCCGGCATTTTTTCCGCGCCTGCCTGCCAAGATATCTCAACCCAAGGACAACGCATGAGCCAAGCCCTCATCATCGAAGCCCTGCGCACCCCCCGGGGGCGAGGCAATGACAAAGGCGCGCTGCGAAGCCTCAAACCCGTGGATTTGCTGGCCCAGCAACTCAAGGCACTGGCCCAGCAAACCGGCATCGATACGGCGCAGGTGAGTGACGCCATCATCGGCTGCGTCACGCAAACTGCCGATCAAGGTGCCAACATCGGCAAACTCGCCCTGGTTCGTGCAGGCTGGAGCGACCAGGTGCCCGGCCTGAGCATCAACCGCTATTGCGCCTCGGGTCTGAGCGCTGTTCATTTGGCTGCACAGCAGGCCATGGACAACGACAGCTTGGCTGTGGGAGGTGGCGTGGAGATGATGTCGCGCGTGCCCATGGCCTCTGACCAGGGCCCCCTGACGCACGACTTCGAATTCCAGCAGCAGACCACGCTGGTGCCCATTGGCATTTCAGCCGACACGATTGCCACGATGGAAGGTTTTGACCGCGCCCAATGCGACGCCTATGCCTTGGCTTCCCAACAACGTGCCGTGGCGGCTTTGCAATCAGGCCGCTACCGTTCAGTGACACCCGTACTCGATGCCGATGGCACTGTGCTGCTGGCTCAAGACGAAACGCCCAGGGCGCAGACCACACTCGACACTCTGGGTCAATTGACGCCCGCCTTCGCGGCCATGGCCGAGAAATACGGCATCGACAAACTCATGTGCCAACGCTATGGCCTGAGTCACGTCGACCATGTGCAGCACGCCGGCAACTCCCCCACCATGGCCGATGGGGCCTCGGCCGTTTTGCTCGCCAGCCCTGCTGCTGCAAAGCGTTTGGGGCTGAAAGCGCGAGCACGCATCCTGGCCACCGCCACCGTGAGTGTGGACCGCACCCTGGCCCTGACAGGTGCGGTGCAAGCCACCGAAAAGGCCCTGGCACTGGCGGGCATGACCGTGCAGGACATTGATCTGTTTGAGGTGAATGAATCCTTTGCCTCGCTCATGTTGCACTACATGAAGCACCTGAACGTTCCTCACGACAAGCTCAACGTGAATGGCGGTGCCATTGCCCTGGGCCACGCCATGGGCTCCACGGGCAGCGCCCTCGTGGGCATGGCCCTGGACGAACTGGAAGCTCGGCAAGCGCGCCGTGCCGTGATCAGCCTGTGTGGCGCCGCCGGCTTGGCTGTGGCCATGGTGGTTGAGCGCGTCTGATCGCCAACACCTGCACCTGCACCTTCACACGCGCTCAATTGGACACATGATCAGTAACCCCGACCTGGAACTGACGCACGCAGCGCTGGCGTCCAGTACGCTCAGCCACGGCCTAAAGGTCTTGGGTGACCGCTGGACGGTGCAGGTCTTGCTGTCGGCTTTTCTGGGCATTCGCCGGTTTGATGAACTGCAGAGCTTCTCCAGCATTCCCCGCCCTACCTTGTCAGATCGTTTGCGCTCTCTGGTGCAAATCGGAGTGCTCAAAGCCCGTCCATACCAGGAAAAGCCACCTCGCTACGAATACCACCTCAGCCGAAAAGGGCTGGGCCTGTACGACGCCACCTTGATGATTTGGGCTTGGGAAAAAAAATGGGGTCAACGCGCCCAGGACCTGCCCAAAACCCTCTTTCACCAGACCTGCCAACACAGCTTCAGCCCGGAGTTGTGTTGCAAAGCCTGCGGTGAAAAAGTCAGTATGAAAGACTTGGACTACAGCCTGGTGCCCAATGCCCGTCTGCGCCACCAGCCACTGGAAGGCGTGCGTGCGCCGCGAATGTCTGGGCGCGAAGCCACCGAGATGAGTCTGGGGCTGCGCGTGGACCGCTGGAGCTTGTTGATCCTCACGGCGGTGGTGCTGGGATGCCACTATTTTGACCAGATCACACTCGCGCTGGGCATTGGCCCCAAGGTGCTGTCGCGTCGGCTCTCGGACATGATCGAGGCCCGATTGTTGCAATGCGAAACCGATGCCCAGGACGCCCGCAGGCGCCTGTACCGCCTGACCCCCAGCAGCCGCGACCTGTTCGGCTACATCGTTTGCTTGTCCAACTGGGCCGCAGAGTCACACCTGCACGAAACCAGTTCGATCCGTCCGCGCCACCGGGCTTGTCATCACAGCTTTTCTCCCATGGTGGCGTGTGATCACTGTCACCAGAACCTGAACCCCTGGGAAGTCTCCTTCCCGACATCCAACGGAAAAACGCCATGAATGACTTTTGGCTCACCTTTGCCCAGCTGACCGTCAACGGCATCGCCGTGGGGGCCATCTATGCGCTGGTGGCACTGGGCCTTGTGCTGATTTACAAAGCCACCGAAGTGCTCAATTTTGCCCATGGTGACTTGCTGGTGGTCTCGGCCTTCAGTGCCTGGGGCTTGATCACGGTGTGGGGCTTGCCGTTTTGGCTGGCCTTGATGATCACCGTGCTGGGCGTGGCCCTGTTTGCTTTTGCACTGGATGCCGTGGTCATTCGCCGCATTGCAGGCCAGCCGCAATTTGCGGGTGTGATGCTGACCATTGCACTGGCCTTCATGATCCGGGGCGCTGTGAGCATGCTGTTTGGCCCCGAGTCACGCAACTACCCCACACCCTGGAGTCAGCAAAGCACCCAGGTGGGCGGCGTGTCGATCGCCAACTTGCAATTGGTCATTCTGGGCGTGTCCATGATGGTGACCTTGGTGCTGTTCTTCTTTTTCCGCTTCACCCGACTCGGTGTGGCCATGCAGGCGGCTTCGCAAAACCAACTGGCCGCTTACTTGAACGGCGTGCGCGTCAAACGCGTGAACTCCATGGTCTGGGCCCTGGGCGGCGTCACGGCAGCCTTTGCAGGTGTGCTGTTGGCACCCATCACCTTGGTGGACATCAGCTTGTGGTTTGTCACCCTCAAGGCCTTGTCGGCCCTGGTGCTGGGCGGCTTTGGCAGCATTCCAGGCGCGATTGTGGGTGGGCTTCTGATTGGCCTCATCGAACAGTACGCCGGGGTGTACATGCCCGATGGCACCAAAGACATCGTGGCCTATCTGGTGCTGATTGCCGTGCTCATTGTGAGACCCCATGGCTTGCTGGGCGAAGCCCATGGCCGGCGCGTCTGAAACAAGAAAGAACCCCACCGATGCGTTTTGATTACCACACCCAATACCGCGAAGGCTTCGCCCTGTGGCGCAGCCCGTTTGACCGCAACCTTTATGCCTTGCTGCTGCTCGTCTTGTGTGCCCTGCCCTGGTTCATGTCGCCCTTCGTGCTCGGCGAGATGGCCTATGTGTTCATTCTGTGCGTGGCCAGCCTGGGCTTGATGTCGCTGACCGGCCTGACCGGACAAGTGTCATTGGGGCATGCCGCCTTCATTGCCATCGGGGCCTATGGCCACGCCTGGTTCCTGTCCAAAGGACTGCCCTTGCCGCTGTCGATGGTGCTGGCCGCTTTGCTCAGCGCCAGCGCCGGTTTGCTGGTGGGCATTCCCGCCATCCGCGTCTCCGGCCTCTACCTCGCCATGGTGACCCTGGCCTTTGCCATCATCGTGGAACAGATCATCGGCCACTGGAGTTCGGTCACCGGCGGTTTTACCGGCCTGGCGGTAAATGACCCTGTCTTTCTGGGCCTGTCCCTGAGCGGCTCCAAGGCTTTTTATTATTTCTGTCTTTTCACGCTGGTGCTGGTGCTGCTGGCCTTGCTCAACATCTTGCGCTCCGGCATGGGCCGCGCCTTGATCGGCGTGCGTGAATCCGAAGCCGCTTCTTATGCCTTGGGCATCCCGGTCGAGCGCATGAAGGCAGGCGCTTTTGCCTTGTCAGCGGGCATCACCGGCCTGGCTGGCAGCATGCTGGCCCACCACCTGAAATACCTCACGCCCGATGGCTTCACCTTGCTGCTGTCGCTGGAGCTGGTGCTCATGGTCGTGATCGGCGGCTTGGGCAGTCTGCGCGGCGCGGTGCTGGGGGCCATTCTCATCAGCTCCCTGCCCACCGCCATCTCCCGCATCAAACCGTTTTTGCCCGATAGCGTGGCCAAACAGTTTGGCCTTGAGACCTTCATCTTTGGCTTGGTGCTGGCCCTTTTTGTGCTGTTTGAGCCCATGGGGCTGAATGGCCGCTGGCTCAAGATCCGCAGCCTGCTGGAATCTTTTCCGATCTACCGAAAAGACACCTTCAAGCGCAACAAGCGATACATGAAATCGGAGCGTTACCGTTGAAAACATCCAACGCCACCCCCCCGCTGCTGACCGTGGACAAACTGTCGCTCACTTTTGGCGGCGTGCAAGCCATTGCCGATTTGAGCCTGGAAGTCAGGCCCGGCGAAGTGCTGGCCGTGATCGGGCCCAACGGTGCGGGCAAAACCTCGCTGCTCAATGCGGTCACCCGCGTGTTCGACCCCAGTGGAGGACAAATCCACTTCAAGGGCCAGGACCTGACCCAAATGCAGCGCCACCAAATCGCCACCCTGGGCATTGCACGCACCTTCCAGAACATTGAGCTGTTTGAAGCAGCCACGGTGCTGGACAACCTTTTACTCGGACGCCACCGTTTCTTTCAGGGCCATTGGTGGCAACAAGTTTTGCGCACACCGGCCCTGACCCGACTCGAAGAGGCCGCCCACGCCGAAGTGGAAAAAATCATCGACTTTCTAGACCTCACGCCCTGGCGGCATGCGCCCATCGCAGGCCTGCCTTATGGCGTGCGCAAAGTGGTAGAGCTCGGCCGTGCCTTGTGTGCCCAGCCTGAGCTCTTGTTTCTGGATGAACCCGCCTCGGGCCTTAACCCCGAAGAAACGCGTGAACTGGCCTTCTGGATCGACGACATCCGCAGCGAACTGGGCATCACCGTGGTCATGGTGGAACACGACATGTCCCTGGTCAGCGCCGTGGCCGATCGGGTCATTTGCATGGCACAAGGCCGGGTATTGGCACAAGGCAGTCCGACCGAAGTTCAAAGTCATCCGGCCGTCATTGCCGCTTATTTGGGAGCTTGAGCATGAGTGCCTTGCTGGAAGTACGCAACCTGGAAACCTGGTATGGCCCCATTGCGGCCATGCAAGGGGTCAACCTGCAGGTTGAAAAAGGACAGATGGTCACGGTACTGGGAGCCAATGGCGCGGGTAAAACCACCTTGCTCAACACCCTGGCCGGGGTGATCGACCCGTTCAAAGGCCAAGTCCTGCTGAACAACCAAACCATCCACGGTCTGGACGCCGATGCGGTGTGCCGACGGGGTGTGGTGCTGGTGCCCGAGGGACGCCAAATCTACCCCTTTCTGAGTGTGCGGGAAAACCTCAACATGGGGGCCTACACACGGCGCGACGCCGATGCGATTCGACAAGACCTGGAGCGGGTCTTTCAATGGTTTCCGCGTTTGCTGGAACGGGCGCAACAACACGCTGGCTTGTTGTCCGGAGGCGAGCAGCAGATGCTGGCGATTGGTCGCGCCTACATGGCGCAACCGCAGCTGCTGATGCTCGATGAGCCCTCGCTGGGTCTGTCGCCCTTGCTGACCAAAGAGATTTTCAACATCATCAGCCGCATCTGCCAGGAAACGGGCACCGCGGTTTTGGTGGTGGAGCAAAACGCCGCCATTGCACTGGCACATGCGGACTATGGCTACATCATGGAACTGGGCCGCATCGTGGCGGCTGACAGCTGCGCTGTGCTGAGTCAAAAAGCCGATGTGCGCGAAGCTTATCTGGGCGGTCACAGCACCCAAGGCATCAGCGGCACTTCGCAACGCTGGAAACGCCGTAAAACCTGGCGCTGAAGCCGCAAACCATGAACACCGCAGACACCATGAACGCTCCTGCCGCCATCTCTTATCTGGGCGAAGACACGCCCGCCAAAGTCTTTCGCCAGCGCTGTCGCACCTGGGCCGATCAACCGGCCTTGCGCTACAAGCAAAGGGGCCTGTGGCAAAGCACCACATGGGCCGAATACTTTGCCCGCGCGCGGGCAACCGGCCTGGCCATGCATGCCCTGGGTCTAGAACGCGGCCAAGTGGTCTGCGTTCTGGCCGAAAACCGACCCGAATGGCTTTACGTCGACATGGGCGCCCAATGCATGGGCCTGGTCGGCAACGGCGTCTACCCCACTTCGTCGGCAGGTCAACTGCAACACATCCTGCTGGACTCGGGCAGCCGAATGCTGTTTGTTGAAAACCAGGAGCAGCTCGACAAGGCCATGGAGATTCGCGCCCATTGCCCGCAGCTGCAGCGCATTGTGGTCATGGACCGTGAAGGCCTGCGTGGCTTTTCCGATCCGGATGTGGAATTTTTTGATGAATTCCTGGCACGCGGGATGGCCTTGGCCGACACCCGTCAAGCCCTTTTTGAAGCCTCGATCGACAGCACCCAAAGCGAGGACCTGGCTTTTTTGGTCTACACCTCGGGCACCACCGGGGCACCCAAGGGGGCCATGACCCTCAACCGCAACCTGGTCTTCCAACTGAGCCTGGCCACCGACTACCTGGACATCCAGCCGGGTGACAAATCCGTGTCCTTTTTGCCGCTGTGCCACATCGCCGAGCGCATGTCTTCTGTTTACAACCCCTTGGCATTGGGGCTGGTGGTCCACTTTCCGGAAAACTCGGGCACGGTGTTCAACGACATGCGTGAGGTGGCCCCGCATCTGGTGTTTGCACCGCCCCGTTTTTGGGAAAAAATGTACTCCCAAATCGACTTGTTCATGCGCGATGCCATCGCCCCGGCCCGCTGGGCTTACCACACCACACGCGCCATGGGCGCGGCCAGAGTCGAAGCCCAGTTGCAGGGCCAAGCCACCCGCCCACCGGGCCTTTTGCTCCAGGCCATGCAGTGGCTGGCCTTGCGCAATGTCCGCATTTTTTTGGGTTTGCAAAACGTCAAAAGTGCACTCACCGGTGCCGCGCCTGTCCCCCCGGATTTGATCCGCTGGTATTTGGGTTGCGGCATCGAACTGCGCGAAGCCTTTGGCATGACGGAGACCACCGGCTTTTGCACCGCCACGCCCAAAGGCGCCATTCGGCTGGGCTGGGCAGGCGTCAAAGCCCCGGGTACCGAAATTCGAATTGGCAAGGACAACGAGGTCTTGGTGCGTGGCCCCAACGTGTTCGGCGGTTATTGGAACCTGCCCGACAAAACCCGCGAAAGTCTGGACGATGAAGGCTGGCTGCACACCGGCGACTGCGGCGAAATCAATGCCGAGGGCTACCTGGCCATTCGCGACCGCATCAAGGACATTTTGATCACCTCGGGCGGCAAGAACATCACCCCCAGCCACATCGAAAGCCTGCTCAAGTTCAGCCCTTACATCACCGATGCCGTGGTCATTGGCGATGGCCGTAAATACCTCACTTGCCTGGTCATGATCGACCAGGAACATGTGGCCCGTTATGCCCAAGAGCACCAAGTGCCCTATACCGACTTTGGCAGCCTCACGCGAGCCTCCGAAGTGGTCGCACTGATCCACAGCGAAATCGAACGCATCAACCCGCAACTGGCACGGGTCGAGCAAATCAAGTCTTTCAAAATCATCTCGGAACTGCTCACCGCCGAAGATGAAGAGCTCACACCGACCATGAAACTCAAACGCAAAGTCATTGCCAGTAAATATGCGGCGTTGATTGACAGCATGTACCCCAACTGAGGTGAACTCTCAGGGTAAGCACGCATGCGTAAACCAAGCCTAGAGACTATCTTTTAACCACCAGGAGACCACCATGAAATTGAACCGAAGACTTCTTATCCTCGCCACCACCGGCTTACTGGCCAGCGGGGTGCAAGCCCAAACCACCCAAGGGGTGAGCGATACCGAAATCGTGATTGGCACCCACATCGACTTGTCGGGCCCAGCCGCCCCCGGCATGCCCATGCTGCGCAACGGCATGCAGCTGCGCGTTGACGAACTCAACGCCGCTGGTGGGGTTCACGGGCGCAAGATCAAACTCATTGTGGAAGACAACGGGAGCCAGCCCCAACTGGCGGTGCGGGCCGTGCAAAAGCTGATCAAGAGCGACAACGTTTTTGCCATCGTCAACCCCTTTGGCTCCGGCCCCAATGCAGCCACAGTCAAACTCGCCAACGACGCAGGCGTCATGGTCTTTGCGCCATGGGGTGCATCGGGCATCATCCAAAAAGTCAGTGGCAACAGCCCGCTGTTGTTCACCACCGTCATGAACTACGACACCACCACCGCCTCGGCGTTGACCTGGGCCGTGAACAACTGGAAAACCCAAAAAATCGGCGTCATCTACCAAGAAGGCCCCTTTGGTGATCTGGTCCGAGGCGGCATCACCCAAGCACTCAAGGGTGGCGGTTTCACTGTGGCGGCCGAAGCGGCCTACAAAGTGGGTGACATCGATTTTTCATCCCAAGTGGCCAAAATGAAGGCTGCCAACGTTGACCTGATCGTGGCCGGCACCGTGGTGCGTGAAACCCTGGGCGTCATGAGCGAAGTGAAAAAGCTCAACTGGTCGCAAGTCAGGGTCTTGACCACCATTCCAGGTCGCTCTAGCATCGTTGCCCGATTGGGCAAGGACAGTGTAGAAGGCCTTTATGGCATCGGTGGCTGGAAACTCCATGAGGCCGACAGCAGTGACCCCGTGGCCAAAAAATTCATGGCTGACTTCAAAGCCAAGTTCAACATGGACGCCGATGAGAACGCAGCCAATGCGTACTCCTACACCTCTTGGTTCATTGCGGGCCTGCAAGCCGCCGGGCGCAATCTAACATCGGCAGGTTTGGCCAAAGCCATGCCCGCTGTGGCCCACCAGGACTTCACCACCTTCACGCGCCAAAGCTTCACCAACAACCACGTCGGGCCGGAGATGGTCTCCATTGACCAGATCAAAGGCGGCAAGTGGGTTCAAGTGGCTGCACCCGGCAGCAAATGATGGCTTAAACAAGGGGCGCTCTCAGGCGCACCCCTTGCTGATCAGGCTACAATCTGGCCCCAAGGAAGTGTGGCAGAGTGGTCGATTGCACCGGTCTTGAAAACCGGCGACTTGAAAAGGTCCGTGAGTTCGAATCTCACCGCTTCCGCCAAAAGGCCGTTTTACGGCCTTTTTTTACGTCTAAAAACAATCCAAGAACCCCCGTTTCCCCTCTGAAAGTCTGTTTTATAGGCTTGCACACTGTCTCACTAGGTCTTAGAATCTTATGTGGGGATAGATGTTTTTACGAGGAAAACCACCATGCCAAAGCTCGCCAAGCCTCTCGGGGCACTTGCAGTCAAGAACCTGAAAGATGAAGGCCTGCACGCAGTGGGCACTGTGTCAGGCCTTCACCTGTCAATCAGCGCCAGCGGTGCGCGTTCATGGATCCTGCGAACCAAGATAGGGACAAGGCGCTCGGATATCGGTCTGGGGGCTTATCCCGCCGTCTCGCTGGCGCTGGCGCATGAGAAGGCCCAAGCCATCAAGGAAAGCATCAAGCAGGGGGTCGATCCGGTGGCCGCTAGGACTCGCAGCCGCAACACCGTTGAATGGACCTTTGAGCGTTCCGCCTTGGAATACATCAAGCTGCACCGCACAAGCTGGAAGAACGCCAAGCACGCTAGCCAATGGGAAAACACCCTGACGACTTACGCTTATCCCCACATAGGGGCCAAGCACGTGCGCGATATTGATGTTGGAGATGTTCTTTCGGTCATCGAGCCGCACTGGTTGACCAAGAACGAAACCATGGTGCGCCTTCGTAACCGGATTGAACTGGTTTTGTCCTGGGCCGCCGTGCGTGGTTATCGCAGCAAGGACAACCCCGCCGTATGGCGTGGCAACCTAGACAGCGTGCTGCCTAAGCCGAGCAAGGTCAACCAGAGACAAGCTCACAAGGCGCTGCCCTTCACTCAGGCTCACGACTTCATGGTTCAACTACGCCAAACGCAAGGCATGAGCGCCAAGTGCTTGGAATGGCTCATCCTGACCGCTACAAGGTCCAATGAAGCCAGAGAGGCCACATGGTCCGAGATAGACCTGCAAAGCGGCTCATGGACCATTCCTGCCGCTCGGATGAAAGGTGGACGCGAGCACCGAATCCCATTGAGCGCCGCAGCCTCAGCCCTGCTCGGGACCATGCCTAGGTTTGAAGGAACCGATCTGATCTTTCAGGGTCGCGTCAATGGAAAGCCACTGTCTGACATGAGCATGACCCTGCAAATGCGCCGCATGAAGGTTGATGCTGTCCCTCATGGTTTCCGTTCAACCTTTGTCGACTGGGCAGCCGAGCGCACCAGCTACCCCGTAGAACTGCGAGAGATGGCCTTGGCCCACACATTGGGAGACAAGACCCAAGCCGCCTATCAGAGGGGCGATATGTTCGAGCGCCGCCGAGCACTCATGAACGACTGGGCCGCCTATGTGAACACTGCGCCAGCACCTGCCAGGGTCATACCGCTTAGGGGGGCAGCATGATGGACGGGCTAACTAAGTTCGAGGAAACCATTGGGAAGCCGCGCACCAAGTGGAGCAAGGCCGACTGGCGAATGGTGGCGCATGAACTTGCAGGTGTGCGCCCTAAAGCGGCTAGGGGTAGGCCAAAGCTAACAGAAGCTCAAAAGCAAAATAGAGATTTTCACATCCAAGCCGCTGAATTCTGGCGTGATCAAGCCATCGAAATGGAGTCAGTGCCCGATGGCGATATTGACAAGCTAGTCGAACTTCGACGTACCCCATTGGTTGATGGCAATGTCGGCATGGTGATAAACCGTAAAGACAAGCTCAACCCACACGCCGCCACCAAAATGGTAATCGTTGAAACCATTAACAGACTCGATAACACGCCAGACCTAAGCAAAAAAGACAAGGAGCAGGTGGACAAAATTCGAGCTAACAAAGACAAAGCAACCGAGACCCTTACGCGAGCTATCCAAGCCATGAAGAAAAACAGGCGGGAAAAATAAGACCCTAATTAATCCCGTCTTGCCAGCGAAGAACCTTCTCACATCGTATTTTCACGATGCACTGAAGGTCACGAAATGGCACAAACTTACATTCGGATAAACGAGTTAGCAACTATCTCAGGGAAAGGGGGCCTTTTGCCCTTCAGCCCTGCGACTATCTGGCGCAAGGTCAAAGAGGGCTCGTTCCCCAAGCCCGTCAAGCTGGGCGAACGCATCACCGCTTGGCGCATGGACGACATCGAGGCTTGGCTAGCTGCTCGGCATGAGGAGGGGGCCAAATGATTAACCAACTCAAACCCCTGCCTTTCGTTCAAATGGTTTTGGGCATGGATATCGCCTTTAGTGCGGTGATCGTCCTTATCTGTATTGCCGGGGGTGCAGCATGAACCACCCAAAAGAAAACGGGCTGGCCTCACCACAAAGCCAACCCGTCCAAACTACTACACCCAATAATTATACTTACCCGGCGGACTTTATCGAGACGGTAACGCGCAGGTGTCGCGATAACTTCAAACCGCAAAACATCCCTGCTGACCTTAAAGCCATCAAGGGCTGGGTCGTATGGAAAGCGAAGACGCACAAAGAGCCCGGCAGGTTCGGTAAGGTTCCCTTCTACCCTTCAGGCGGGTCTCGTAAAGGTACGCAGGGGACTGATCAGGACAAGGCACGGCTGGGCGCCTTTGACGAAGCCCTGAAGGCGTTCAAAGAGAACGAACGATATGCAGGGCTGGGGCTAGCCATGCTGCCAGATTGGGGGCTTACTGCGTTTGATGGCGATGGGTGCTTGAACGAGCAAGGAGAGATCGAGGCAGACGTCGATGAACTGACGCAAGGCACCTACACAGAGGTTTCACCATCGGGCAGGGGCGTCAGAGCGTTTTTCATAGGTGAGCACCCGACCGTGCGAAACGGCAAACGCGAGATTTATTCAGCAACCCAATTCGTGACCGTCACAGGTGACGCACTGGACGACACGCACACGCTGCGGGATTTGGAAGAAGTACGCCCGATGCTGGGCAAGATGTTTGCAAAGCCCGAGGCTGTCAAACCAGCGCCAGCGCCAGCACTCGTAAAGGGGAACGGGCCGCTAATGGACGATCTCAGGTCTGCGCTGGAGTTCTTGGACCCCGACCCCCACAAGGAATGGACGAGCATAGGTCATGCGTTAAAAACCGCACCACTTGAGCCGCAGGCAAAGAACGAGCTCTTCCACGAATGGTCCCAGAGATCGGATAAGTACGACCCTGCCGAGTGTCAAGCCGCATGGGAGTCCTTCAAGCCCACCAGAACGTCCTACAAGGCGATATTTAAGCGGGCCATGGAGTTGGACTGGGTCAACCCCGCATCGGGCTTTGAATTGATCGCTCGCGGGTCTAACAATCAGGATATGTTGGCCGAGACATTCGCGCAGCGGTATGAGGGCTCTCTGATCTATGCGCACGACTTTGGAGCATGGCTGGAGTTCAACGGCTACCAGTGGCTTAAAGACCCAACCCGAAAGGCTTTCGAATATGCCCGCCAGTTGTGCCGGGAGATGGGGGATGGAAAGCAGGCAACTCGGGCCACATTTTTCAGCGGGGTCGAACAGATCGCAAAGTGTGACCCTCGGCTTTCATGCGGTAGCAGTGAATTCGACAGTGACAACTACGAACTGAATACCCCCTCAGGCTTGTACGACCTACGCACGGGAGAAGTTAAGCCTCACCACCCCGAGCAGCGTCTGACCAAGATCACCGCAGTTGCACCAACCGCGGCACACGGCGGAGTCTTTCTAAAGGCCATCCGTGAGATTTGCGGCGGGGATGAAAGTCTTGTCCGATTCCATCAAGTGAGCCTTGGCGCGATGCTCTCAGGGGCTAGAGAGGAACATTGGCTGGTCTATTGGTTTGGAACTGGCCGCAACGGCAAGAACTTGCTGGCGGATTTGGTCTTTTCAATCCTTGGCGAGTACGCGCACAAGCTGCCCTCATCGGCTTTGATGTCCAAAAAGCACGAGTCGCACCCTTCCGAGCTGACAGGGCTACGGGGTGTCAGGCTGGCGCTGTCGTCTGAAATCGAGGAGGGCTCGTTCTGGAATGAGGCACGGCTAAAGGAACTGACGGGCGATGAGTTCATCACTGCCCGGTACATGGGCCGGGATGCCTTCACCTTCACCAAGTCCCACAAGCACCTGATCTTGGGCAACCACAGGCCACAGATCAAGACAGTCGATGAGGCCATCAAAAACCGAGTGCTGCTGGTCCCCTTTGATGTTTCCTTTGCAGGACGTGAGGACCGAGACCTGCCCCAGAAGATACGAGCAGAGGCTGGGTTTGTTCTGCATTGGCTAATCGAAGGTCACACCGCCTGGCTGGAAAACGGCAAGCGGTTGCCAAAGTGCGAAGCAGTCGAGAGAGCGACCAAAGGCTACTTTGCAGCGCAGTCGACCATCGAGATGTGGATTGACGAGTGCTGCCGAAAAGTTGACGACCCAGACAGACCCGCGAGCAGCTGGTGCACTGCATCCGAGCTTTACGACAACTACCAACAGTGGAAACGCGCACGGGGGGAGGCCCCAGTTTCCCAAACGCGATTCGGTGAGTTCATGGTGCGGGCATATGAAAAAACCAAAGGCAGCCGAGGTTTTGTCTATATCGGTCTAGAACTCGACCGAGCAGGGGTGATGCCTATGCGACCTCCTTGGACAACCTGAGACAAAAAGTGAAGGGTTGTGAAGGGTTGTCCAAGAGAGCTGAATAAATCGTTCTTCGTAGGAATCTATTGGACAAGGGTGCACAACCCTTCACACCCTGCCCGAATCACCGTTTTGCACATCAATTGAAAGGATTCACATGACTAACGAATACACCCTCACCATTGCCCGTATCAACGACTCGATCAAACGGATACCCGACCGAGCAGGGGTGATGCCTATGCGACCTCCTTTGGACAACCTGAGACAAAAGGTGGTGGGTGGTGGTGGGTCTGCCTAGAGAGTTCTAAAAATCGTTTCTTTAAGAGATCTATTGGAAAACCCACCACCACCCACCACCCCTGCCCGTAAACACCGTTTTAACCATCAATTGAAAGCATTTATGACCAACGAATTTAGCCTCTCCATTGACCGTGTCAACGCCTCGATCACGCGAGTGCCAGACCGATTGTCCAACCCCAAGGGCGAGGCCTTACGGGCTGAATACGCCCGAATCTTTGGTATCGGCCTGCTCGGGGGCGTGGCAAAGGAGGGTGTGGAATATATAACCCTGCCCTTCCAAGTATCACTTTTGACAGACCCTGTGCTTTACGTCGTGGCTGGCGGCCTGCTCGTGCTGGACCACCCCACCCGCCCCGGTGCCAGTGAACTTGCTTTCGGTAAATTCGTGCATGTGCATGACCTCCCCCGCCACTACAGCCTTTACGAGAACCGCTACCCGCGCACCATCACCTGTGTTCGTAAAGGTGAAGTTCAGAAAGGCGAGAAATACAATTTGGGTTTGCTGATTAACCGACTCGCAGAAGGCAAATTTCGTGGCCCGTTCGCAAAGGAAACTGCATGAGTCAGATATACGACCCCAAGATCGTGTGGCCCCAAGTGCTGGATGCCATAGCCAACGGCGCAGCCCTATCGACTGCCCTCAAGTGCGCCAGTCCATCCCCGAGCTATGCATGGGCGAAGGGACAACTCCGCGAAGACTCGGAACTGAAGCGCGCATACCAACAGGCCGTAGAAGACCGCGCCGACCGACTGACGGAGGAACTGATGGAGCTGGCAGACACACCCATGCCAGTGGGCCTAGATGGGCCGGGCAGGTCTGCGTGGGTCCAACAAATGAGATTGCGCGTAGATGTCCGCAAGTGGTGTGCCTCTAAGCTCAAGCCCAAGACCTACGGTGAACGACTGGACTTGTCGGTCACTCAGGAACCGATCAGCATAATTGGCGCACTGAAAGCGGCCGAGCAAAGGGTTTTTGATGACAGACGGACGATAGACGCGGAATAGTCGCGCGTGCGTATGTGGGTAATAGTTGCCATGCCTTGTACCCAAGTCATTGCTCACACTCAGCATTCAGAGTAAGCTGTAAAAAAATATAAACATTACTAGCTATGCCGAGCCCAAGAAATTTTTCATCCACAGTTGTCCTTTGGGTGAGTGTGTTCCTAGTTGCTTGTGGAGGTGGTGGCACCAGCGGCCCTATTGCCCAACCGCCTAATTACGTCGAGTTAACCTCACCCGCCGCACTTTCCTCTTCGGTCGACCTAGCCAACAACACGGTTAATATCAACTGGAAGGACACATTTCCAGCGGGCTCAAGCTACATCATTCAAACCATCGGCCCGGGGACGCTAACGACAGTCAGCACGCAAGCGGCCTCAGGCACTGGAAACACACTAAGTTATTCGCAAAGCATTTCTAGCACTACGGAGTTTCAGGTGGTAGCGGCTGCCGGCGGTCAAACTTTCAAAATGCAAACTGCGCAGGGTCAGACTACCGTCACGGCCACGATGCCCAACGCTGCACCCACGATCATGGTGACCCCGAGCACTTCCGGCCTAAACGGCACGGTAACTCTCTCTCTGGACAACAACTTTGCTTACCCCTCAGTGACCTGGTTTGTAGACACCACACGAATTGGTACAAGTTCTGGGGTGGGGGCGCCGTTGCAGTGGGTCACCACAGGAACGACCAATGGTCAACATGTGATCTTCGCAGTGATTAACTTAACCGCCAGTTCGGCCATTACAGTGCGCAAACAGGTCAGCGTGACCAACAGCAACTTGGCAGTGAATGTAACTAATCGCGGCACATCGGGGACAGTGCTGCTCGATGTGACGGCCAGCTCCACTTACCCTATCACCTCAGTGGAGGGCAAGCTAAACGGAGTCTCAATAGGGATACTGACCTCGCCCAATGCTTGCTCTAGGTATTGTCCCGGCACCAATGACATTTATCAATTCAGTTTCAATTCAGCCATTGCGGGCTCCGGCCCTCATGCCTTTGTGGCCACTGCGGTCGATGCAGCTGGCTCATTTAGAACAGCCACGCTACCTATTGCGGTATCTAACCCACCCAACTTAAGCTTGATCAGCCCGTTCGATGGCGCATTTGTTAATGGCGCTGGCAATCTGTCTATTTCTGGAACTGCCTCAAGTGATAAGGCGGGCGGCGTAACGGTGACCGCATTCTTGGGCAGTCTGCCCATAACCGTCACCCAACCCACGGCCAGCACTTTTAGCGGTATGTTCAGTTTGGCAGGACTACCCGCTGGACCCTACACCCTGACGGTCAACTCCAAAGACAACACGGGCGTCACGACTACAAAGCAATCAGCGATTGTGGTGACCTCATCCATCGCCACAACCTTTGCCCCAAGCTTCACCATCGGGTCCACTGGGCAGTTGATCGCAGTAGACAGCAGCAACCCAGCACTGGTGCTCTACAAAGCTAGCGACGGCAGTTATCGCATACGAAACACAACAGCCAATTCTGAGACCACCCTGCAAGGGGCAAGCAGTATTCCGTTTTTGTACAACTGGGCCATGGACGGCGGCCATGTATTTGTGGAAGGCGGTTATCTAGGTTTAACGTCTGCAGGCTACAGCAATTGCCCTTCAAGCTGTATTTACATGTGGACACCCTCAGGTGTGAAGTCCAACATATCCAACGGCAGCCCGAACAACAAAGTGTATGAACAGTATCCAAAGGTGCACGACGGATACGTCATCTGGATTGACTATGCAGGGGCCAATCCAGGAACATACACGCTATACAACATCGCTACGGGTGTTTACACAAAAATCAATCAACCCAATGGCGCTAACTACCTAGGCAACACCAGTTATGACTTTGCTGTAACCAACGGTGTTGTGAATTTCTTTTATTGGGCGCAAACAGGCAGCGGAGGAACAACCTCCAACTTTGATGTGTACCAATGGTCATCCAGCACCAATACGTCAATACTTGTTTCTAACAGCGGCTTTAGAAGCATTTACCCGCAAACCGATGGCATCAGGGTAGCTTGGTCGCAAGCCCCCACGTCAACGGCAAATGGTGGCCTCTCAAGCCTCATCACAAGATCAGTTTCTGGGGTAGTAAACACAACGCTTTCCGCGGGCATGTCTAACTTCAAAGTGGCTGATGGTGTTGTGGCTTGGGTGGAAGGAGTGAGCAGCACCAATGCGCAAGGTATCCAGACCACCACCGTGACGGCCCTCAAAGCGTTGAACCCAAGCGGTGTGACCAGTATCGTGACATCGTCTCCAACAGCTGAGCTCTACGGCATAGGCAAAGGCATGGTGGTCTTCGGAGTTCAGAACAAGACATACATCTGGTCAGCTGCAAGCCCGCAAATCTCAAGCCTGTTGATTGACACCGCACCCGGAAATACCTTGATCTCAGGCTCGACTCTTTATTTCACGCAAGGGGCCAACCAAGCTGTTTACAAGGTCACGATTGAATGAGTATTGAAATGGCACAAAAGTAGAAGACAACCGTAACTTGTCTTGGCATGTAATTGAACTATAAAGCGATACCGCTCTGATTATTACTAGTGTTTGGGTTAACTAGAAAAAATGCTTGACTAAGGAAGTGCTGTGCGAAAGTTTATTTTCGGAATGATGCTGGGCTGCGTGTTATCAATTGCCAACGCTGCAGATGAAAGCCTGATGATTGGTGGTGTCCCCCTGACCCTTGGTATGGAGAGAGCGAAGGCTCTAGAACTACTTCAAAAAAACAATACCGTGAATTGTCTGGGTGTAAATAATGGGCAGAAGCCAACAGAATGCAATTTGGTAGTGACACGGGGCAACAATACTGAAACTGACTTCGATTTCCTTGGTAGCGTCTACTT
>Ga0247843_1003523_pt1 | contig 25471 bp, 21 predicted proteins | sample LaCruzMarch2017__FD_192420 | JGI IMG/M metagenome (GOLD analysis project Ga0247843, IMG submission 192420) | Freshwater microbial communities from meromictic Lake La Cruz, Castile-La Mancha, Spain - LaCruzMarch2017_8m | ecosystem: Environmental > Aquatic > Freshwater > Lake | place: Spain...
AACTTGTACTCAAGGTGTCACGTAAATGCTGGTGGCCGCGAGCCTTTGGGTGTGGGTGGTGTTGGTGGAGATGACAACTCTCTCTATCCGCTGTATTGTTGTAGGGAGCCTCTTGGTCTGGTGCGATGCATTCGCATTGCCTTTCTCTAGCTTGCATCCGCCGTCATCAAATAATGCTCTGGGTAGAGGATACAATAACAATAATGGTGGAGGACGGAAAACTCCAGGGACAAGCATGTTTCGGTTTTGTGATGACGATGACGATGACGATGAGGAAACAAATTATGGTGATATAACCCCACTTCAATTATCCATTCTGGGTTGGATTTTATTCGACTCCGATGATGAGCCATGCGATAGTTCTAATGACGACAAAGTGAAACCATATGACAACAATCAGGAATTCAGCCAGGATATATTGACTTCCACCCTACGTGGAGGAGCGTCGTCAACTCAAACTAAGTCGATTGGAAAATCTTCAAATGATTCGATAATATCCAAAATTCGTGCTGCAAATCCATTTCAAGGAAAAACAATTACTTCAAACAAATCCACGGAACAAAGAAAGCAACAGAAACTGTTATCATCGACCATAGTTCAATCAGTTTCGGCACCTAACTCAGCACTTTTAAATCCTGATGACATCACCCAATGTGCGAAGGAAACCAATTTGATCGGTGGAAATTTAACACCCGAAACGTTAGAGCAAACAGCGACATTGATCAATCGCTTATATATGAAACATGGATATGTTATGAATTGTGTCACAGGTGCTACTCTTGTCCCTCCGTCTGATGCAACGACTGATGATCATGGAGGTCATGTGGAATTGAAAGTTAAAGAAGTGACATTGGTAAGACCTAAAAATAGAAATTCTTCATTGGTTCATGTTCGGTTCGTGGAGAAAATGGACCAAGAAGATATGGAAGACAAAGAGAACATTATTACTCTACCGGTACAATCATCATCTGATCAATCTCAATCTGGTCATCAAAGTTATAGAATAGTCTCTGGACGAACCCGTCCATCGAAAATTGCTCGTAGTCTGGGACTTGTCTCTGGGTCTCATTTTCAAATACTACCAGAGCTTTGGTCACGACTAGTCGTATCGTCAAGTAATGACAAGAACCCGCAACAACAACATGCTCCTGTCTTTTCTGCAATCCATGCCGTACGACCTTTAATCACAGGACAAGATACTGTGGAGCTTGAGATAGTAGCCACGGAAAATAAGCCATTTGTTTCACTTGAATATGGAGTCACAAAATCTTTATACTCTGATCAATGGGAGGGTGAGTTAGATGTAAAGCATGCTAACTTATTCGGTGGAGGTGAAGTGGCCACAATTAACATTCGGAAAGGAATGAGCAGTCGACAGAAGAATGGTTCTGTATTCAAGTATTGGAAAAATGAGATATCATCATTTAATTGGAGAGCAAGTATGAAAGATGATTATCTTGGCAGTAGTGATTCAGGATACGATGTTACAATCTTCCGTGATCACGTTGGGCTAGGTGCACTAGGAGATGTTATCGATGAAATCAAAGAAGAAGAGACGGTAGTTTCTCCCCTTCGAACAGGAGTTACAATGAAATTGCGTCTTCCGCATTCAACAAAATATTCATTCTCTTTACCAAAAGCTTTGTCCGCAAGGTTTGAGTACATTGACCCTTTTACAAAGAATGACTGTGCTCAGTGTATGACAAGCATGTCTGCCGACATTGGGCCATATCGGAGCACATGGAATGAATCTATCCGGCCTGTGCGGTCATCTATCTCCGCTATTGCTGCTGCTGGGCGAAAATGGAATATTGATGGCAAAACCGAGAAAGACAATAATGATGATGCGAGTCGACTTCCATATTATGCCACTGGTACTATAACCTCACAGCAGATAATGCCGTTGAGCAACGAACAAGAGTCTTTCCCTCCAATAGATCTGGCTATACGTAACGTAGCCTCTGCATCCACCAGATATCTCCCGAGACACGAAGCCATAATGTTAGGGCTTACATCAAGAATACGTGGGTACAAATATAATTACCAACAAGACCCCGTGAGGGTTCAACAGCAAGACACAGAGGAAGGTGCAGAAAAAAATCTGTTTCATGGTCTCAAAAATCTAATGCAAGGAAAGGTTGCTTTAACAAAAGCAATATCAGGAACTGTTGAAGTACGCATACCTTTTGAGCGTTTAATTTACCACCCAATTATTGGCAGGGGCAATGTTGTTCTTTTTGGGGATTGGTGTGTTTCTCACGCACAAGCGCAGCCGTCACTCATGTTGCAACATACAGGAGGAAAAGAAGGAGATTTTTCTGTTGAGCCTATTCGACATTCCAGCTTGGGCATTGGATTGAGAAAAGTAGTGCAGGGAATCCCACTAAAGGTTGACGCTTGTCTTACTGAGCATGGGACTAAAGGGGTATTCTTCGGTATTGGCAATAATTGATTCCTAGTTGACATTCAACTAGACAAATGAACATCTTTATTGAGTATTAATCCTATCCTAAAATATCTCTAGCCCAATTTAGGTGTGCTCGCAGCTGTCGTGCAGCGGGCAATTTCATATCTCTTGGAACGCCAACTCTATCTCTCAAGTACGCTAAGCTCAATGCCACGTCATGAACAACTTCCTTTCCTCCTTCTTTCATCAACAACGACGCAAACGCATTCATGGCTTCCTCTGTTTTAGCCTCCACCTCAACACCGCCAATCAGTTTATCAGCAATTATCTTCAGTGATGCACCCACATAAGGTTGGATTGATTTGTTTGGCACAGCATTCGGATCCGCCAGTGGTGCACCATACCTTGGAAATCCTGCCTGGCCTGCTCCTCGTGATGCAAATCCTACTATATTCTCATGGTTCGCCGATAGACGCTCTGCCGCCTCACGCTTCGCCGCATCCTCATCGCCGGTCCATTCCCAATCAGGTTCAAGCCCACCATTGTGTGGTGTCAGCGGAAGACGCCAACTTCCTGGCAATATGCCGTTGATTGCATCCTGGAACGGCTTTGCGCCAGTCTCTGTAACACAGCCACCCAATTGTGGTGGAAGATCCCAGCAGTGCGAATAATAATCTGATTTGGTTAGTTGGTATGAGTCTAGAGATTCCATTGCGTCAAACCTGTTGATGTTTCATCAATGATTTTACAGTGAGAGTGATTTGCAATTGATACGAGAAACATGATGAGCACACAATAATTCATACACACCATCGATTAATCGCTGGAAAATCTGTCCTCTCGCCAGGGGCTACACGTATTTGGAACCCTTTAAAGTAAAGCATTGATGCACACATTCTCTCCAAGAACGGAGCAAACATGAAATCAACAATTGAGGCTTTTTCCCCAAGGAAGAATTCCCCTTCGATTGCTGATAACTCTGTCTCTACATCATTTAGAGTCGAAATAAAATATCCACGAAGTCTTCCATTAGAAGTATCCCCTTGTGTTAGCCATGACATCCAAGTTGAAAACAGAGTACGTTCTAATCGAAGTAACTCCTGAGCTTTTGCTTTCTGTCTGGGTTCGTTGGGAACAAGTGGTTCATGATCCGGAAATGCTTCCTCTAATGCATACATGATATCGTTACTTTGATTGTAAGTAACGCCATCGATTATAGCAACGGGAATGCTACCACTGGGCTGCATACGTTGAAATGAGGCAGGTTTGTCTCCATAGCAACGCATATTTATCTTCTCTACGCGGTACGGGATTCGTTTTTGTTCGAGTGTTAGCCACACCTTCTGACAGTAGGGACACCACGAAGCACTGTCACGGTATAGAGTAACTCGGACATCCTTCTCATTATTGGATTCATCGAATAGTCTCAACTTATGGAGAGGAGAGGGCTTGCCATATCCCTTGATCAAGTTGTTGCGAAAATTCTGCTCGTCGGGTGTTTGCTTGGCTCGTAATCTAGACGCTATTTCATCCCAAGAACCAATACCATGAGAAGATAGGACTTGGTCGGTTTGTGCCTGAAGCTCAACCATTTTCACGGGAGAGATGTTGGTCATACCTTGCTGCTGAATATCTGAAATTGAAGATACGACGTTGCCGAATAGAGACTTTAGAGGATTAATTGCGTAGATTGCAGAACTACTTTCACTAGAAGTGTGTTGGCTCTGCTTTATATTATGCACCGATGACGGCACAGCAGCAAACGCAGACGCAGCGGGTCGGAAAGCGGACGAGGTATCAAATGATGACCGTATTAGCAGGACACAGACACACCCCGTAACAGAAGCTGTCGCCGCACGGCCGTAGTTGTAATTGGGGGGTGGAAATCTCATTCAATCACCGAGAGTAAAGCGCCGCGGTCGTGGAGGTGGTGTTAACATGAGGAAGAAGACGCGGGAAGCTGGTTTTACGTACCTTCATAAGTATCGATTTTTACGGCTCAGAGCGAAAGGCGAAGCAATGACAATCATGTGAGTACCTTGTAATCCTAGTCACACTCTTCATGCCAGTACGCAGGAGTATATTGAATGAAGATGTTGACTGTTTTTGCAGTGATCTTTGCTGCAGTCGGCTTGCGATCTTTTTCATTAGTATCTGCAACTGATGAAAGAAGATATGATCTTAAGCTTCACGAATTCACACAGATTATGCGCACTGGTTTAGATAGTGAATTAGCGAAAATCATCCACGACTCTCCTCGGAATGCCAACGCGATAGCGATATATCCATACGATGATACACGAAGTATGCATGTCAAAAGGTCCAACGTGAGGAGAAGAAGAATGAGCATTCACGATGATACTATTACAGATGATAATTCGCAACCGGTATCATCAATAGCTGAGCAAGTGTGGGAAGATATTACACAACATTCATGGAACAAGGCAAAAAGTATACAGAGGTACGGACACGGGGGTCTGTCTACGACAAATAATCTCAAAGATGCACATCCATGTCCATTTCTAGTGTGCACACGTGGCCATCATTTGGGTAGAAATAGTGTCAAAGATACCCTCGCAATGTTTGACATTGACGAGGATGATGACCAGTATGTCATAGTCTCGTCGTCAAGTGATGAAATTTGTTTCATTCTATCTACCACGGCCCATACAGCACAGCATGTTGTGATGGACAACAATGTAGAAGGAAGTCAACATTTAGTTGTAATGCCTCTAGCAGATATATCAAAGATCCATGTTGAAACGATGGATGACGTAACAAGTCAAGGATGGACTGTGCCATTTCATGAAGAACAAAGGCGAGTTCGAAATGACGAGTCGACGAAGAATCAAACAGAAACCATGAATGACTGGGAACGAATACTTGTTGTGGACTTTGCCCCAGGATTGGGTGGAATGAAAGAGGAGGCACAGCTATTGGAGGTGGTGAATAAAATGATGGGTGATGTTCAAGATATGGGTGAAGTTGGTTGGCTCACTTCCATGCAAAAGGATGAGGCTGAGCAATTCTTGGTCAATGAACCTATCCACCATGTCCCTGCCTTGTCAGACATGTTCTCGCTGACCTCATCGATTCTTCCAGTACTATCCACCATGCGTGAAGATGACAATGCTCGTATCCAATTCTGGCATGTCTCATTCCGGAATGGGTTAGAATCAGAACATGCTTGCAGTGAAATGTTCACTACTTTATTTGTCAAGCCAAGATCTGATTACTTTGGATTTGATATCGTATTCAATCCACAAGATGGTCCTCCCGCGACGCATTATGAGAGCTCAGCATCGAATCCTGCATGTCTAGTATCCTTAATTGCAGCATTGTCTGTGCATCCGTACGTTCTTTCTGTTGAGGCAAACTTTCCCATCTATCATGGCTGGAACATAGCGCAAAAGCTCGATTCTGCTTCTTAAAGGACTGATGACTAAAATTGTATAGTAAATTGTCTCAATTGTTTAACTAGATATTGTACTCCCTATTCCTCCGCTTACTTATTACTCTCATGATGATATTATTATGTCAGATTCCATTGTTAAAATTCTGTTAGGTATTATTCATACATTACATTGTTTTGGTTACGGCACGGATTCTAGAATCTCTCGCTTCACTTCTCATCTCGGCACAAGAATTATTGTAAGCTGTCAAAATTGAGTTCATTGCATCTCTACTGATATGACCTCTTTTGAATGATGTAATCAAATGATGCATAGAAATATAGCAATGCCGCAATTGTACAATGTTTCAGAGCTCGATCCATATTACCAGAAACATGCTCCATGTATCCAACTTTGCTCCTTGCCGCTTCATGTCCTGCCATTGCCGCGGCCTCAAGGTGGAACTTAGCCTTCTTCAAATTTCCCCCCTCATAATAAAGCATACCCAAGTGATCATGTGCCTTGCTAAAACCAAGCTCTGCTGCCTTAACATAAAGTTCGATCGACTTTGCGGTGTCCTGATGTAAACCGTTGCGTCCATGGTCATAGTAATTAGCCAGAAGAGTAATCGAAGCAGGATCATTTGCCTCCACCCGCTTCCTTATTTCCGCATCATGCTCTTCCTCTGTTACGCCAACTCGGTCGGAATTGCAAAACGGACACTTGTCAATGGTTCCAAAAGAGTGCTTGCACCCTTCACAAATGCTCTTTCCACAACATGGATAATATGTTTCCGTACTCATCTCTGCCAGCTCAACAAGCACTTTGTCATTTGCATTGACAAAATTGTGAATTGGCACGGAAAATATAGTCGCGGGTGGAAGCAACGTGCAACATATCAATCTCATCGGCATTGGTAGGAAGCAAATGGGACAGTCCTCCTTCGGCGGCGGGTCCTTAAACAACGCCTCATCACGTAGCTCGGCAGCACGTTGTTTGCATTCAATTTTGTGCTTCGCCCAATAATTCCGTTGGCACGCGGCGTTGCAATACTTGGCACGCATACAAGCCCCGCATATCTTTAGACTGACGCCCCCTTCCTCCCTGCCGCACTCGGTGCAGCAGCTGTTTGTCGCCATACGTTTACCTCTCCACCAGCCTCACCGATGCTTCGTCAAAAGCTTTCAAAACTGGACCGAAAAAAAATTAAAAAACCCATCGTTCCCGCCATTTACGTGGAACCCCAACCTCTCCCCAAATTTACAATGCGTCGCCTATTCTTGGTAGCTGGCGTGCTCTCCACGATATGCCAGGCTAGGAGGATAGTTCCGCTGGCATCGACAGCAGCGAGTAGTCGAACATTGGCAGCAACGGCGAGCTCGAGTAATAAAAATACAACAAACCTTGGGGAGAATTCGTCAGGCAAAAAGGGATTTCCAAACTTATGGGGTCGCAGAAATAATCAAGCAGCAAAGGAGACAGAATCATCGAAGGGGGGACACATCGATGGCAAGAGTGATAATGCTGACGCCATCGTCGAGAATGATGCAAGTAAACCATCAGAAGATGATACATCCTCGTTCGACTTTGATGGCGCTGAGACATCTGAAAAAGGTGACACATTGCAATCACAGACAAAGACGACAAAAGATGATGGGGAAAATAAAGAGGATGATCAGCAGCAGACAGATGCACTATCAAACAACCAAACACAACCACGTCCTGGAATACTTTACATGAACATATCACCACCCAACCGTCCCATGCCTTACCCATACATTCCTCAACAACCACCTCGACCTAAGAAGTCTTCGTCACTTTTATCATCAATCCTTCCTGCGTTGATCCCTCGACCACAAAATATGCCACCTGGATCACCTATGCATCCATCATCTCCTTTCTCTCCTGGTCCAGGCAACAGTGCCCTAATTTCATTGGTAATGCGTCTTGTTCTGATATCCTTTGGATCACTATTACTTGATTTGTTTGGGATGGGATCACACTCTGATGCATTCCTACCCACGCCAGCCCAGCACTATACATTTGAGAGAGTGAATGATCGGTATCGTAGAGATCGGAATGCATTACATCTAGCACTGGATAGTCCACCTCCTGGTATTGGAAAGTATCGATGGAGACGTGCATTCTGGAGAAGAAGACGGGAGGTCGCCACTGCACTATCTCTGTCGGAAGAGGAAGAATCATCCGTCATCGGTGTCATCGAGTCACCAACTATATCAAATGGAGCATTGTACAATCGGACAGTGATCATAATAGATATGAAACCTGATTCACGAGTGGGGAATGGTATGGCAGATCATCTTCGAGATTCGGTATCATTCATTATTGAACAGCACCGTGATTATGTCGATAAGCAGACGCATACAGAGAAGACATACACGACGAAGCAGCTTCCATTGTCCTCATTTCTTCTTCCTCGATCGTCCTCCATAATAGCAACATCCACACATGTACCAAATCAGCGAACTCCCAATGGGTTGCGTTCTGCACTCGGTAATGAAGTTGAGGTCATCCTCCTACTTGACTCAGGCGGAGGAACAGTCCAAGATTATGGACTCGCATCCTCTCAGCTTGCACGTCTGCGTAATGAACCACAAGTTAAACTATCCGTATGTGTCGATCGAGTCGCAGCAAGTGGTGGGTACATGATGGCATGTCAGGCAACTCCCGGCCAACTATTTGCTGCACCATTCGCTATGATTGGTTCAATCGGGGTACTTATGGAAACTGTCAATATTCATGAGGTTCTAAAACGGTATGGTGTGAAGCCACTCGTTATTAAGGCTGGGAAGAATAAGGCTCCGTTGATAACATTGGGTGAAGTCAGTGATGAGGAAATGCAAATGGCACAGGACGATGCCGATGGGATACATATGGCCTTTCAACGTTGGGTGATGAAATCTCGACCAAATGTTGTAGTTTCGAAAGATTGGATAGAGAAAGTTTGTACAGGCGCGGTATTTCTAGGGACGGAGGCTTGTGACTTGGGTTTAGTTGACCGTGTCATTACATCCGATGAATATGTTTCAGAGCGAATAGCCGCCGGAGATAGAGTTCTACGACTGCTGCCATACAAGGGACCACAATTTGGTGGGTTGAAGATTTCACCGTTGGATTTGCTCTTGTCAAGCATGGATGCGGAGGGGCGGCTAAATATTCGCGATTTGGGCATGCGAATTGTTAGGACATTTGCACCAATGTTACGAGTTGGGGCAGTGGTGGGTGTGTTAAATCATTTGGCATCCTTACAAAATACTTACCCAGGGTATAGCTGGGCAGCATAATAACGATTTGTTTATAAATCATTACTGTGACAATTTAGGACTTTTAGATGGATCTATTAGCACAAGAGTCGATCCAAATCATTAGCACTGTACAAGATCACACTGCAGATAACATTACCAATACCCAAGAGGTACAGTACGCTCAAATTGGTACCAAAGAGTACCATACTGAGCACTCCTGTAAGAATGACAGAGATAGCTGTTGCGTATCCTTTGAGGACAGCATCAGCGAATTTTAACACTGCTGCAACAATCAATCCACCTAGGGCGCTAACAAAGATACTCAAGGACGCTGGTCCATTGAAACCGTACCACAGTCCCTTCTCCAATATCTGATTCATTTCCATTACAGAGCAATACAATCCCATAATCACGAGACTTACAATAGCAAGCTGTACTTGTGTATAAGCCAAGCCATATTTCTCTTTGGACGGATTATCATGCGATGATGGTAGTTGGTCGTTACATGGTCGCTTGGCCTTAATAACTTTCTCGGTATAAACAGCTGCAAATCCAGAGCACGCTGCAATTCCTAATGTTGCAAAGATCCCTTTCTTGGAACTTTCCAAAGATTCAGTATTGTCTTTCATATTGCAAAGCATAACACCTATCATCAATAGGACTAAACTAATTAGCTGGACCTTTTTTATCCTCTTTCCCATGATGAGGACTGAGCAACCTGCAGTTGCCAGTAGCTTTGTTTGCACCAACACACTAAATACAGCAGCATCAATACTTCCCAGCGCAATGTACTCTAAACTCATTTGTATACTGTACAATGTGGCTGGAACAGCCATGAGGAATGTATTCCTCTGATCCTGTTTCATAAATGTTACTGCACTCGATATGGATCTTTGTTCTATAAAAACAATGTACATGAGTGACAGTATCAGTTTCACTCCCTCAACACCGAGTATGGCCGCGGAGGTTAAAAACTTGGGATGATCTTTCATAACATGTCGTAATAGAAGATTCTTGGAGCAATTTTGAAAGGCAAGGAGGAGAAGGACGTAAAATCCAGTAGTACTTAATCCGCCCGAAGAAGTTGGAATACCGTGATGTTGTTGATTATCGTCATTGTCATCATCCTTTTTGATGTCGTTGCTTCCCTGCCTCACCAGCAATGGTTCTTTATCATAATTACCTCTGACAGATGATGACGTGAGCTCCATATTCGATTCGTCGCTATCTGAGTCTTCTAGTTTCGTACTACTCCAACTACGATTAATTAAGATATTATTATAATGACTTGTCATCGCAGGAAACTACCAGCCTTGCGTCTAATGCTGACATGGATGAGTGGGTACCAACCAGCATCAGTGTCCCGTGAAAGGCCGTCGTGGCGTGGAAGATTCCAACATAATGACTGTGCTGCAACGTCGTCTTTGTTGCGAAATTTCCCAATTTTTTTTTTACCGTGACGTGAGATGATTTGGGCGGGAAAATCAATTAAGACGGTTTTTTGTCGTCCTTGCACGACGGACAAAAGGTGTTTCTTAACCCCGGTGTTGGTAGAGCAAGATGGTCCAGGGAGTAAAGATTGAAGGAGGGTATATCCTAAACAACAATCCAGCCACGGGTGCACCAATTGATCCTCCCGTGGAGGTAACGTCACCTTCCGAAATCTCCGACGCAATTGCCAAGGCCAATGTAGCACAGGTAAAGTGGGGTGACACTCCCCTAAGTGACCGTATTGCACTATTACGTAAAGGAATTGACGAGGGTGTCACACCGATTGCCAAAGAATTGGCCGAGATGATTACTCGTGAAATGGGTAAGATATCCGACGAGGCTACAGTTGAGGTGGACAATGCACTGGCGTTGAAGGGGTTGTGGTTGGATTTGATCCAAGAGGCAAATGAGGATGTCAAGTTGACCGGTGGTGAGGCTGAGAGTATCATCGTGAGAGATGCCCTTGGTGTTGTTGTTGTGATTGCACCGTGGAACGTGAGTACATGATTTTGGGAAGTGACTGATCAAACCTTCGCCTCACTTTTCACTTCTTTATACTTGATGCTTTAGTTTCCTGCCGGTGAGATACCTTTGCTTGCATTACCAGCTCTGGGAGCGGGTAACACAGTAATCGTTAAACCATCTGAGGTTGCCCCTCGGACTGGTGCTATGTTCGTTAATGCACTTGCTTCGGTATTACCAGACGGAGTTCTACAGGTTGTTCAGGGCGATGGCAGTGTCGGTGAGCAGCTTGTATCCAGTGATGATGTACACATGATAGCCATGACTGGGAGTAGTGCCACCGGTAAAAAAATTATGGAGAAGAGTGCCAAAAATCTCAAGAGGTTAGTGTTAGAACTGGGTGGGAAGGACCCAATGGTCGTATTTGCTGATGCTGACCTTGACAAGGCTGCCGAGGATGCGGTGGCGAATTCAGTCTTCAACGCTGGACAAGTTTGCTGTGCAGTCGAGCGCATCTACATTGAGCAGTCTGTGAAGGCTGAGTTTGAAGAAAAGGTGGTGGAGCTAGCCAAGAAGCATAAGGTTGGCGATGGATCGGAAATTGGGGTTACGATGGGACCGATGGTAAGCCAGATGCAATTGGAGATTGTAAAGCAACAGGTTGAGGACTCTATTACACATGGCGCAAAGAAATTGTACGAAAGTGATGTCCCACCAGGGGGCAACTATTTCCCAGTTACAGTCCTCACGGATCTAACGCAGGACATGCTAATTCAACGAGCAGAGACGTTTGGGCCAGTGGTTGCCTTGAGTACCTTTGATGGAACGGAAGGAGAGGCTGTAAAGCTTGCGAATGATACCGAGTATGGATTGGCATCGTACGTGTACACTCAAGATTTGGTCAAGGCGTCGAGGGTTGCACGCAAGATTAAAGCTGGACAAGTTGGGATTAATTGCTACTCGTTGATAGCAGCACAACCGAAGTGCCCATGGTGCGTTGATACCAGTGGTGTAGGGCCAAAGTTTACTCTATTATTCACATCTCACAAATAACTTTTCTCGTTTCTTCCTCCAAATGCGTAAAGGGTTGGTCACAAAGGGTCTGGTATTGGCTCACACAGCGGCATGGATGGCTTCCGTTCTTTCTCCGTTCCCAAGTCTCTCGTTTACACAACTACTGCACCTTAATAGACAGTGGATGCCACGACACGCAATTATGAAGAGCAGTCAGCTGATCTCCTTCTATTCTGTTTGCTAGGAGTATCAGAGTTGCGCCTTGTCGAATTCTCCAACAATTTTGAAGTAGATATATGTTTCTTTTCGCATCAGTGCTTGTTTATAGTGTAGAACTAAATAGATAAGACGATTTTGAATTCATGTCAAACAAGACCACTTGCAACTGAAACAAGTGTTGTGTGTCTACAGTGGCATTTTTACTTTTATTAAGCGGTACAAAGTCAAGAACTACATCTTGTGTGCTTTCTCCAGCTATCATTGATTGCCATACGGACGACTATGGGGTAGCAGGTCAATGATAACTATTGTCATGTTATCACCTCCTATCCCTTGAGATGCTCGTGGGTCGGAACTGACAATTTCATCCAGCATCTCCTTTCCAATGTCACAAGGATGCTTACTGTCGATACGATCGCGAACGTACTTAACACATTCTTCATTGGAGAGACAGTCCCATATTCCATCGCAGCCCAATACAATGAACTCATCTCCAGCCCTTAACGTTGTACTGTGAACCCGAATAAATACAGATTAATTTGTGCAAGATGGACAAAAGAGTTTTCAACCAGATGTTGCAAGTCTTACCTTATAATGTCAGGCTCTGCCGTTATCATTTGTTCCGCCGGTGGAATTCCCGGAACTTGCTTGTATTTCAAATCCCCTATCGAACGTGATAGGTTCAAATTACCGTTTACGCGTCCAAACTGATTGACGAATCCTCCTGCATTTGTAATGCGATTCATTTCACGGTTCTTCCAATGTTTAATATGTTGATATTTGTGAGTTTAAGCGAACGAGCCACACAACATCATAGTTTAGGCCAGCAAAAATTGTGCTTACCTGTAGAGGCTTGTGATCGAAACTGAGCGGCTCTGTCACTCCCCCAGCCCTACACAGAACTGCACGTGAATCTCCTGCATTGGCAACGACAAGTGTACGGCCTACGATGACAGCCACTATTGACGTACATCCAGCATGTACTGGATGGTCAGGTAGGTTGCACATCTAAATGCGTGTGGAAGAGTGAAAATGGCAATGTCAGAGGGCCATCATAGGAAAAAACATATTTCTAGCTGCAGCAATATTTCATATAGACGCACCTTCCTTCCATTTTGAATTCGTGTAGGCACCGACACTGAAGGTGCCACAATCCCCGTAGGGGGGTTTAATAATTGAGCCTTGGTTGGGATGACAAGTTCACCCCCTCCCCCATCTCCTCTGTTGACACTATCTTCTTCGTTTTTGTGTTCATTGATGGCAGCATCGTCCTCATCATCATCATCGTCAACATCCCCCTCATCCGTACCATTCATGCGAAGCAATTTTTGGAATAACGCCACAGCGTCATTTGCCGATAGCACCATTGTCCCCTTGCTCTCACCGGGAGGTGAGCCCCCGTTGGCAACAGCCGTTGACAGAGTTGATGAAGTTGCATCGACTTCCCCATCCACGTCATCATTGTGATCAAACGACTTTCCTTTCATGTCCTCATCCTCATCGTCACTGTCATCCCGCACGACACCGTCCGAATCCTTATTATCCAACTCGTCATCATTCAATGTAGTCTCATCGACTTGTTCGCTCAGACTGTCCTCAAAGACCTCATCATCTTCGTCATCATCATCCACAATCAAGCTAGGTGTATCAGCGCTCTCCATGCTGCCTGCTGTGTTCACACACCCCTTTGTCTCACCGTTCTCATCGTCTAATACACACTCATCTTCGACGACAGTAACAGGGTTGACTACATCATCCACATCGCCGCCACTACCACCACCACCACCACCACCACCACCCTTTAATATTGCCAAAAGTTTGGCTGCATCCTCGGCAAATGCTGCTGCGTCTACATCTAAATCCATAATTTCTGAAGATGATGATAGGGCACTGATATCGTTATTTTCCTCGTCCGACTGAGGAGGGCGATGTTCATCCCCCGATGAAACATAGGGAGGTGGACGATTCATCCTATATTTTTCAATTTCCGGTCTCCATGTTGGGTCATCAATTAGTCGATCTAGTGCATGGAAGGAATCAACGAGGGCATGACCAATGCTTGACCCAATATCCTCGTTACTACTGCTACTAACACTACTATTACTATCTTCGCTACTGCATCCTTTCCAATTAGTATTCGACGTTAATGTGGGGACTAAATGGACTGAACAGAACCGTGCCACCTCGGCACCCCCGTGTCCGTCAAAGACTGCAAATACCTTGGCGTGTGTCGGTGGTGATGTCATGGTAGTATCATCTCCCTCGTCGTAGTTTTTTTCAATACTGCTACCTCCAGCACCACCGCCGCCAACACCAATGCCCGGCATTTTCGGGAGAGGGACATCGGTCCGTGCAACATGTGCATCTTCCATACTCTTACGCCAGCCCTGCATATCCACCACGGCCCATCTTACCGGAGTGTTCGTATCATCCAGCTCGGCACCCGTTTCGGTATGCTTGTCAAGGATGGGCGTTGAGAGGTAGGTTCCCATAATTATATAATATTATATTACGTCCCAATCGCTGAATTAAATATTAGTCGGTATCTGAGGGGAATGAAAAAAATTGACTTCAATCTACTTGGACCACAATTTGCTGATAGTCGACAATGGTATGATGATATGGATGATATGACCTCTTCCTCGAATGTCGCCAATGATAATGCAGAGAGTAGTTAGGAGGTTCTTTTTACTGAGCGGGAAGGCCTCGTACTTTTCCTTGTCTTGTTGGTGTACGATATGGGGTTCGTAGGAGATCGGTAGGTGGTGCTTCGAATAATATCTGATGACTTCAACAAACAATGACTTGGAGGAGCTGGACGCTCAATGGGCCAATTTCCGTTTGCCAGTTCCCTTAGCACCACCACGCAGGGGCAGCAAATTTGGTAATGATAGCGGTGACATAACCGCATCTTCTTCTTCCTCATTTGCGAACAAAAACGATGAGTGGATGCTAGAATTATTGGATCTCTTACGTCTTCTATACACGATGCATCGTCAATATGCGAATAAAAATCGTGATTGTTTTACATCCTCGAAGAAGATTATGGCGAGTCAGATGACACTTGCGTACTCGACACTGTCCAGAGTGGAGCGTACATGCCCTTACTCGCAAGAGAACATACCTACTGATGAGGTTTCGGGGGACCAAATACTTGAACAAAATATATTTATACTGCTGCAGAAGGCAAGGAATTATACCGAAGAAACGTGCGTCAAATTTCAACGTTGGTTGGATAGACCAGTGCCTCACCCAGCACAGAAGTATCAGAAGAAGCAGGGGTCGCCGGAGAAGAGGGATTTGATATATGATATTTTTCTTGCACCAGCCTCTACTTCAACGTCAATGAAAAATAGTGAACATGATGACACTGAGACTCTAAATGAAATCACTGGGGATGAAGAATATGATGCTTTTGATGAAACTGCGATAGGGAATGACCCCAACAAACAACTCAATGTTCGAAGTCAACGACAACAATCAATACAATCATCATCGTCGAGGCTACCACCACCGAAGGAAATGGACCCTGTTGAATTCCAAAAACAGCAACAAGAACTGCTCGAGGAGGAATTGGCATCGATGGCGTCACGTCTCAAATCATCTACACTTGCCATGAATGCAACATTACAAACCCAAACGAAGGAATTGGATAATATGGAACAATTAGCACAGACGAATTTAGATCAGGTGACAGATACAACGAAGAAAGTGGAGGCACGTCTTGCACGAACAAGAGGGTGGAAGAAGAATTTGGCAACTTGGAGTCTAATTGGTACTGTCATTGGGGTATGGTTACTATGTTTCATGGTCATGAGGATAGCACCTAAGAGAAAGATTGGGAAGGTGAATTTGCTTGACAACCTTCGTCATGGTCGGAATAGAGTTCAGGGTACTTGGACGCGTTACTTTTCGAAGTATGATGATGAGATGTCAAGAGATAATGAGGCTTACTGGCAGGAAGAACATCCAGAAGAGAGACTCACAAATAATGACCGTCAGCAGGAGCAGCAGCGCACAGAGAATGAATGCGAAGTTCATACTGACGGGACACAGACATGTTACGATTCGACCGAAAGAGTAGCACAAGATATCGTGGCAGAACGTAAGAGACGTCGGATTGAGGAAAATATGGCGAACGCCCCTGTTGTGGATGCATTAGAGCCCGACTCTCCTAAAGGGACTACTCATGATGCTGAAGAAATACAGAGGAAGAAAGTGGAGGCGGCACGTTTGGAGGAGGAAAGATTGGTAGCTGATGCCCAACATAAAGTACAAGAGAAGCTCGCTGAAGAGGCCCGGGTAGAAGCTCAGCGACTGGAACAGGAGAGACAAGCTCAAGAAGCTCGGTTAGAGGCTGAGCGATTGGTGCAGGATAGACTAAGAGAGGAGGTAATGAAGCAGGCCGTGGATGAACGTGTAAGGCAAGAGAAATTCACTGAAGAAGCTCATCTGGAAGCTGATCGATTAGAGCAGAAGAAAGCTGAGTTCGATCGCCTTGACAGAGAAAGATTAGCAATAGAAGCAACGAATCAAGCCGAAGAGGCAAAGAAGCGAATACGATTAGAAGCAGAAGCAGGGGCTAGAGAAGCTACTGAACATGCAAAACAATTTGCTGCATCTGATTATACTTATTTTGCATCTGCCGATGTCCGGTCTGCTGCTGGTCGTCAGAATAATGATTTATTAGCATATTGCATCTTAATGGCACCAGAAATGATTGATGATTCAGATAAGATTGGTTGGCGTCCAATTCATGAGGCTGCAAGGGCGGGGAATCTTGTTGGTATTCAGTTACTAATATCTTCGGGGGTTGATCTTACTTCAAGAACGGGACGGAAAGGCAATGGAGGAACGGCATTATGGTGGGCTATTCAACGCTTTGGAGAAGATCATAGCGCAGTCCAGCTACTGCGGCATCATGGAGCTCTCGATATAGGACCAGAATTATGAAGGAACATAACGTCTAATCATGGTCGAATTATGTGTAAAAAGGAATTTGAATCAAATACGATTGCACTTATGATATCACTCTCCAAGAAATTGAAGATTCATTGACTTTGATCACTCATCCTAAATGTGACTATCCATTCATGACTCTTTCATAACCTTCCTCTCCATGGTGTTGGTCCATCCCGTGCCCTCCACTGTCTTCCACCACGGGCGACTCTATCATCCCAACCACATCCACCCAATGATGAATATAACCAACAACTTTTGCCGGCAGGGAAGAATATGTGCATTTGTCGATTGTTGCCATGATTGAAATTTTCCTATAACTACTTTCCTCCTCTCCATGATTATCATCAATACGAGGAGGTACATTATTGTTCGCCATCGATTTCATCTGTTGCCACTCCCTATTATTCTTATCATCAAGGGCATGTGCTGTATCAGAGAGTAAGGCAAGGAGATGAACAAGTTCCATCCCCGCATTGTTCTGTCGTGATAATATTTTATCAACACCGAGAATGAATAGACCATGTGTTGGACGACTATGTTTGGGTAATGATGTAACGTACGCAAGATACCCAACAACGTCTGATAGTGAGGATACATACTTTATTTGAATACGTGAAAGGATGGTTGGGTCCCATTTCCTGTTGTCGATATCACCAAGTAGCACGTCGTCGAGAATGTCATTGCAACATCGCCGTCGTTTCTTCGTATCCTTTTTCGTTTTTTTCATCATAGTCCTGTTACTACCCACGAGCAATACCACCCTGCACTCCGGTGTGCGAACTTCGTCTGCATTTTCCGACGATGATGATGATGTCGTCGATGATGCCGCCAGAGTGTACGCATCATTGAGGGCTTCGACCAGCAACAGTCGTTGATGATTGTCAATACCAAGCATTGGTCGTCGAATCTGGCCATTTGGCGTTTCCCATCAAGGCGGAGCTCCTTCCCGCTCCTTTCTGCTTTTGCAAAAAAAAAGCAACGACATGTCATGATCGAGTCCGCTGAGAAAGCCGCAGCAATAACGTCTTCTTCTTCGTCGGTAGGAATGCAGCCAATGACAGACCAAACTGATGCTTGTGGTAGTACCATTGGTGGTCCTGATCTAACCAACAATAGACAGAATAATAATGGAATAAAACGAAGCAAACTTTCATCTCGTCGACACAAACGACGTAGTGTGAATGATCGTGTACCCATCCCGTCGTTTGCACCAATTGCGGAATTATACATTGATGTGAATGAAACTTCGCGTGCTGCATTATTGGATCCTCCCTCCAAGGTGTCTGAAGAGTCGTCAGCAGCATGTCAGTCTAAATTGAATGGATGTGCAACAGTAGAGACGACTGCCAAACATATCTATGCGTCGTCGAATTCGAATGATAGTTTCAATGTGAATGATAATGATCCGTATCAATCGAGTCGGAAGAGTGATACAAAATGCATCACTCATGGCGCAACTGAAATGCCGTCGCGAGCCACGTTGTCGTCGTCAAGTAACCCGAAACCAAGTTTAATAGCGGAGAAGACAAATGATGAGACGCAACAAATAAAACACACGACGGCTGCTCCAGGTGACACATTAGAAAACAGTCATATGAATACATTAGAGGAGCTGTGTGTTGACATCAACGAGGATGGAAAAACATCGCAAATTCAGACAAACCGTGGCAAGGACGAAAGTGTTTCTTTCGGCCACGATGGGAGTAATAGCAATGACAAAGAGGTGCTCCGACTCCCCACCAACGAGCGGATAAATCACGGTGATTGTCATTTACTTGCTAACGTTGCCGTGAATGTAACTGCTGCTGTGTCACACGATCCGACACACGATGGGAGGAAGAGGCGATCGATGAAGAGACAAAATGTCAAACGGCCTGCTGGATTGGACGTTATTGAAATCCTTGACGAAGTAGATGAAGGATGTATAAAGTCAGTATTGGAACAACCGGTCTCATCTCGGACAGATTCCATTGATAAGAGTAATGACACCCAAAGCAATTCAAAGGAATCCAATAAATCCAAGCAGACTAGGCGAAAACGCAAACTATCACCAAGTGTTACACGTTCATCGTCTGAATCCACATTGAAAGAAGCAGAGGTGATAATTAATGAAAAGAAGACAATTGTTGATCGAACGGGTGTGAAGAAAAAGGTGCAAAAGAATAGCGTACAGGGAGGTGATGTAGAAAAGAAATCCAAAACTGCAGGTGGAAAGAAATTGTGCTATGCATGCTCTACCTGTAAATGTGAGGGACGATGTAACGCCGACTCCACTAGTCAAATATTTCCTGAATTATCTGGATCTGTTGCGCGACAGGAACAGTCGTTAGTGAACCGTCTACTACGGATTGAGCGAGATATAGCTTGGAGAGAAGGACAACGATATGATGTTGCTCGTGCATTGAAGAAACACCAATTGCAAATGCTGAAAAGATATGCAGAAACGAACACTATAGATCAAAAGCCAAGATTTTTACCCGATGCGGATATGACTGACAATTTGTTGGAGACATGTCCAACTATGAGTTTGACGGCCACAAGGCGAGCGAAGAGTCGGGTATTTGGGAAGCAGAAGATGCATCAGCCAACTCTAACTCAAATCATGCGTGGCTCGAAGGATAACAACGATAGTGACGATGATGACGGCACTGATGAGAAGCCTCCTGCCTCTGAAACTACCAACGCTGTAATGATAGACTCCAACTGCATCGCCAGTGATTTAGTCGACCGTGACGATTTCTTGTCATTTTGGGCTGATTCTGTACCGATCGACTTGTTGCAACGTCAAGGCACTATGAGTTATTACAATGATGCTCTCGCTAAATTTAAAGATGCAAAGAACATTGGAAAATGGGCACTAGCAACAGCGTCTACAATTCAGCTCGAAGAAGATGAGGGCTTTGGTGCGTTGGTGGACTTGTTTGATTCCATGGTGGGCTGTAATCGTGATTCTACTAACGATGATGTTGACGATGACAATGACGACGACAATGAATCTGCGGCCGATATGTTGAGCTACATGGATCCCCTAACACCAAGAGGCAAACGAGTTGCTACACAAATTGTTAATTCTGTGAAGAATGATCCCGAGAAGAAGGTGGCTATTGAACGAATGTGTCCTAATTGGAAGGAAAATATTGAATACGTTCAAGCACAAACTGATCCATATCATTTACAGACGGCTTTATGCAATGTACAACTGGCAAAAGCAAAACTTGAGAGCATGAAAAATCGTGTACTTCGGGCATTCCTTGATAGGCAGAACACGCTCGATATGTACGAAAGATCTCTTGAAGGGTCTATAGATCGACTGCGTCATGATTTATGATAAGTGTACCCTTGTTAAGTTTCATGTCAATTTCCATTTTCTTTGGCTAGGTGCTGCGTGTGTTCATCATGTTTCTGTATACGCCAGAGGCTGGACTGCATCGGGATGGAGAGCAAGCGCGAATAGTAGATGTTGTTCGTCGTCGGCAACAAGCACTGCAGCAACTGATATATCATGGCAGGGGACGTTTGAGTGGCTAGAAGAGATGTTAGCTAGTGCAGGAATTATAGATGCACCTCGCATCAGCGATATTCGACAGCCAATGGTGTTGAGAGATCAGAATAATCAATCAATAGCGTAGAATCATACAGCAATATCGCAATTAAACTCAACCATCTCTCGACCAGGGCCTGTGGTGAAGCATACCAATTCAACTAAGCATGAGTCGATCAGTAGCAAAAATTTGACCAAACCCAATCATCAGTCTGCTCCTGTTTTAATATCTCTTACCGATTATCATTTCGTTCTGCAATTCATAGACTACTGCATCACAAGTATTGCTCGATTAGAGTCTATTCAACCTAACAACAACACCATTCCAATGTATTCAACGTCGCCTTTGTATGTGCTCCACATAACTGCTGATGATATCATTCTACTATTGTCATTACATGAGCCATCTACGTCAGTTTAAGAATAAAGATAGTTGTAGCACTGATGATTGCTATCATGATTGTCATTATTGGATCGGTATGCAGATGTGTGTGCAACGAAACCACATATAATCGACAGCAAATGATAATTATTCGTGTGTAAAATTTCTTGAAAATGATAAAAATCCGCAAACTTCAATAATTTCGTCATCCACGATCTGGCCTCAACACAATTGAATTCCACCACGGAAGGGCAAACCATGCTACCACCAAGAGATGACTCGGATGTTGTGAAAAGACTGCAGAAACTGCATCCGTATGCCACTGTTGCTGAGTGTAAACGATTTTTTGCCTGCGTCAAATACAATGAGGAGGCAGCATCAAAACGATTGGGTGAGTTTTTCAAATGGAGGTCGGATTGTGGTTTGAAAGCGATAGCTGATGCGAGCGGCCATAATGATGACAAACATGCCAGAGTATATAATCCAGAGTTTATCAAGAAAGATGAGGAAGATTGGAATGCATGTGCTAGAATAGCAGTTTCAATCGCTACGAAGTCGTATGTCATTGGAAGTGGTGCAACTTTATCACAGATCATTTGTTCCTACGAAGAACAGTTTGATGATGAATGATAAAGTTGAACGTCAAATCCATCACGAGCAGGACAAAGAAGGGGTGTCATCTCTGCCATCAAGATGTAAAGATGGGACACGAATACTTCAAATCTTGCTATCCCATCTTGACCTGTCAATTGCCTCAGCTTATACATATTCTTTGGCTTTCGCTCTGTATATTGATCGTCGGATGTCAAGATTAACAACAGAGAAGATTAGTGTCTTTTGTGATGTTCGTGGTGGTCGTGGATTTGCTAATCCAACGCCATGGTCTTTACTTCCATTTGTACAGTCAACTGCTTCGTTATTAGGGAGTCATTACCCCAAGTTATTAGAACGTGTGGCTTTGTATCCTATGCCTACCACTGCTATTTGGGTATGGAATGTAGCTAAGGTAGTTGTTATTGGCTCTGGAGAAGGGAGTGATTCAACGAAACTACTCCTGCAATTCATCGATGAAGATCATTTGGCTAAGCTGGAAATGCGACGACGAAGTTTCTTCGTTGGGTGATGAGTCGCTGATATTATTCAGTACCTACATTCATGAAATCTAAATTATGAATAATGAATATAAACTAAAAACTTGAATTAACGTTTTAACCAATGCCATTGAACTCTCACACACAAATAATCACATTACTCACGTTTCGTCTCGGCGAATCCCCTATCGGCGTAACTCACAAATGTGAGAGTGTCCTCACACACATCGCGGCGCTTGGAGAGAAGTGGCGATGAATCAAATAATATGATCCAGGTATGGATAGAAATTTTTGGGTGATATCACCGAGCAGCTCGATTGATACCAATGATGAGAGTCGCAAAAATATAGCATCAATGGAAGAGACTATTCGGACGAATAATATGACATCAACGGACGAGACTGTAGCATTGCTTCGGTCGATGCCGATGAAGGAGCAACCACAATCACCTCATCGGTCCTCTAGATCATCGAGGCGCCCTCGTTCTCCAAAACCAGATTGGCAAATGGGCGTGCCGCAGTCGGATCCTACCCATCCTTTAAATGGACTTCCACGCTCGAATAGACCTCCACGTGGTGCGCTAATATCGCCTCCTTCACCCACACCAAAGGCATCAAATGCTTATACTTTTGCACTCGGTAGCAATAGTCCTCATAGAGGCCATCGTCGTGCAAAGTCAGACATGCCTCCGCCACCAATGTCTGGTAAAAATGGAGGAGGAGGAGGAGATGGTGGCGCCAGTGTAAGTGGTGGCAGTGTACGATCGTTAATTACCAAGGCAGAATTAGTACAAAACTTGCCTGATCCACGATGGGGTGGTGCTCTTCCCACCCATACACGCAATAGATCACTGACCGGGAGTGACAGTTCATTGATTCCATCTCATGTACACTTTGCAGATGCTGGTGGGTATGGAGCAACTGACCCGAATACGTTGCAATCCATAGGAAGCGTGAAGTTGTCTGGGAGGCATCATAGACGTACGACTTCGGATGCCTCCGCCTCCTTGGCATCTGTGGATGGATCCGTCGTGAGCGTTACCACCGATCTAGCCAAGTCGTCATTGTTTCGAGGCGTTACGAACACAGGACGGATACGACTACAGCTACCCAAAGATAGCTTTCGTATATTAATGGATGGGCAATTGGAGGCCGGACAAGTGTACAAACGTAAGCTTGTTGATAGCGAGGATGAACTCTTCGTCGAATTCTATACCATCGATGAGGATTATAACTTGATTTCCTATGAGAATCAAAAGCGTCTTCCGCCGGATCTGTACGTGATGGCAGTGGATAACACCATATATAAACGTATATTAGATGAGGTGATTGCTAGCAGGTCTATGCCGTGTGGGATATATTACTTCGGACATCATAAAGATGTTAGTTATCCGAGCATTGCTATTGCAGCAGTGAGCCTCGCGATTGTCTTCTCATTAATGCTATGGGCTACATTTTACGTCGATGGCTAAGAAGAGAACCAAATAGAGAGAGATAGAGAGATTGGGAGGTGTCGAATTAGTGTTTATTTGATTAGGTGGCTAAAAGATGAGATTTTTATCCTTGCATGCTGCCTTTAGTTTTGCAAGATTGTTTGCCCAGACTTCGTCCTTTTCCGCCAAGTCCCTTAATCTGTTTTTTTGTTTTCTGAGCCAATCAGCTATGTTCTGTAGAATATGAGAAAAAAGGCAAATAGAGATTAAGAATATGATCAAATCAATTAAATAGAGCTTTTTGTCATCTTGTTCCACGACATATTCTGCCGTCCCCTCCAAAAAACATCCCGGAGTATCAGATAAAGAAGTGCCTACTAGTTGCCATATTTCAACTCCAACATAGCTGATGTAGTCAGTTTAAATCCATTCAATCCATTTAATGCAGCTGTCGCCTCGCTCTCGGTCCCAAATTCGATCGTAGCCACACCCACTCCAATTGATTTCACTGCCTTATAACCCGAATACTGACGAAATAACATGGCCAACATCATATCATTGCACTCGCGAGGTAAATCCTTCGCCACCAGGATCGACGAGGGTGCGTTTGAATCGACAGTGGGTGCCTTCACAGGAGGCATCAGCTCATCCAATTTGATAGACTTGGATGCAGCGTCATTTTCATCTCCTATATCCTCTGGTTTGCGCTTCACTCTTTTTGTTTTCGCAGAGTATGTACCATCGCTCTTGGCAACACGATCGCTCACCTCCTTCGCGTAATTAATAATCAATGGTCTGCCGAAGAAGACAAATCCACGTTCGGCTTCGATGGCAGCAGTCGCAGATGAGAGTGATTCATAGATGACCCATGCCTGCCCTCGTAGAGGTTTGCCCCTGCCACCCTCCCCTCGGAGGCAGATGACTTCGATTACCTTCCCATGCCGGCTAAAGAGGGCGAGGAGACTTCGTTTTAAGAGGGCTTTTTTGATCGACCAATCGATGTTGCTTAGATAGAGAGTAGGGTTTGGAGGATAGCTTGGCTGAGGCTTGATCTTGGAATCGGGAGCTGACGAACCCATGGTACATGAGGGGGTCCGGTCGGGTGGGTTGGGTGGAAAGAACAGGGGCTTCGCCGTGTAAGTTAGGAAGAAAGTGTCAAAATATTACCATAGAACACGCGGCTTAAGCAATCGTCCACGACAACATTTGAGTAGGGCCTCGCGTGTTCTACGGTATGTGGAATGGTTGTATTTAGGAAGACTTGCAATCTGATCTCAATAAAGACTACTATTTATATTGCTTGTTTCCAATTGGCACCATAGAACTTACTTTGTAGCTATGCTGGTCATTTGCTAGTTCGTCTCCTTTCACTTTCAGTCTCAGCCTTCCTCTCATTTTTCTGAGCAGGTTGGATTGTAGTTGTATGTAGTAGTTAATCATCAACCTTGCAACAGTCAAATGATGGCATTGGCATTGAATTGCACCTTCATTTGAATTGTACATAAAACCACTTCATCTATCTTCTTAATCTTTATCTTTGCCAAAGCTCAACCATTTGCTTTGACCAATTACAGTATATGGTGAGGAGAAGTACAACATTTCAAAAGATTTTACATTGTCACGTGAAGACCTGAACAGCCAGAAATTGTCATAACCGTGACGCCTGTTATTTGTTGCATCTCCGAGTTGGGGAATCTGCCTCGTGACTCACCCTTCACTCGGACTTCGCCCTTTCGCGTGACTCTCTTCCTCTACAGCTATGACGATGTCCGTTCAAGAATGTTTAACGCGAGACATTAACATAGTAGTACG
>Ga0247843_1003525_pt1 | contig 25463 bp, 16 predicted proteins | sample LaCruzMarch2017__FD_192420 | JGI IMG/M metagenome (GOLD analysis project Ga0247843, IMG submission 192420) | Freshwater microbial communities from meromictic Lake La Cruz, Castile-La Mancha, Spain - LaCruzMarch2017_8m | ecosystem: Environmental > Aquatic > Freshwater > Lake | place: Spain...
GTTGTCAAGCTTCAATCGCAGTGCGCCATCAGGGTCATTTGCAGGCAAATCGGCAATGGTGGCTTTCAGTTCTTGAAATCCCAAAACTTCCATCATGTCGGCTGTTTCCTTTCCATAAATCATTTCAACGATTCTTCGCTCTAAGTAGACCGTCCAACCTTCGTTGAGCCAGAAATCGTTCCATGTGCTATTGGTAACCAGATTGCCACTCCAGCTATGCACCAACTCGTGAATGATTAAAGAAACCAACGATTTGTCGCCAGCCAAAATGGTAGGTGTGGCGAATGTGAGCATAGGATTTTCCATGCCACCAAATGGGAAACTAGCGGGCAATACCAATACGTCAAACCGTTTCCATTCATAGGGGCCACATAGTTTTTCAGCCGCTACTACCATCTTTTCTATCTCTTGAAATTCGCTGACAGCAGCGCTAAGCACCGATGGAAGGGCATAGATTCCCGAAGTTTCAGTAAGCGCCTTAAATTCTAAGTTTCCAACCGCCAACGCAATCAAGTATGCAGGGATGGGCGATGTCATTTTGAATTTGAAGGTGGTTTGGTCTTCAGTTTTCTCGCGTGCATTGCCTTCTGCGCTCATTACGGCAATCATTCCTTTAGGAACTGTAATTGAGGCATTGTAGGTGAGACGAATGTTTGGACTATCCTGAATTGGTATCCAACTGCGTGTGAGAATGGCTTGGCCTTGCGAATAAAGGAAAGCTGTTTTGCCATCATTTTGAGCTGGAGTGAGCCATTGCAAGCCAGCGCTTTCGCTAGTTGTGGCGTAGTTGATTGTTACTTTGGTGGTAGACTCCTCCAACAATACCACCAACGCTTGACCGCGGATACTGTCTTTCTCTAAAAGCTTGAATCGAAGTTTTGCCCCCAAATCATCTGTCACGCTTTCAATTGCTAAGCCACGGGTATCCAACATTAACGTGCCGCCTTCCGTTCTTCTAAGGGTGTAGGTTGCAGAACCTTTTACCACGTTTTTATCAAAACTAACGGCAAGATTCAAATCCAAATGGGTAATTGCCACCTCGTGCGGACGGGCATAGCTGTGGGCATCTGTAATGGAGCTTTTCTTTGACATTTGGTTCGATTTACGTTGAGGAAGGGCATTGCGGTCTACCTTGCTTATGCTCATATTTTGGCCATTTAATGGTGTGCCAATTTGAGTTTGGGCTAAGATGAAGAAGTTGCTGCTGAGTGCCAAAATAGCAGTGAAAACAAACTTGATTTTGAGAGATTTCAGCTTCATTAAAGTCATTTTTTAGCGGTGCGGAAATTATTCAATTAAAGAAGGCGGTGTGCTGGTTTGATTGATGCTACTCATTTCGCAAAAGTGATACATTTGCAGCCCTTCAAAAAACGGGCTTTCGGGGCGTAGCATAGTCCGGTTAATGTGCTGGTCTGGGGGACCAGAGATCGGAGGTTCGAATCCTCTCGCCCCGACACTACCGGATACTTTCTATGAGAATAGGGGTATCCGGTTTTTTATTTTTAGTTGATAAGGGCGTTTCCTCTCTTCGAAATAACGGGGTCGGGTTCTGTTGCACCAAAGGTTAGCAATTTTTGGTGTATCATGGGATGGCTTTATATAGGATAGCTAAGATGCTACCGAATACTAGGCCCTAGGGAAATACCCTAGAGCCATCTACGGACAACCTCACTCAGGTGGGATGCTTGTCTCATGATTATTGCGATTTCCCGAATAGCAGGGCTTTGAAGTGGTGAAAATGCTGCTGCGCAATGACTCGGGAACAGTCCGCAGTAGTGGCGGAGTGCTCCGCCACCGTTCGGGAATATTCCGCCATCATTGCGGATTGCTCCTTAGCCTTTCAGGAATAGTCCGCAACCATTGCGGATTGCTCCGTAGCCTTTCAGGAATAGTCCGTGGCCATTACGGAATGTTCCTTAGCCGTTGCGGAATGTTCCGCCATCACGCAGGAATGTTCCGAAGCCATTGCGGAAAACGATTTTTGCACTAGCATTTAGAACCATGCATATCTTTTTGCAGCCCAATCCAATGAATAATGATACTTTTCGCGGTGTAAAATCGAAAGCATGAAGAACATATTCCCCTCCGTTTTCATTGTGGCACTCCTCATTTCGGCCTGCAACCATCAATCTTCGAACTCAAATATAGAAGATGCTAGGAGCGAAGACCTATATCCCGACACTGGACTGTCCTTTATGCTTCATCAATGGAATGCCACCATTACCGCAGTGATGGTAGGCGATGGTTTTAGCCCAGTTTTAGCCAGCAGAACCTATGCGTATCCCAATATAGCAGCATACGAGGTGTTGCAATTACGAGATAAAGATAATCTCACCCCTGAACCTCAATTTAACGGTCTTAGCGCCTTGCCATTACCCGATACCACTTTGAACTATAGCTACGAATTGGCCGCTATTCAAGCATTTGCAACAGTATCGAAAAAGCTCCTATACAGAGAAGATGCTTGTGATGCATTGCTGCAACAGCACATCGCATTTTTTCGCGATTCCATGCAGTTGAACGAAGAAGTGATAGCCAATTCGGTGAACTTTGGGACCGCAGCTGGGGTACACATACTGGATTGGGCTAAAGGCGACCGTTATGCCCAAACTAAAGCCAATCCAAAATATATGTTTAGCCAAGCTCCAGGCAAATGGAGTCCAACACCATCAGATTTCCGCAGTGCATTAGAACCCTATTGGGGCACACTTCGCACCTTTTCGGGCATAAAAACGGAAGACAATCAAGTGCCCTTCGTCATTCCCTTTAGCGAAGCGAAAGGAAGCCCGTTCTACAACCTAGTGAAGGAAGTATACGACAAGTCGCAGAATGTGACAAGCGAGGAAAGAACCATTGCTACTTATTGGGACGATAGCCCCGACCAAATGAGTTTTGTTGGGCATGTGCCTTCACCCAAAAGAAGCATTAGCCCTCCTGCGCATTGGATTGCCATTGCAGGAGAAGCTTGTAAAAATGAACGATGGAAGATGAGTGAAACCGCAAAGTGTTACACCATGGAGTCAGTTGCCATAGCCGATGCGATGATATGCTGTTGGGCACAGAAATACGAAACCAATCTCATCAGGCCAGTCACCTATATTCGCAAGAATATCGATGAAGATTGGATGCCTATCATTGTCAATCCGCCTTTTCCTGAACATTCTAGCGGTCATGCCTCGGTATCCTTTGCAGCGGCAACAATACTTACCCATTTGGTTGGCGACAATCATTCTTTCACCGATACAAGGCTCGTGGAATACGGGCTAGGAGAGCGTAGTTTCAACTCCTACAATGAGGCGGCACAAGAAGCAGCCATAAGTAGGTTTTATGGCGGAATACACTACACCACTGGCATGGAAGGAGGAAAAACACAAGGAATTAAAACAGGGGAGTTTGTCATCAATATTTTGTCTTCTAAATAATTGACTATGAAATATGCACTATTAGCTTTAGGTTGTGCCGGTTTAATAGCCGCATGTGGGGAAAAGGTTGAAATAGTGCCAACCTTATTTAGCATTGTTCCAGCAAAGTACTCAAATATTCATTTTAATGGGCATATAAAAAGAGCCCCAATTTCGGGTGGAGGTGTTGCAATTGGGGATATTAATAATGATGGACTTCAAGATATTTTCTTCGCGGGAGACGCTTACAATGCTCTTTACCTCAACAAAGGAAATTTGGTGTTCGAAGACATAACCAAATCTGCTGGGCTGGCAGGAACGCAATGGTCAAATGGCGTTTCGATGGCAGACCTTAATAACGATGGGTTATTAGATATTCTAGTCACGCGCGAAATGGACGACCCGTTTTCGTCTCTTGCAGGTTCATTCAAGGATACCTTGAATGTGCTGCTGTATTTCAACAACGGAGACCTCACTTTTACCGAAAAGGCAAAGCAAGTAGGTGTAGCTGCCCAAGGCCCATTGCGTCATGCGGTGTTTTTAGATATAAACAACGACCATTTCCTCGATATTTATATCAATTCGAATTACAACTCTAAGCTAAATTCAACTGCATTACAAGGGCTGAACGACTGGAAACCCGTTGACTTTTATCCCGATTATCTTTTTCTAAACGAAGAAGGCCAAAAGTTCAATAATGTGATAAAGACCTCTGGCATCAGCTTCAATTCAAAATTTAGATACGGATTTACACCCTATGCTTCAGATTTTAATAACGATGGGTGGACAGATCTTTACCTAAACAATGATTTTGATATACCAGACGAACTGTATTACAACAATCAAGGAAAGTTTACGCTGGCCTCTGAAAAGGTGATGCCACAAACCAGCTTTTACGCTATGGGCATTGACGTTGCCGACATCAATAATGATGGGTTGGAAGATTTGTTTTGTTTAGACATGCGCTCTGAAAAGAACTACCGTCAGAAAACTAGTTGGTGGGAAACTCCCTATGACTGGTACAGAATATTAAATGAGAAAAATAAACAGTTAGCAAAGCAGCAGGTAAAGAATACCTTACAACTCAATATGGGAAATGGTACCTACAGTCAGATTTCAGAATTGGCAGGCGTAGATGCAACCGAATGGAGCTGGGCCCCTTTAATAGCTGATTTTGATAACGATGGATGGAAAGATATTTTTATAACCAACGGCAATACAATAGACCACGCGTTTAGTATTGATTTGGCTTGGGAAAGAGATTCTATGCACCGTGCAAATCCTAATTTGCCAGTGGACGAGTACTTAGACTTCCTTAAAGTGGACCCAAAGAACACGTGGTTTGTTAATTATGCGTACAAAAACAACGGAAATCTAACGTTTGCGAATAAGCAGAAGGACTGGGGTATGGGAAGCGCCTTTAATTCGAACGGTGCCGCTTATGCTGATTTAGATAACGATGGAGACATTGATATTGTAGTTAACAACAATGGTACTCCCTCATTTATTTATGAAAATAATGCAAATAAAAACCCTGAGAATCGATTTCTAAGATTAAAGCTAATTAATGAGTTACATCATCCAACTCAGGGAACTAAGGCATTTGCATACGCAGGAGGAATGCAGCAATTGGTTACAGTTCAGCCTATTAAAGGATTTCTGTCTACTTCAGAAAATATGTTGCATTTCGGCATGGGAGCCATATCGACTGTTGACTCGTTAAAAATCATTTGGCCAGACGGCAATAAGCAGCTGATGAAAAATGTAAAGTGCAATCAAACACTTCAGGTGTTTTATAAAAATGCTGCACTTAAATATGAAAGAAATGTTAGGGAAACCGCTCCAATTTTCACACAAGCATTAAAAACTGGACTTGATTTTAAGCATGAGGAAGATGATTTTATTGATTTTTCGGTGGACCCACTTTTACCTCAAATGTATTCTAAGGGTGGTCCAGTTATGGCCAAAGGCGATTTGAACGGAGACGGCTTAGAAGATTTGCTTGTAGGAGGATCGGTGGGTAGAAGTAGGGCATGTTTTATTCAGAGTAGTAATGGACAGTTTACTAAAGTACTCAATGGAATAACCAAAGAATTGCAATATGAAGATGGAGCCTTGGTGGTTTTTGACTTTGATAACGATGGTGACAATGATGTTTATGCAGCAACTGGAGGCTACGAATATCCGCTGCTGTCAGAAGGTCTTACACATCGTTTATATGTAAATGATGGGAATGGGAATTTTATTAGAAATACCTCTCTAATTCCTGATATTAGAACAAGTAGCACTTGTGCCATACCTTTTGATTATGACAATGATGGCGATTTAGACTTGTTTGTTGGAGGGCGAGTTCAGTCTCAAGGTTACCCAAAAATTCCTTCTAGCTATCTTTTGAAAAACAGTAAAGGCAAATTTGTGGATGTTACGGATACTGAATCTAGCCAACTTCGTAAAGTAGGGATGGTAACTGACGCAGTATGGACGGATTTTAACAACGATAGAACTGCTGACTTAATTCTAGTTGGTGAATATATGCCAGTTACTTTTTTCAAAAATGACAAAGGGAAAATGGTAAATGTCACCGCCCAAATGACCCTAAATAAGAAGTCGAATGGGTTTTGGAATTGCATAACCGCTGGCGATTTTGATAAAGATGGCGACCAAGATTACATTTTGGGAAATGTTGGACTTAATACAAGATACAAAGCCAGTCAAACGAGGCCGCTAGAACTATGTGCCAAGGATTTTGATGGGAACGGTTCCACAGATTTGATTTCAGCGTTTAATGAGGATGGAAAATTGTACCCTTGTAAACAGCTTAGAACTTTAGTCCCTAGGATAAATGGGCTGGCTAAGAAATACTACAAAACATCACTTTACGGCCATGCTACGGTTTCAGATTTATTTGGAAGTGAATCGTTGAGCACGGCTGTTAGGTTTTTGGCTTACGAAAATGGGTCTTGCCTCCTCCAAAACAACGGTAAAAATTCATTTACTCTGAACTTGCTACCTGTAGAAGCCCAGTTTGCACCAATCAATGATATTTTAACGGAAGACATTGATTCTGATGGCAATCTTGACCTGTTGTTGGTAGGCAACTTTTATTATTCGGAAGTAGAACGTGGGAGATATGACGCATTCAAGGGTTTGTACTTAAAAGGTGACGGACGCGGTAATTTCATGCCAGTATTACCTTCAAACAGTGGTTTTGTGGTAGATGGTGATGCAAGAAGGTTGGTCACAATTAGTCAAAAAAATCGGACATTGATTATCGCGTCACAGAATGATGACAACCTTGTAATTCATTCCGTTTTGAAATAGATTTCACTGGATTGATATAGGAGACCCAAAAAATGAAAGAAAGTGGAATTTCTTAATGATTAAATGTTATTGCAATAGAACCATAAGAAAGTTAAGGCGAAGAACATATTTCTGCGCATTGTAGGGTTAATTTTAGGAATGGAAATTAGAAATCATTTGGTCCGATTATAGGAAACTGAATTCAAGCTATCACGTACCTTTGCAGCCCGAAAACAATAGGGAAGACTTCTCTGTTATCATCGCTCTGTTGCAATAATTTATGAACCACTTCCTTTTTCGTTTTCTGATTACTTTAAGTCTTCTTGGTTTTGGTAAAGAAGTACTGGCTCAAAAAAAATACACCATAAGCGGTACCGTAAAAGATGCTTCCAACGGGGAGTTGATGATTGGGACCAATGTGTTTGTAGAGCCAAGCATGAAGGGAACAACTACCAATCTGTATGGTTTCTTTTCGCTAACAGTTCCTGAAGGTGAGCAAACGTTAAAGGTTTCGTTCGTGGGCTATGAAACATTGGAACGAAAAATCAACTTACGCGAGAATACACAACTCGATTTAGAGTTGAAGGCTTCGAGCTTTACAAAGGAAGAAGTAGTTGTAAAAGGTGAGAAGAAGGACGAAAACACCCGAAGCACCAAAATGGGCGCGGTAGAAATTCAAATTGCTCAAGTGAAAGAACTGCCAGCACTCATGGGTGAGGTGGATATTTTGAAGGTTATTCAATTGATGCCAGGAGTCAAGAACGGTGGAGAAGGCAATACAGGACTCTATGTGCGTGGTGGAGGACCTGATCAAAATCTTATCCTATTGGACGAGGCGGTGGTGTACAATGCCGCACATTTGTTCGGTTTTTTATCGGTGTTTAATGGTGATGCCATTAAAAATATGGAGCTTATAAAAGGCGGAATGCCTGCACAATATGGTGGTCGACTTTCTTCTGTGCTGGATATCAGCATGAAAGATGGCAACATGAAGAAATTTGAAATAGATGGCGGCTTGGGAGTAATAAGTTCTCGCCTCACGCTTCAAGGGCCAATAAAAAAAGATAAAGCATCATTTATTGCTTCTGGGCGCCTATGCTACATTGGTTTGCTTGGTGGACTGTTTCTCGATGATGATGCTGATTTTGCTGGCACTTCCTATTATTTCTATGATTTGAATGCCAAAATCAATTGGATAATAAATGATAAAAACCGCATTTATTTAAGTGGCTATTTTGGACGTGATGTGTTCAATTTTGCGAATAAAAATGGTGGTTTCGAAGCGGGTTTGGCATGGGGAAATGCAACCACATCGCTGCGTTGGAATCGAATTTTTACCCCCAAGTTATTCATGAATTCCTCGTTCATCTTTAGCGATTACGATTTTTCGTTTTCAGCCGGTCAGCAGGAATTCGACATCAGTTTGTTTTCTGGAATCCGCGATTTTAACCTAAAAAGCGATTTTACGTGGGTGCCCGATGTGCGTCATAATTTGCGTTTTGGAGCCAATTACATTTATCATATTTTCACGCCAAGCAATGTTTCCGCTCGTTCGGGCGATGTGCAATTCGATTTGGGTCCAGAAGTACGGTATTACGCCCATGAAGCCGCGTTGTATATTCAGGATAACTGGGACATATCTGACCGTTTTAGCATCAATGCGGGATTTCGCGCATCGCTGTTTGCCCATGTTGGGCCGTTTAACCGTTTTGTGAAAAATGAAGTAGGCGTTGTCTCGGACACGATTCCGTACAAAGCCAACCAAAATGTGAAGACTTATGTTTACCCAGAGCCCCGCTTATCGGGCAGAATAATGTTGGGAAAACGCAATTCCATCAAGTTGTCCTACACCATGAATTATCAGTACATCCACTTGGCCAGCTTGGCTTCGGTGTCGCTACCAACTGATTTGTGGGTGCCTAGTACAGATATAGTAAAGCCCCAAGAAGGTCATCAATGGGCTGGAGGGTATTTCCACAATTTCTTCGACAACAAGCTTGAAACGAGCATAGAAGGCTACTACAAGCTGATGTATAATATGATTGAGTACAAGGATGGATTTCAGCCTGGAGATAATGTGAAGGACAATCCTGACAACAACTTTACATTTGGAAATGGTGATGCGTATGGTGTGGAGTTGTTTGTTCGTAAAAATGGCAAGCGATTAACAGGATGGGTTGGCTATACCCTTTCATGGACTAATAGGAATTTTCCTGAGTTAAATGGTGGAAACCCTTTTCCCGCGCGATATGACCGCAGACATGATGTGTCTGTAGTAAGTTCGTATCGCATTAGTGATCGCGTATCAATATCGGCCATTTTCGTTTATGGAACTGGATCAGCTCTTACAGTTCATGTTTCTCGTTATTTTATTGATGGAAGGCTCGTAAGTGAGTTTGGCGAACGCAATGCATTTCGTATGCCCGATTATCATCGCTTGGATATAGGTGCCACCATTTATCCAAACCCCAAAAAGAAGAAGCGATTCACTTCTACATGGAATTTCAGCATCTACAATGTGTATAGCCGTCAAAATCCGTTCTTCATATATTTCAATACTGAGGTGAATGAAGACCAAACTGTGACCATTGAGGCAAGGCAGGTTTCCATATTTCCAATACTTCCTAGTGTGACTTGGAATTTCAAATTCTAATCGTTTAAAACGCGTTGTAATGCTAGCATTCAGAAATTTATTTAGCCAATATCCAAGCATTCCCGCATGGTTTGTTGGGTTCGTTTTGTTTACATCTTGCGAGAAAGTGGTTGATGTGGATGTGCCAGCAAATGCAGTCGGAATTGTATTTGAAGGCAAAATTGAGAGCGGAAGTTTTCCCTACGTCATCATTAGCCGAAGCGCCGGCTATTTCACTCCTATAGGCACATCGGTTACAGCACTTGCCGAAACGCTTGTAGACAGCGCGCAAGTGTTTATTACCGTGGATGGCATGGAATATATTCTGGATCGCATTTGCCTATCGAGCCTTCCTCCCGAATATCAAGAACAAGCTCAAGGAATACTTGGTTTAACTCAACTTCCAGAAGGCTACGACATTTGTATTTATGCCTCGCTCGACCCTGCCTTAACTGGGCAACCTGGAAAAACATATCACATGCGCGCCATTGTGGATGGGCAAGAATATCGCTCTAGTTCAAAAATTCCAGAATTGGTAGCCCTTGATTCGCTGTGGTTTAAATTGGATTTCGACACCGATACATTTGGGGTTATTTGGACCAAATTGGATGATCCAGATACGTTGGGCAATAGCTACTATTTATGGACAAAGCGTTTGGGAAGAGACGGTAGCTACGTTTCAGTTTCTAATTCCACGTTTGATGATAGATTGTTTAATAGTGAAGCTTTCGATTTCAATTTTAACAGAGGTAGCACTTTTGGGGGTCCATCTGAAGCAGAAGGAGAGGGTGGAAGATATAGGACAGGAGATACCGTTGTAGTGAAGCTTGGAACTATCGATGCGCGTGTACAGCGCTTTTGGCAAACGGCCGAAGCTGCTAGTCGGGCTGGATTTAATCCGTTTTCGAGCCCAGTTTCGGTTATGAGCAACATAGACAATGGGGGTAGAGGAGTTTGGGGTGGATATGGCGTTACTTATGACACGATAATCTGCATACCTGTTGAATAATTCATTCCAATTTTGATTTAAACATTTAAGCATTAACATCTAAGGACACCAACCAATGACAGAAGAGACAGGAGTACATTCATGTGTGATAATAGGTTCAGGGCCAGCAGGCTACACCGCGGCCATTTATGCTGCACGAGCAGATATGAAACCATTGATGTTTACAGGATTACAACCTGGTGGACAATTGACCATCACCACCGATGTTGAAAACTATCCCGGCTACCCTGAAGGAATTATGGGGCCAGAAATGATGGAAGATTTCCGCAAACAAGCAGAGCGATTTGGTACCGAAATTCGTTACGAGTATGTAGATGCTGTAGACTTTTCTTCTAAACCATTAAAGATAATGGTGAGTGGAAAAACGGTACTTGCCAATTCAGTGATTATCGCCACTGGAGCTTCTGCCAAATGGTTGGGATTGGAATCTGAGCAGCGCTTGAACGGATTTGGAGTTTCTGCTTGTGCAGTGTGTGATGGTTTCTTTTTCAAGGGACAGGACGTGGTAATAGTAGGCGCTGGAGATACGGCAGCCGAAGAGGCATCTTACCTTGCCAAACTTTGCCGAAAGGTGACAATGCTCGTGCGGAAAGACGAGATGCGCGCTTCTAAAGTGATGCAACATCGTGTGTTGAACACTCCCAATATCGAGGTGCTTTTTAACCACGAAACGGTGGAAATTCTTGGCGGAAAAACCGTTGAAGCTGTTCGCGTGAAAGACGTGAAGAACAATAAGGAATATGATATTGCTGCCACAGGTTTCTTCGTAGCCATTGGTCATCAACCCAATACCGATATTTTTAAAGGATGGATTGACATGGACGAAGTAGGGTATCTAATAGTGAAACCAGGTTCGTCAAAAACCAACATTGAAGGCGTATTTGCATCAGGTGATGCAGCTGATAAAGTCTATCGTCAGGCAGTTACCGCTGCTGGAACAGGTTGTATGGCTGCGCTAGATGCAGAGCGCTATTTGTCAGAAAAAGGGTTGCACTAATCTTAACGGAAAGTGCTTTGGTTTAATTAAAGCGCTATTTCCGCTGGAATAGGAGTGGGGCTATCAATTTTGTCAGACCACAACATTCGCATCCGTTCGTAATTGAATAGATGCGGGTAGCGTAGAATCATAACGCCAATGAAGTAGTCTCTTGGATAGTCGTCAAACACACCGTGATTGGCTACATATTCCATGAATTTATTGTTGTTGCCATCAAATTCTTGAAAAATGCTGGCGCCTTCGCCCGTGTATTCTAAAGGAGCTACGTTGAAGTAAGAGCAAAGCTCTTTATTGAATGCTGGCGTGGCTTTGGTCCATTCGCCATCAATAAAAAGTTGAGTAATTCCGTGCATGGCAAACACATCGCTTTTCAACAAATCGATGAATTTTTGGGTGCTAATATGGTTGCGCACATCCGCAAATTCCAATCTGGCTGGAATACCGATAGCCCGTGCACAAGCTGCTAACAGTATTGCTTTGTCCACACAGTGCCCATCTCCGCGATTTAAAATGAAACTAGCCTGCATTTCGTGCGGCTTGGTGGTTATGTTGTATGGATTGTAGCGAAAACCATCGCGCACAGCGTAATACAAGCTCACCGCTTGCTCCTTTAAGGTAGTCCCACATCCTTTGTTTGCATGTGCAAAAGCAATTATTTCGGGATGGTCGCTATTGAGGTAAAATGTGGGTGAAAGATGTTGTGGCTGATAGTTATCCATAGGGAAAATTTGCGGGTCGAAGTTACGCCATCGTTTGCAGTGCGGACGTGTTATCTTTGCTAAGTGATAAACGATTTAGCTACCAAACTTGTTCAGCGCTTGGCGCATCCATTGCCGGGTCGTGAGGCACAATTCAAAATGGCAAGTTCGTTTCGAGTGCCACAGGATTATGTTCCAGACACAAAAAACGCGAAGATTAGTGGCGTTTTGATAGCGCTCTATTTTGATAACAATACGCTGCGAACTATCCTTATGAAACGGCCAGATTATAAGGGGCCGCATAGTGGACAAGTGAGTTTTCCGGGAGGAAAAAGAGAACCTGCTGATAAAGACATAGTTGCCACCGCACTTCGTGAGGCGCAAGAGGAAGTGGCCCTTGCTTCAGAGCATGTGCAAGTGATAGGGCAGTTGTCAGAGCTTTACGTTCCCGCCAGCAATTTCTTGGTTCATCCCGTTATCGGTGTTCTTACAAATACACCAATTTTAACGGCAGATAACCGCGAAGTAGCGCACATACTTCTTCCTGATGTCACGCAATTTTTCAATACCGAAAAAGTGGGTGTAAAATCAATTCAAATCAATGAAGGACTTACTATTAAAGCGCCATTTTTTGATGTGGAAGGCCACGTAGTTTGGGGTGCCACAGCTATGATATTGTCAGAATTGACTCAAGTTCTTTCTGAAGTTGGATTTGAAAGACAAGAATAAGCCCTTTGTACTTTTGCCGTCAAGAGTTCAGTTTAACCTCTGAGTATTGTTTTTCGAATTATGATGAGACCATTTTTAGTTGTGTTGTTTGTACTATTTGTTGCTACTGCCACGCATGCTGGCATTATTGATAAGGCATTTGAGGCGCTGGAAATGAAGGATTATTTCAAGGCGAAACATCTCTTTCACAAAGTGTTGGATAAAGAGCGCATAGCCGCCAATTATGGGCTGTGTCGGGTGCATTTAGAGCAGCAAAATCCGTTTTATAACCTTGACAGTGCGCGTGTTTATGCCCTTCGCACGGAATCACTATTTAAAACAGCAGAGAAAAAAGCACAAGACGAGTTGCTTCGTTACGGCATCAATGAGGAAAGTGTAAACCAGCTTCGAAAAACCATGTATAAGCTTGCGTTGAATGAAGTAATTGCCGCCCATAATCTTGAGGCGTGCACCACTTTTATGACGCGATTTCCTGCATCACCAGATAAAAAAACGGTGCTCGATTTGATGTCAACTTTAGCTTTTGAACGCGCTAAAACTGATGGTTCAAAAGCTGCTCTGCAGGAATTTATTACGCAATACCCAACTTCGAATGACGTGGTTGAAGCTAAAGCACTGTATGAGCGCTCGGTGTACGATTCGTTTGGTAATTCGGGCGATTTGGCTGGAATCCGCTCTTTTTTAGCCCAATATCCAAATTCTCCGCATAAACGCACAGCTGAAGATAAGATTTACGAACTCAGTACCGCAAAAGGAACTTTGGCTGAGTACCACGATTTTATTTTGGCCAATCCAAAAAATCCGCATGTTTCAGAAGCATGGCGCAATGTAGTCCGCATTTACACTGCCGACTTGCAAAAGGAAACTTTGGTGGAGTTCAAAAAGAAGTATCCCGAATATCCATTTATGGCCGAACTGAACGCGGACATGGACATTATGAGCATGCGGTTATTGCCAGCGGTTCAAAATGAAAAATGGGGATTTGTGAACTATCAAGGGAAGCAAATCATACAGTTTCGATTTGAGCACGTTCAGCCATTTAGCGAAGGACTAGCGGCATTTTATCGCAATGGAAAGTGGGGTTATATCGATAAGCGTGGAAAAGAAGTGATAGAGCCACAATTTGACGAGGCAGATCACTTTCATCAAGGTTTGGCAATTGTAGAAAAACAGAATTTGTTTGGCGTTATCTCCAGCAGAGGTGAAGTGGTTGTTCCCATAAAATATGATGAGGTATTGGATTTTCATGAGGGACGAGCAGCTGTTGCAGAGGATGATATGTTTGGATATATCGATAAGAATGGAAAGGTTGTGGTGCCATTATCGTTTGACGATGCAATGAATTTTAGCGAGGGACTTGCCGTTGTAGAGCGCGATGGCCAGCAGGGATATATAAACTTAATGGGGGAGATTGCCATTCCCTTGCAATACACCGAAGCGGAGGCTTTTAAAGACGGCATTGCTCGTGTAGTAAAAGGTGGATTAATGGGGCTCATAAATAAATCTGGCCAATATGTTGCTCCATGCAAATATGAGCGAATTGGGCAGTTTACGGGTATGTATGCACCAGTTTTGGTAGATGGTAAAATCGGATTTATCACCAAAATGGGCAAAGAAGTTATTGCTCCAAGATTTGACGGTGGACTGGAAGATTTGAGCAGAATGGCCATGGTTAAAGGGCGTTCTATAGCACGAAAAATGAAATTATATGGCTTTATAGATTCGCTTGGAAACGAGGTGAAACCATTTAAATACGAGCTCATTGACCCAATAAAGGATGAGCGTTATGCTGTTAAATCGAAAGGAAAGTTTGGATTCTTTTATGTCAATGGAATGGATGTAATTCCTTGTGCTTTTGACGATACAAAGGGTTATTCGGAAGGAAAGGCCGCAGTGAAGAATGGTGGGCTTTGGGGGTATATTAATGATGCTGGCGAAATGATAATCGCTCCACAGTTTAATACAGCTGAAGATTTTACCTACGGAGTTGCAATTGTAGGAAAAGATGGATTTTTTGGCCTTGTTAGTGGAAGTGGAAAGGTTTTGATTCCTTGTGTTATGGATGAGATTAAAGTAGGGGAAGGCGTTCTAATTGTAAAGAAAGGAGGAAAGATGGCTTATTTCGATCAACTGGAACGCAAATACATTTGGTCAGAAATAGGATTTTAAATGACGCTACCTTGGATTTTCCTTATTGCCGCTGGTGGGTGTGAAGTTGTTTTTACTACATGCCTTGCCAAAGCCAAAAATGCCGTTGGAATGGAATGGTGGTTTTGGATGGCTCTATTTCTTTTAGCTCTAACTCTAAGTATGGAGCTGCTTATTAGAGCCACAGCAACTATTCCATTAGGTACAGCTTATGCCGTATGGACTGGAATCGGAGCAGTTGGAACTGTGCTTGTGGGTATCATATTCTTTCAGGAATCTGCGGATTTTTGGCGCATTTTCTTCATTCTAACCCTGATTGGTTCGATTATCGGGCTGAAAGTGTTGAGTCACTAAGCCTTATTGCCTACTAACTCATAACAGACGCACCTTCCATTTGCAGCTCAAGTAGATTTTTGTAAAGTCCGCCTTTTAGTTCTAGAAGTTCGCGGTGGCTGCCACTTTCAATAATTTTTCCTCGATCTAGAACAAGAATTCGGTCGGCATTGCGAATTGTGGATAGTCGGTGTGCAATAACCAATGATGTGCGGCCTTGCATAAGCTTGTCTAATGCTTCTTGAACCAAGCGCTCTGATTCAGAATCAAGCGAGCTAGTGGCTTCATCTAGAATGAGGATTTTCGGGTCTTTCAACACTGCTCTTGCAATCGCAATTCGTTGGCGTTGACCACCCGAAAGCTTGATGCCTCGCTCACCAACAACAGTTTCGTAGCCCTCTGGAAATGAAGAAATGAATTCATGTGCGTTGGCCTTTTTGGAAGCTTCCGCAATTTCGTTCATTGTGGCACCTGGCTTTCCGTATTCAATGTTTTCGCGAATGGTTCCTCCAAATAGAAGCACATCTTGGGGCACCATGGCCATTTGATTTCTTAGAAACTCCAAATCAAATTCGCGGGCATCTTTTCCATCAAAAAGCACTTGGCCAGCATCTGGATCATAAAAACGAAGCACAAAGGAGGCCATGGTAGATTTGCCAGAACCGCTTGGTCCAACCAATGCAATGGTTTCGCCCTTTTTAGCTTTGAAAGAAACGGAGTTTAACACTCCAATTTCGGGTCTGCTTGGATAACGAAACGATACATCTGAAAACTCCAATACACCTTCTAACGGATACTGACCAGCTGCTGTAGCATTGGAATATGGTTCTGCTTTTTCATCCAAAATCTCTAGAATTCGTTCAATTGCTCCAACAGCTTTTTGAATTTGAGCATACATCTCAGCAATACCGCCTATCGAGGCGCCTACAAAAACGGAGTACAACACGAATTGAAACATGTCGCCAATTCCCATTTCGCCTGCATGCACCAATCGAACTCCAAACCATATAACGGCTACAATACTGCCAAACAAACAGAAAATGATGAATGAAGCAAACAATCCTCTTGCCTTTGCACCGCGCAGGGCTACATCTATTATGTCGTAGGTACTTTTTGCGTAACGGCCAATTTCAAAGCGTTCGTTAGCAAACGCTTTTACGCTTGAAATACCAGAAACGGTCTCCTCCACAATGGTGTTGCTATCGGCAATGCGGTCTTGTGTTTCCTTCGATATTTTTCGAATTGCACGACCGAAAACCACAGCGAAAACTGCCACCAGCGGCACTATGGACAACATCATCAACGTCAATTTCACTGAGGTGTAGGCTAAGAAAGCTATGCCACCCACGATAAGCATGGATTGCCTCAAAAACTCAGCTACTACGGTGGTGAATGTTTCCGATAGCATACTAATATCGGTAGCTATGCGGCTGTTCAGTTCGCCCACTCTGCGTTGAGAAAAGAAGGTCATGGGCAAGCGTATGAGATGCCCATAGGTGTCACGTCTCAAAGCTGCAAGCACGTTTTCCGTCACATTTACAAATAGGTAGATACGGAAATAGGAAAACACCGATTGTGCCGCGAACAACACGAACAGAAAAATGGCGATGCGATCGATGTCGGCTAATATTTTGGCTGAATCGGAAGCGGAATTCACCAATTTCCCAATCATCATTGGAAAAGCAAGCGCGGTTAATCCAGTAAGAAACAGAAAGAGTAATCCCAGTCCATACTTTAGCTTGTACGGGCGGAAATAGGCGAGAAGCCTACGAACCTTACCTAGATTTTCTTTATTGAGCTTTGCTTTTGGGAGTTCTTCTTGCTCCAGATTTGCTTTTCGGGCCATGATTTTTTCAGTCGCTCAAAGGTACGTGGAAACGCTGCCATAGGTAAAACGAAAAAGTATGAAAACTTGTTTGGAAGTTTGGAAATCATATATATCTTTGCCGCCCCTAACGAGGACGCTATTATGAAAAGGACATTCCAGCCATCAAGAAGAAAAAGAGCCAATAAACACGGATTCCGTAAGCGGATGTCTACTGCTAATGGACGTAATGTGCTTGCGGCTCGTAGAGCTAAAGGTCGTAAGAAACTTACTGTTTCTGACGAGCGCGGAGCCAAGAAGTAATCGGTAATTTACCGTAGAAATATATCCTGTTGGTCTTAGGCCAACAGGATTTTTTTTGCACCCAATTGAGCAATTCTAATGTAAGGAAATGTGAAATAGGGAAAGCTACAATCCTAATCGAATTGATATAGAGCAGGTGTATTAAGAAATAAAAAAGGCTGCCTCAATCGGGCAGCCTTTTTCAATTTCTATTGGTACAGTTTTAGGGTTTCAGGTGAACCAATTTCTTAGTGGCACGGCTGGTTTCAGTAAAGAAGTTCAGGTGATAAACACCCTCGGTTAAATCACTGATGTCGATGGTCATTTTCTGAATGCGTTGCACTGGGATATACTTCACCGTGCGACCTGTCATATCGCTTAAGCTAATGTGAATTACGGTTCTATCCGTTGGCAAATCAATCGATACCAAACCATTTGAAGGATTTGGATACGTACGAATTGCGTTTGCCAAATCGAGATCGTTCACGCCAACATTGCTGCCCACTGTAACGGTAGATGACGTTGAGCAACCATTATTATCTGTCACGGTCACTGTATAGTTGCCCGCGTCTAGGCCAGTTGCTGTAAGTTCCGATCCTGCACCTTGCGACCAACTTATGGTGTATGGCTCGATTCCTCCAGTTACTACAACAGTTGCCGTCCCATTATTACCACCTTCCCAAAGATTTTCTCCAGTGCTGCTTGTTGTTGCCGATGGAGTAGGAATTACAGTAATATAGTTTTGGGAAACTTGCGCATCTGTATCTGCAGAGTTGGTCACGGTTAGCGAAACGTCATACATTCCAGCAGCATCATAAGTAACTGTTGGGTTTGCAGCACCACTTGTTGCCGGTGTTCCACCTTCAAATACCCAAGCATACTCAACTCCAGAAGTTGGTGTGCTATTGTTAGTGAAATTAACCGCACTGCCTTCGCAAACAGTGCTGAAAGAAACCGAGAATGATGCCACTGGTGGTTGTACAATAAAAGGAAGGCAAAATTCTACTGATTCTTCTGTGGTGAACTGGCCACCTTCAACGATGTTGTTACCAAAAGGGTCGTTTATCTCATAATACCCATTTCCGTACTGGCAGCAAAGTCCATCATTTGCACTGTCAAAAACAGTAAAGGTGTAGCAGCCATCAGCTAAACAAGTTGGTATGGTAACTACAAAATTTGTTGTGCTGTAGCCATCGCCACTTGCTACTATCTGGTTAGACCCGTTACGAATTTCCCATGATGTTTCAGCAGGATAGTTATCTGTGCGAATTACTACATCAATTTCATCACCATCTACAGTAGTGAAATCAACTGAAATCACATCATTGGCGCCATTTTCATCGGCTGAGCCATTTGGTGACGATACGGTAAATTCAATAGTGTGTGCTCCAGAAGCGAAAGTCTGTTGATTAAACGCCAACTCCTCTGATTCGTTGAAGTTCAAAGATCCCGTCCAATCAAAAGGAGTTTGCGCCACTCCATCAACAGTCCAATTAATGGTGGCTGATTGCAATATTTCTGTTCCGCGATTTCTAAGGGTTAGGGTTGGGGTTACAAGATTGTCGCAAAGCGTTGCACCTTCTGCAACACCTCCTAGTGCCTGTGCAGCAGCATCCAATGCCACTGTTGGTGCATTCGGGTCAAATCCATCCAAGGTAGTTGCGCCAGTATTTTGTGGGTCAAGCCAGTCGCGCAACCTTGTGCTCGAACTATTGCCATTCCAACTTACAGCAAAACGACCAAAGTAGTCGTCTATATTATTGCTACAGTTGGCCGTACCGCCAAATAGCTGTCCTATTATGCGTTGGTTTTGATCAAATAATGGTGAGCCCGATGACCCTGGTTCAGTAGTTCCATCTTCCCAGTTTGAAATGTGCCAGCATGCAGCGCTTTGCCAGTTTGCAGGACTTGCAGGATTGTTGTCGAATGAAATTTTCTTGTAATCACCAGAAGGATGGTGAATGCAAATCTGGTTTGTTGGTGTGATACCAGAATTGTCCCAACCAGAATAATAAACGTTGTGGGCTGGAAGTGGAGTAGTGTTTAATTCCAAAAGTGCGAAGTCAGATCCTGCATTTTGAGCGCGAATCACAGCTCCTTGGGTAAAATTGCCTCCGGTAACATTTGGACCGCCAGTATTGGTGCAACCAGGATGTTCGTAATCGAATTTGAATACCCAATTGGCAGTGCCACCACCCATACAATGGTTTGCAGAAAGGAAATAAGGCGTACCATCTTGGGCAGTATTGTTAACCATAGCACCTGTGCAAAACCCAGAACCACCGTTAATCATAATGGCTACAGAACGCTTGTTATCTTGCCAGTTTGCACCTTCTGGGCAATTCACATTATTGTTGCAAGCTCCGCTACCACCACCACGCGAATCATCCAAATGAAAGATATCGCGGTAGGCATGTGTTACCGTTTCAAGTGAAAGGCGGCCTTGCCCACGCACATTTCCTGGTTCGTAGTATTCTATATAAACAACTTCACCGGGGATGGGGAAAGTGGCAAATCCACCATCGGCTCTATTGTCGGCAATACCAAATGGGCCATAGATATTCTCTCCATTTACATCATAAAAATGCAGCGTAGCGCCTTGTGGCAAATACAAATCATCGAAAATGAAATTGACCGAATAAGCCCCAACACAGCGGAAACCCATGCGCCAAATGCGCGCTCCTGCTTTCATTTCTTCCCATTGGCCATGAGTTGTAGCGTTCACTTCCACCTCCAAATTTTCACCAAAACGATATGGGCCAATTTTCAATGCGTTGTTGATGTCGTCTTCAGCCATCAGAGTAGGTACATCGATAGATGGCATTACTTGCACGGGTACATCGCGCGAAAAGAGATCCATTGTCATGCTTTTGGGCATGTTGGACTGCGCAAAAACAGCAAAACTATTGATGGCTAAAAAGAGAGTTAGTAAGAGATGTTTCATAATAAATGTTAAAAAATTAGGGGCGAAATGTAGTAATTCCGTTTAACGGGCATTGTCTTTAAGCAACACCAAAGCCTAATAGTTAGGCACCAAGAAAACTGCCTCCACACACTCTCAACACCTGACCTGAAATGCCCTGTGCGCCTGGATGTGCCAAGAATGCAACCGCTTCTGCAATATCAGATGGTTTACCGCCTTGGGCCAACGAAGTGAGCCTTTCTGCAAACATTCGCGTCATAAAAGGCATTGTTTTCACCATGTCTGTTTCAATGTAACCCGGAGCAATAGCGTTTACGGTGATTCCTTTTGCGCTCAATTCGTGGCCAAGTCCTTCGCCAAAGGCAATAAGGGCAGCTTTTGTGGCTGTGTAGTTCGTCTGGCCAAAATTGCCTGCAATGCCCGAAATGGACGATGTATTTATGATGCGGCCATCGTTTGGTAGTAAGCCTTGCTCGAGTACTTTCTCTGTCAGACGCATCACAGCGGTAAGGTTTATAGCTATGAGTTGGTCCCAAAAATGCTCGGGCATCTTAGCCAAGGTTTTGTCGCGGGTTATTCCTGCATTGTTCACCAACACTTCTAAGCGTCCAAATTTGGTTTTCACAAAGGCCAGTAGTCCATCAATTTGGTCATCCTTAGTAAGGTCGCCTCCAAAAAAATGAATCTGATTATTTAAAATCGGTTTTGCACGCTCTTCCATTTGCGGCATGTCGGCAATAATAACAGTGGCTCCATCAGCTGCAAGGCGTTTTACTGTTTCGGAGCCAATACCACCAGCACCACCTGTTACCACACATACTTTTTGGTTCAACGAACCACCACACGGACTTCCCGCAACTCCAATGGCTTGCCCAGTAATAAAGGACGAACGCCCACTACCGAAAAACGCCAGTGGAAATGCCAGTTCTTCCATTGTCGTGGTTTTGTCCACGCGTAAAAGGTTTACTGTTCGGCCTTTTGCACCAAGTTCTTTGGCCAATGAACGCATTATACCTTCAATAGCCCGTTGAAAAGTTTTGGTTTGCACATCGCTCACTTGTTTAGGGTCGAGAGTTAGCAGCACCACTTTTCCATTGGCTTTAAGGGAAGCAGTACCTGATTGCAATTGTTGAAAAATACGCTTCAAGCCTGCCTCGTCACGCACTTCACGGCCATCTACTACTAGCAGGTTATCGGTGGGAACGGCAAACGAATTGCCCCAAGCAGTAGTAACGCGGTTCAATAGAGCAGGAGGTGGGAAGCCAAGTGCGGCAAGTATTTTGTCTTTCATCATTGGTTAGTTTATTCCTGCAAGGATAGCGGATAAAAATGGGGCCTAGGTTATTGCAATGTGTTCAGATTTATATACTTTTCCACCGAACTAAAACCAAAAAACATGAGTGTATTAAAAGAGTTTAGAGATTTTGCCATGCGTGGCAATGTGGTCGATTTGGCTGTAGGTGTCATCATTGGTGGTGCCTTTGGTAAAATCGTTTCGTCCGTTGTTACCGATATTATTATGCCTCCTATAGGTTTGGCTGTTGGTGGTGTAGATTTCAAAGATTTGAAGTTTGTATTAAAAGATGGTAGTGTAGATGAAGCTGGCGCTGCTATTGCTGAAGTGGCGATTGGCTATGGCAACTTTATTCAAACCGTATTCGATTTCACCATTGTGGCTTTTTGCATTTTCATGCTCATAAAAGTGATGAACAATTTGAAGAAAAAGGACGAGGCTGCACCAGCACCAGCACCTGCTGGCCCAACCAAAGATCAAGAATTGCTTATGGAAATTCGCGATTTGTTGAAGAAGTAGTCTACCGCTTTTCTTCCTTTTACAGAAATCGCTTGTTGGGCTTTGTGCACCAGCAAGCGGTTTTTTCGTTTACAGTATTTGGTGTTTTGTAATGGATGTTGGCAAGCAACAAGGTGTGAATCATGTAAGCATCACCAGCTATTGTGTAAAGTATTCTGATGGCAAGGAACAAACATTTGTGGACTGAATTAAACCAGTTAACTAACCATCAATTAACCCATTATGAAAAAAGTACTTTTTGCCTCATCCATGTTTGTTTTTGTAGTAACCGGTCTTTCGGCCTGTGGTGACTGCGAAGTTTGCACCAAAGATTCACAACCTGAAGTGCGCATTTGCGAGGATGACTATGACACCAATGTGGAATACAGCCTTGCTTTAGATGCAAAGGAAGCTAACGGATACAATTGCATTCTTTAACCAACAGCATTTTGTATTGAAGCGGAGTCCCTCGGGGCTCCGTTTCCATTTCCTGAGTATTCAATTATAAACCATTATTACCATGAAAAATTTAATTTCTCTCACCGTATTAGTTCTCCTTTTTTCAGTTGCCGCTACCGCCCAAATAGATGTAGAAACCACCGCAGCTGTTGCTCAATCTGGTGCGCCAACCGTTTTCTCCGTCAACATTCCCCAAGTCACACTAAAGAATACCGAAAAGGCTTGGCTTCATTATATAGGTAAAGGCAGCAAAGGCAAGTGTTCATCAGACAATGGCCAGTTCTTGCAACTTGGCGCTGTTAACAAGAACATTTATCACGAACCATTTGAAGTCCGCAGTACATTGGTTGAAGCCGTGAATGGAGTTCGCCTAAGTGCTTGGTTTACTAAAAATGGTGAGCACCTCGTTGCTAAAAAAGGAAATGGCGAAGAACATTTTGCCGAAAAAAAGTATCTCCATGATTTTGCTGTAATGCAGTATCGCAGTGCTGTAGAGGATGAATTAGATGACGAAAAGGACAAATTAGCTGACTTGGAAAAATCGATGAAGGCTATTATCAAAGAAGGGGTGAAGTCGGGCAAGACAATAACCGAGAATACCCGCAGTGGCCAACGCACCAGTGATGCAATGACAACAAGTGAAAACGACATCGTTAAGCAAACGGACAAAATCGAAGGGCAAAACGATATGATAGACGCCACCGCCTCAGACCCCAACGCATCTAGAGGCGCGAACAAAACGATGGACGAAATGAAGGATGACAAGAAAGACCTTCAAAAACTAAATGAATCGCAGGGACAAGACCTAGATGATTTGAATGCCGATACACAGGCTGCTCAGCGCAATGTGATGACGTTGCAACAACGCCAAGAGTATACGCAAACTCAAATTGACGCCCAGCGCGTTGTGGTTCGGCAAGTGGAGGCCAAATTGGCTGCTATTAAATAAGTTGGAGTTTTCTCGTAATACACTTCATTATGAAAAGCTTAGGCATCACCATTCTGGCAATTGGAATACTTCTTACCATGTACACTGGGTTTACTTATATGACCAAAGAAAAGGTGGTGGATGTAGGCCAACTTGAAATAACTCGAGATAACAAGCACGATATGACGTGGTCACCCTTTGCTGGTATAATTGTAATATTTGTGGGTGGTGGCGTATTAGCCTATGGCATGCGCTACAAGTAAAGGAATTGAATAGGGCATAAGAAATCGGAAATTATGGCGCATGCAAGTACATGTAAGTGCCATAATTTCCGATTTTTTGTATATTTTCACTGTTGGACATCCCTTTGATGGCTCGGTCGCGTCACTAAAACAACTGTAACATGAATATGAACAACTTCACCATTCGCTCGCAAGAGGCGATACAAAATGCAACCCAAGTGGCTATGACCAACGGTCAGCAAGCCATTGAAACGGGCCATATCCTCAAAGGAATATTGAATGTGGATGAAAACGTAACTCCATTTCTTCTCAAGAAAATGGGGGTGAACGTACAAACCTTCAAAATGGCGGTGGATAGTCAGGTGCAGAGCTATCCTAAAATATCGGGTGGTGAACCTTACTTGGGCAATAAAGCTGCTGATGCGTTAAACAAAGCCAACAACTACCTCAAAGATTTTGGCGATGAGTTCGTTTCTATCGAACACATTTTGTTGGCATTGTTGGCTACTGGCGATACCATCGCTCAATTGATGAAAGACAGCGGAGTGACCGACAAGGGCCTCAAAGCGGCCATTACCGAATTGCGCAAAGGCAGCAAAGTAACCAGCCAAACTGCGGAAGACACCTACAATGCACTGAACAAATACGCCATTAACCTCAACGAACAAGCCAAAAAAGGCAAGCTCGACCCTGTGATTGGTCGCGATGAGGAAATACGCAGAGTGCTGCAAATCCTTTCGCGTAGAACCAAAAACAACCCCATTTTGATAGGCGAACCTGGTGTGGGTAAAACTGCCATTGCCGAGGGCATTGCCCACCGCATCATCAATGGCGATGTGCCCGATAATTTGCAATCCAAGCAGATATTCTCTCTTGATATGGGCGCGCTAGTGGCCGGTGCCAAATACAAAGGCGAGTTTGAAGAACGCCTCAAATCGGTGGTGAAAGAGGTGATATCTGCCGAAGGCGAAATCATTCTTTTCATAGACGAAATACATACGTTGGTTGGAGCAGGCGGGGGAGAAGGTGCCATGGATGCGGCCAACATCTTGAAACCTGCCTTGGCCCGTGGCGAACTGCGCGCCATTGGTGCCACCACGCTCAACGAGTATCAGAAGTATTTTGAGAAGGATAAAGCCTTAGAAAGACGCTTCCAGAAAGTGCTGGTGGACGAGCCAAGTGCCGAAGATGCCATCTCCATTCTTCGTGGATTGAAAGAAAAGTACGAAACGCATCATAAGGTGCGCATCAAGGACGAAGCCATTATTAGCGCAGTAGAGCTTTCCCAGCGTTATATTAACGACCGTTTTCTGCCCGATAAAGCCATCGACTTGATGGACGAAGCTGCCTCTAAGTTGCGCATGGAAATCAACTCATCGCCCGAGGCTTTGGATGATTTGGAGCGCAAAATTCGCCAGTTGGAGATTGAACGCGAAGCCATCAAGCGTGAAAAAGACGAGAAGAAATTGGCCAAACTGAACGAGCAACTGGCCGAAATGGGCGAGGAGCGTGACCAGATGAAAGCCAAGTGGCAAAATGAAAAGGACATTGTAGAAAACATACAGCAAGCCAAAGAACATATCGAGAGCTTTAAGCTGCAAGCCGAGCAAGCCGAACGCGCAGGAGACTATGGTAAGGTGGCCGAGTTGCGCTATGGCAAAATTCAAGAAGCCGAAGCCAAGCTGGAAGAAAGCAAACGCCAATTGCACGAGTTGCAGGGCGATAGTGCCATGATTAAGGAAGAAGTAGATTCGGAAGATATTGC
>Ga0247843_1003526_pt1 | contig 25459 bp, 14 predicted proteins | sample LaCruzMarch2017__FD_192420 | JGI IMG/M metagenome (GOLD analysis project Ga0247843, IMG submission 192420) | Freshwater microbial communities from meromictic Lake La Cruz, Castile-La Mancha, Spain - LaCruzMarch2017_8m | ecosystem: Environmental > Aquatic > Freshwater > Lake | place: Spain...
GAAGAAGCTTATAAACTGTCACGTTGGATGGGTTTCTCTGTTGAAGGTTATGCCAAGCGATTAGAATTAGCCACCGCCGATCCATTACGAGCAGCATTGAACTTTACACCCATGATTCCTCAAGCAGATCTTGTGGAAGGATTCTTTGATCTTTACCCAAACATGACTGAATTTAGAAAAATTGTTGAGGACCATGAAGATTTCATTCTTGAAAGTTTAGGAAAGAACGTCCCAGGATATTGGAATTCGCGAGCGAATGCGTTATTTGACACCGTCATCGTTGAAGGTGTCGAACGAGATCGAAATGTTGGTCAAGCAATCACGGATATCGTCGTTGGTAACCTTAGTTTAGCCGATGCTTTACAAAAAGGGTTAAACACCATCGTCAACCAACAATGGCAAACCTCAAAAGAAGCACTCGATAATTATATAAATAGTCTGAGTTAACCATTAAAATAGAGTTAGGATGATTCATAAAGTTATCACTTTATTTCCTTTTCTAGCGATAACTTTTTCCTTGCCTACATCGCCAATATCGTTACCACCAAGTTCGTTTCTTCATCCCCAAGAAACCCATGATTACGAGATGGATATTAGTTATGATCTATCGAAGGCAATTAGTCAATTTCAAGGAAGCCAACAAACCCATGATTGGTCCTTGACGCTAACCCCATCGATGAGTCAACGCCAATCCGACATTAACTTAACGAGCAATACCTACGGCTATCAACATGAACATCTATCCAATAACCAAGTTTGGGAATTTGCCAATGACAATGCATGGATTGAATATGAGTTTGAAGTTGAATCGGATATTTTAGTTCAACTTAGTTTAGATTTTTTTACCTTGGATACAAGCATTAGAGATGTTGACCTTGCGATCATGGTGAATGGCGTTTATCCCTTTGAGGATGCCAAGCAACTAACTTTTAAAAAGTTATGGGTGACCCCTCATGAATTTGCCACCGATCGGTATGACAATGAAATCATGCCAAAGGCTGAGCAAACTCAAACTTGGATTCATCAAGCAGCCTATGATAGTCAACGTTTGATGGAAAACCCTTTGCTATGGCGGTTAACCCCTGGCATGAATACCCTTCATTTGTATCGTTTAAGTGGAACTTTTCTCTTGGGTCAAGTGTACTTACAACCTTTATCCATCGCCCCTTCCTATGCATCCTACCTCAATCAATTTCCCTCAGGAATATTACAAACAAACACCTTATTAACATATCAAGCAGAACATTTAAAGACGCGCAATAGTTTATTAACCCGGTTTAACACTAACCGCGAACCGATGGTCTCTCCCTTTGCTCTGATTGAAGGAAAACTCAATGTTTTGGACGGGGCAACGTATCAAACCCCTGGGCAAGTGGTGACGTATGAGATTGAAGTTCCTGCTAGTGGGTTTTATCATCTGACATGGAAAATCCTTCAAAGTCGAATTCAAACAAAATCCTTCCGCAGGCTTCGGATTAACGGTGAGGTTCCCTTTGATCAAGCGAATACGATTGCGTTTGACCCAAGTCGCCAATGGCAACATCAAACGATGAGTGATGACGAAGGCATACCCTATCGGTTTTATTTAGAAGCTGGCGTTCATCAAATCAGTTTAGAGGTTAATGCCAGTCAATTTCGTTCCAGCTTTCTAGCGATTCAATCCTTAATGAATGACATCAACTCCTTAAGTTTAGCGATCAAAAAAATCACTGGTAATACCATCGATCCTAATCGTGACTGGGATTTAAAAACCTATTTACCAAGCATCGAAGAGGATTTAGATGAATTTATGGTAACCCTTGATCAAGTCAGTGATCATTGGATTACCACCATGGATGCCAATCAGCAATCGGATGTGATTGCTAGTCTCTTGATTGCCCGGCGATTACTCCTGACGTTAAGAAACGATGTTGATTCAATTCCTCGCCGACTTGAAACCTTGTCAGGGGCCAGTGGATCCGCCCTCTATCGATTAGGCATCATTCTCCCATTGATGATTCAATCACCCTTAACCATTGACCAATTTTATGTTCATGGCCAAACGGCAGTTTTACCCCAAGTGCAAGCAGGTTTTTTCTTAACTGTGTGGGTTGGTATTCAACGCTTCTTTGCATCATTTTTTTCAGATCAATATCAAGATTCTACCAATCCCAATGAACTTGTGGTTTGGGTATCAAGAAGTCGCCAATTTGTGAATTTACTCCAACAAATGGTGGATGCAGAATTCACCCCAATCACTGGGATTCCCGTTCGCATCAACATCAACCCTAATGAAGATAAACTGATTTTGGCAAGTAGTGCTGGCAAACAACCAGACATCGCCATGGGCATTGCTGGTTGGCGACCGTATGATTTTGCCATCCGAAATAATGTCTATGATTTATCCACCTTTCCTGATTTCAAAGAAGTGTCGAATCGATTTTATCCAGGCTCTTTTTTACAGTTAATTTATCAAGATGGCGTCTTTGGTTTACCAGAAACTCAAAACTTCTATTTGCTTTTTTACCGTCAAGACATCATGGATCGCCTTGAATTAGAGGTCCCTTCAACTTGGGATGATGTCATTGGGATTCTTCCTGAACTCCAACGATTTGGCATGAACTTTTATTCGATGCTTTCTAGTAATAACGCCTTCAAAGCGTTTGTTCAAACCATGCCTTTCATCCGGCAATTTGGTGGGAAAATTTTTAGTGATGATGGATTGCAAGCTGCTTATGATGATCCAAAAACCATTGAAGCATTAACCTTAATGACCGACTTGTTTACAACCTATTCATTACCCCTAGAAGTCGGTAGTTTCTATAACGAATTCCGGTATGGTCGGCTTCCGATTGGTGTTGGTGATTTTGGCATGTATATTTCTCTACTTCATGCTGCCCCAGAAATTGCTGGGTTATGGAATATTGCCCCACTGCCAGGGGTGATGCAAGATGGAGAAGTTGACCGTTCATTTGATGGTTCGTCCACCAGTGCAATGATGTTCCAACAAACCAAAAAACCAAATGAAGCATGGTCATTTATGAAATGGTGGACGTCTGCAAGCATCCAACTCGATTATGCTGAAAATCTAATTTCTGCTTATGGTCCTGAATATTTATGGAATTCCTCCAACATTGAAGCCTTCGGACAAATGTCATGGGATGCACAACATCGGCAAACGATTCTCGATCAATGGCAATGGATTAACGATACAGCGAAAACCCCAGCGTCCTATATGGTGGAGCGTGAGTTATCCAACATTTGGAATAAGGTGGTTTTCCAAGGGGTCAATTTACGAACAGCGATTGAGGATTCTTTGATCATCTCGAATAAAGAAATACGGCGAAAGATGATTGAGTTTCGCTTTATAGACGCCCAAGGGAATATCTTAAAACCATATATTTTACCAACCAAAGAAACCATTGACCAATGGATTGGAATGAACGTATGATTCGTAAACTTACCTTGAAAAAGTATAAAGATGGCACCACGGGTGCGCTATTTGTTTTGCCTTATGTCTTAGCATTTTTAGTCTTCATCACCATTCCTGTCTTGATGGGGATGTTACTGTCGTTCACCTATTTTAATTTACTCGATGCACCAAGGTTTATTGGCTTCACCAATTTTATTTCAATCTTCACCTCCGATAGTATCTTCATGCAACAAATCGTTCCGAATACGATCACCTTTGCCGTGGTCGTAGGACCGGTTGGATATTTACTTGGTTTTTTCTTAGCATGGTTACTCGCGCAAATTCCTCATCGATTACGAACGATTCTCACCTTGGTGATTTATTCCCCTTCCCTGACCGCAGGGGTGGCGATGGCCGTCATGTGGCGAATCATCTTTTCTGGAGATGAAGCTGGTTATTTAAACGCAATCTTGTTAAGTCTGAATCTGATTGATTCTCCGATTCAATGGTTAGCCAATCCAGATTACTTAATGACAATCATGATTGTGGTGACCTTATGGAGCAGCATGGGAATTGGCTTCTTGGCGATGCTTGCTGGGGTGTTAAATATTAATCCAGAACTGTTTGAAGCTGCGTATGTGGATGGGATGACAAGTAAACTTCAAGAAATCTTTTACATCACCATTCCGTCGATGAAACCGCAAATGCTTTTTGGGGCGGTCATGTCGTTGGTGGCCACGTTTAATGCAGGATCGATTGGGGTGTTACTTTCAGGACAAAACCCCACCCCACAAAATGCTGGTCAATTGATTGTCACGCATATCGATGATTATGGATTCATTCGATTTGATATGGGGTATGCAGCGGCTTTATCCATCATTCTTTTGTTGATGGTTTACTTATTTAGCAAAGTGGCGTATCGATTATTTGGAGAAAAAGACTAATGGCCAATTATTTTGGAACACGAATGAATCCAAAACACTTCCATATTTCCCAATGGCGGTTTTTGATTATCCTCATTCCAGTGGCCATCTTCATGGGATTACCCATCGTCTATATCTTTAACCATGCCTTTAAACCCTTGGTGGAATTGTTTGAATGGCCACCAAGATTCTTTGTCCAAAACCCAACCTTTGATAACTTTATCGATTTGTTTGCGGTGACCTCCTCCACTGGCATTCCGATGTCACGATATTTATTCAATAGTTTACTCATCACCAGTTTGACGGTCTTTGCCTCGATTGTCATTGGATCGTTAGCAGGTTTTGCCCTTTCTAAATTAGAGTTTCGGTTTAAAGCAACCTTGCTCTGGGTGAACAACATCGCCATCATGTTTGTCGGTGCCTCTGTCTCCATTCCCCGATACTTGGTGATCGAACAACTTGGATTGATTGATAGTTTCTGGGTTCATATCATTCCTGGTCTTGCCATCCCGGTTGGACTATTTTTGATCAAACAGTTTATTGACCAAATCCCTCGTGATTTGATTGAAGCAAGTCGCGTCGATGGCGCGAATAATTTACAAATTTATTGGTATGTGATTTTACCGTTAATCAAGCCAGCGATTGCCACCATTGCGATTGTTGCGTTCCAAAGTGTTTGGAATAACACGGAAGTCTCCAATCTATTCATCAACGATGAAAGTTTAAAGACCTTTGCTTTCTACATGACCACCTTAACCACCACAGGCAATACCGTCGCCGGGCAAGGCATGGCTGCAGCGGCAAGTTTAATCATGTTTATTCCTAACTTAGTTATTTTTGTGATCTTGCAAAAGAATGTCATGAACACGATGATTCACTCGGGGATTAAATAATGAAAACATTAACCCTGATGATGTTGATCAGTTTCCTTGGTTTAACGTTTAGCCACCAAGCATTACCTGTGGAGGCATTAACGCAACAATCCGCACCTTATGTCACCTACACCATCGGTCCCAATGGTCGTAAAGTTCAAACCCAAACAGCGTATGAACCTGCGGGCTATTTCGATATGGATTTCAACCTCAGCCTACCAGAAGATATGGTTCGTTTCGGCGATGACCTCTATGTTGCTGATACGGGTCATCAACGCATCGTTAAGTTCAACATGGCCACAGGTGAAGGAACGATTTTGATTGAAGGGTTAAGTCAACCGACTGGGATTCACGTCAATGAAGAAGGCGAACTTTATGTCGCCGATAAAACCGATCGGGTGATCTACCATTATGATGCTCAAATGACGCTCATCCAAACGTATGGTCGTCCTGATCAAGCCATCTTTGGAGCCGAGTCTCCCTTTGTTCCTATGAAAGTGACCAGTGGCCCACGAGGCATTCTTTATGTGGTGGGCGAAGGGTCGACCGCAGGATTGATGCAACTCAATTCCGTCGGCGAATTCATCGGTTTTTTTGCCACGAATACCACCACCTTTAGTTGGTTACAAACGGTATCGAATTTCTTTGGGATTAATCGGGCCACGAATATTCCTACCTCACCCACCAATGTAGCGTTGGATGATAAAGGTTCAGTGTTTACGGTTTCTAATCTTAACAACCAACAAGTTAAAAAATTTAACATTGCGAGTCAAACGATTTTATCAATGACACAAGGCACGCAACCTGTCAGTGTCAATATTAATAACTTTGGCAATATCTTCACCATCTCTCAAGATGGCATCATTACCGAATACGATAGTTACGGGAATATGATTTTTGAGTTTGGTGGACTTGACGATGGCAATCGCGTGTCTGGGTTATATGTCAACCCTATGGATATGCTCACCGATGATGATCAAAATTTATGGATTCTTGATAAAGGCACCGGTCAAATTCAACTTTTACAACGTTCAGAATTCGCGAATCTGGTTCATCAGGGTCTGATTAATTTTAAAGAAGGTATTTATGATCTAGACCAATGGGAAGATGTCTTAAGAATGAATAGTCTTTTTGCCCTTGCCAATGCCTCCTTGGCCCGTGGTCACTATCGACTCCAAGCGTATGAAGAAGCCCTTCGCTACTACGCGATTGCTTTTGATCGCCAAGGTTTTTCTGAAGCGTTTTGGCAATTACGATACACATGGTTGGAATTAAACTTAGCGTCGGTCTTGTTGCTTCTCATCCTCGTCTTTGCTGCCCTTAAACTTTGGCAGTGGGGTAAAGCCCGACTGCTGACCTTAGATTCGGTTCAACATGTTTTACAACAACCGTTCATGCAACACGTCAAGGAAGATCTACGTTTAATGCGTCATGTCTTAGCTCATCCATTAGATACTTATCAAGACATTAAGCATTTAAGGAAGAGTTCTTGGTTAACCGCCACCCTGCTTTATTTAACCGTGTTGATTGTCAGTGTGCTTGAAATCTACACCACTGGTTTTATTTTCCAAACCGTCAATCTCAATCAATTCCATCTTTTGATCCACTCTTTCACCGTCCTTGGCGGGTTATTCTTATTTGTCTTTAGCAACTATTTAGTGGCAACCATCACCAATGGTGAAGGTTTCTTTAAAGATGTGTATGTAGCGACCGCCCATGCGCTGATCCCCTATATCATCTTGACCCCAATTCTTGCCATCATCTCCAATGGATTGACGTATAACGAATGGATTGTTTATCAATTACTTGATGGGTTACGCTACCTATGGAGCGGGATCCTGATTGTCTTGATGATCAAAGAAATTCATAATTATGATGTCAAAGCCCTCTTGAAAAATATCTTTCTTACCATGTTTACGATGGTAATGTTGATCTTAATTGGTTTCTTATTGTACGTCCTGACTACCCAGCTATGGAATTATGTGGAAAGCATCATTCAGGAGGTCATCCTGCGTGGTTAAATTCATGAAATGGGTCTTCCCAGTGGTGGCGACCTCACTGATCATCATGCCCACCATTCAACCCTCCATCCATTTACAAGACGGCGTCACGACCAGTGTTTCTCAACCCCCATCTCGGAGTGCATTAAAATCCAATCGCTACACCCAAATTGAACCAGAACATTTACCCGTGACTGAGAATCCCTTTGCAACCTTAGAAGGATATGAATATCGGGCGACGTATGAAGGATATGCTTTTTACGACAAAGAAAGTGATGCAAGTTTTCGGATTGTGGAAACCGCAACAGGTTACCTTTGGGCATCTTCGGTCGATTATGATTATTTTTTAGAACCTGATTCTCCCTTAGCTGACCCGGATGATTTGGGGTTAAATTTATTTTGGCAAAATAAATTACGTTCACCTTTTTTCTTGTCTTATTATCAAAATCTCAACTTAAGAGAAGAACATGCTTTTGAAAATGTTCGTTCCCGATTAACAATGACACGAACCACGTTCAGTGATGGGGTTGGTTTTCATGTCGAGGTTAGTTTGTTTTTATCCAAAATTAATTTTTCATTCTCCGTTGTTTTCAATGCCGATGGTTTACATATTGATTTACCTTTTGCTTCGATTGAAGAACTTGGTGAATTCAAATTATCCACGATTAGTCTTTACCCGATGTTAGGGGCCACCAAACGCTTAAGAACCCCTGGTTATGTGGTGATTCCAGATGGGGTCGGGGCCTTGATTCGCTACACGGATGATCCTGATTTAGGGGTTTATACCAAACGGTTTTTTGGCCATGATGAAGGCCTCAATGCGTACACCTCCGATCAACCGTTGTTTGCCAATATGTATGGCGTGGTCCATGGTCACCAACAACATGCGATGCTTGCAATCATCGACGAAGGTTCAGCCCACGCGATCCTTAACCATTTTGGATCCCAAGTCTTTCTCGATTTCAATTTCTCATATGTCTCGTTTAATTATCGAACGACGTATCGTCAGTTTCTCAATCAGGCAAAAACGAGCAGTGTCAATTTACTACAAAAAGATGCAACCCCGATTGATCTTGGTTTACATTACCAATTCTTAACAGGTTCAGACGCTGATTATGTCGGGTTGGCAAATCAATTTGCCGATTGGCGATTCGCCAATGAAGAACAAGCCACCACCTTAACCTCCGTTCCTCTTCATGTCGATATTCTTGCCTTGGAAACCAAACCAGGATTATTCAGCCGGGAAAAAGTCGTGATGACGGATGTTGACGGTTTGATTGAAATTGTTGATGATTTACGGACCAACGTGACCGAGCAACTTATGCTGAATTATTTAGGTTGGCAACAAGGTGGTTACTCGTATACCGCACCAGAATATCAACAGCTGGATGCTTCATTAGGTAACCTTTCCGATTGGCATGATTATCAAGCATCGTTGGATGATGACGATACTGTGCTTCATTTTGCCGGTGATCCTTACCGAGCTTATGTCCGTGGGCGTGGTTATCAAACCACTGACATTATTCAAACCATTGGTTTAGAATTTGTTTTAAACCATGATTATTACCTCTTGAATGGAAATGCCGGAGAACGCTTGATGAGCGATCTTCGAACCACTTTATCTGACCTAGATATCCAAGGGGTTTCTTTGGAAACCATTGGCCATCGTGTCAGCAGTGATTTCTCTCCTTTAGGGGAAAGCAAAGAAGTGATGATTGAGTCTATTCAGCATGCGATATCCGGTCATGATGCAATATATCGACCCATGAGTTATGCCTGGAAGGGACAATACTTACTCGATTTACCGATGTATTCCAGTGAACAAGCTCGATTAACGGATACGGTGCCTTTAATCCCTTACATGATTAACAAACATCGCATTGGCTTTGGTCGCGCAGGGAATTTCTTCTCTAATACGACCAATGAACTATTACGAATGATTGATTATGGGTTGTATCCTGCTTTCTTTGTGAGCGAAGCAAGTGCCTATCAACTCCTTGATACCCCTTCTGAACACATCTTTACGTCCCGTTATCAAGATTGGCAACCAGAAATCAAACGCCAATACGATTTCATTTCCAATGCATTGATGGATGTTTTAGGTCAACGGGTTGTGGCAAGAGAAGTACTAGATTTAGGAGTGGTTGCCGTGACTTACGAATCGGGTACCACGATTTATATCAACTATAGTGGCAATCCTTATCAACAAGGATCGTTGGTGGTCGAGCCGATGGCTTACGTGGTGAGGAGTTCAACTTAACATGAAACGAACCCTTATTAAAAAATCAAACGTATTGAAAACATTCTTCATCAAGAAGATGAATCAACTCACCAATCGGCAACGAGAAAGTTTAACTGGTTATGCCTTCATCAGCATATGGCTTGTTGGTTTCATTTTTCTGACCATGATTCCATTGATTGAGTCGTTCATTTATTCACTGAATCGCATCACCATTGTTGGTGGTGAAGGGATACGTTTAACGATGGTTGGATTTGCCAACTACATCAATTTATTCACCACGGATTTAACGTTCCTTTCTCGACTCCAAGATTTTGTCCTTGAAATGGTTTTATTTGTACCGGTGATGAATATTCTTGCGATCATGATTGCCATCCTACTAAATCGCCAATTTAAATTCCGTGGGTTCTTCCGAGCGATTTTCTTTCTGCCTGTCATCATTACCTCTGGCCCAGTGATTGCCGAACTCCTTCGCCAAGGCGCGGGCACGATTCCATCGATTTCAGAATCAGGATTTTTAGACATCCTGGCGAATCTACTTCCAGATTTTTTAAATGCTCCCCTTCAATCGTTATTTTCTCAAATCATCTTCATGCTTTGGTTTTCAGGGGTGCAAGTGGTGCTTTATTTAGCGGGGCTACAAAAACTAGATCAAAGCATGTATGAAGCTGCACAAATTGATGGGGCGAATGTTTGGGAATCTTTTTGGAAAATTACTTTACCTTCATTAAAACCGATGATTGTGGTGTCTTCGATTTATACAATCGTGACCTTGGCAACCTTCGCCAACAATCCAATCATTCTCTGGATTTCTAATGTGATGTTTAATCCTAATTTTGGCTATGGCTATGCGGCCGCGCTTGCCTGGGTGTATTTCTTCATCATCGCCTTGATGTTACTTGTGACCACCCGGTTGGTTAGTCCTAAGGAAGCCTCTTACCGCGTCGTCAAAGAACTAGAGAAATTCAAACGATGAGCATGAATAAACAACTTTCATTCAAACGGCGAATCTTCGGGATGAAATTTACCGATGGTCTTTTCTATAAAGTTATTCTTTATGGTTTATTAATTGTCATTGGATTTGTTTATCTTTATCCTTTGTTGCATATGTTCACTTATAGTTTTAAGAGTTTACAAGATTTACTTGATCCCACCATCAATGTGTTGCCATCAAGTCTTTATCTTGATAATTATATCAATGCCTTTCAAGTGCTAGAGTATGGGCCTTTATTACTACAAACACTTACCGTGACGCTCATTCCGGCTGTCTTACAAACAGGGGTTGCTTCCTTGATTGGTTATGGGTTTGCTCGGTTTCAATTCCCGTTAAAAAAAGTTTGGTTTGCTTTACTCTTGGCAACGTACATGATTCCTCCCCAAGTGACGATGATTCCTCGTTACGTCTTATTTTTCAATTTAGGGATTTTAGAAACCGTGTTTTCCATCATCATCCCGGCGACCTTTGGTCAAGGGATTGCCAGTGCAATTTTCGTGTTAATTTTTTATCAATTCTATTTAATGATTCCAAAAGCATTAGATGAAGCTGCACAAATTGATGGGGCAACACGATGGATGATCTACACGAAGGTGGCGATTCCATTATCCTTACCATCGTATCTCACCGCATTCTTATTTAGCTTTGTGTGGTATTGGAATGAGACCTACATCATGCGTTTATTCCTTGGTAATGGTGGAGAAACCTTATTGATCCGCTTATATAATTTCGTCAGTGCTTATAACGCGATTTTGGGTGGTGGTAACGATTACGCGAATGAAGCAATTCGCATGGCAGCGACCTTACTCATCATTGCTCCCTTGGTTGTGGCATACTTTATCTTGCAACGATTATTCATTGAAGGCATCGACCGTAGTGGGATCACAGGAGAATAAGATGAAACCAATGTATCCGAGTTTCATGTTGGTGATGTTGGTGGTCAGCTGCACCCCATTAGTTTCAAGTAGTGAACCATCGTCACTCACCAGTAGTGAACTTGCGCTATTACCTGCCAAAGAGGCGTTATACACAGAACAACAAAATTCATTTAATTTCTTTTGGGAAACCACGTCTACCTCAAGTCAAGGATTTGGGTTGAGTCGCGACCGGTGGCCAGGAAATACAGTGATATCTTCGATTGCTTCAGTTGGGTTTGCTTTAGCATCGATTCCAAGTGGGGTTCAACGTGGCTATATTACACGTGAACAAGGTGAGGCAAGAGTTTTAGGGACGTTAAATATGCTAAAGAACATGACTCGTATTGAAGGTTTTTATTATCACTTTGTCAACATGACCACAGGGGCTAGAGAATGGAATAGTGAAATTTCTATTATTGATACTGGTCTCATGTTAGCGGGTGCGATTGTCGCTGCTGAATTTTTTGGTGGCCAAATTGCTTTATTAGTCGAAGAAATCTATTTAGGTGTGAATTGGGATTGGTACGTGAATAACTCTAGAACCATGTTTTATATGAGTTATAAACCAGGCGTTGGCCATTCCGGAGCGTGGGATCATTTTGCCGAACAAAAGCTGCTATATGTCTTATCGGCAGGTCATCCGAATTTTACTTATGGAGATCGCTTATACAAAACAGTATTGAATCAATCGCTAAATCAAAATAATTATTTCCGCGGTTACACATCGATCAAAACTAAAGAAGTTGTTCAACCTTTTATTTATAGTTATGATGGTTCATTATTCCAACACCAGTTTTCCCATGCCTTTATTGATTTTAGAAACATTGTCGATGAAGCTAACATCAATTGGTTTGAAAATGCAAGAAGAGCGACCCGTGCCAATTATTTATACACCCAAGATTTTTCTCATCGTTACCGAACGTATCATGAAACCTCATGGGGATTATCCGCGGGGGATGGACCCAATGAATATCGAGCCTATGGCGCCCAACCTGCTAAAAATAATGCTCATAACGGAACCATTGTTCCTTATGCTGCCGTCGCTTCGGTTAACTACATGGAATATGAAAGTTTAATGGCAACACTCAATTACGCATCGATCCCGCAATTACAAACCACCTATGGTTTTGCTGACGCCTACAATCTAGGACCGTATGAAGCAAGTTATAACCAAACGATCGCCAGTAGAACCCCTTGGTATGATCCAGATGTTTTAGGTATCGATAAAGGTATCACCTTACTCATGATTGAAAATTATCGAAGTGAATTGATTTGGGATATGTTTATGGCCAATGAATACGTTCAAAACGGGTTGTCTGTCCTTGGGTTCAGTTCTGTTCAATAACCCCTTGATTATGTAACCGCTTTCACTTATAATTAATTTATCGAAACGTTTCAATGAAGAAAAACACTCCATATTCATTCGATAGATACAATGGTTTGTCAGTCTTCGATGAAACAAAATCATGAAGCCTTTGGAGGAGAAGGATTTCATGAGCCTAGTTGCCATTATTCATAAGAAAAGGAGAAATCATGAATAAAAAACAAGCCTTGACAATGTCCGCATTAGCCGCGTTATTTCTGGTTGCTTGTGGAGAAGCATCCTCACTTCCATCCTCGCAACCAACCTCAACGACGCCTTCCTCGACGCCTTCCTCAGCAACCTCATCTTCCAACACGGTTGATCCCAATGAAAAATGGGGCATTATCAATGGTGATTTTGAAGATGAATCTGATGATTATGCTTTCCAATCCGCTGGATGGAATGCTTTCATCGGTGGCGAAGTCGATGCCATTGTTGCTGCAGCTAGCTATAAAACTGAAGGTAGCAACCAATATGGTGCATTAACCACAACCTCAATTGGGGAACCAACCCAATGGTGGCACGCTCAATTAAGACAAAATGGTGTGTATGTTTATGCAGGAGCATCCTATGTTCTTAGCTTTAAAGTTAGAGCCGCTGCTGCGCGTACGATGCGCGTGACCATCAAAGATGGTGGTTTATCTGCTCGTGCGATTAATGAAGTTCCAGTTGCAATCGGAACCACATGGGAAACTAAGACCATTAACTTCTCACCAGCATCTGATGGTGTGAACTCTGAATTACAATTCGGGATTGGCCCAGACTCCTTCTTACCAGCTGACTTGGTTGGTTTTGCAAGAAGCTTTGCCGAAGTTCACCTTGATGATGTCAAGATTGAATTAGGTGAACCACTTCCAAACCAAGCGCCATCTATTAGCGGTGGTGACTTACTCGCCAAACCTGGTGACTTACTGCTTGTTAAATCTGGGTTAGTTGTCCGTGATGATTATGATAAAAATTTATCAATCACCGATGTGACAGCGTTAGATATTACTCCAGGAACTAAATTAAATACAGCAACTCCTGCTGCTGGATTTTACACCTTCTTATACACGGTGAAAGACTCTGAAGGTTTAGTTGGGACTCACCAACGTCAAATCATTGTCACCGATCCAAATCAACTCATCAACAACACTCAATTCAACCAATTCAATGCCTCTGGGATGCCAGCAGGTTGGTCAAAATGGAGTGAAGACAATAATGGTGGTCAATCCATCTCTGCCGGTGTTAGACCACATTTATTACCAGAATCTTTATTAGGTAATGTAGGCAATGGCACCTTTGAAGACGCTGAAGATTTCACCGATTCCTTTAACTGGGCAACCTATTTAGGTGACCAAGAAGCCGACGGTATTCGCGGAACCTTTAGCCAAGCCGACGACGCTGGTGATTCATACATGAAGTTTGTCACTGGGATGATTAGCAACGATACGCAATTCTGGCATGCTCAATTACAATCTCGTAATGTTCGTATTCCTAAAGGTAACTTTACCTTAGAATTTAGAGCGAAAGCTGCCAATGCAAGAACGATCCGTGTTGCCTTAGCAGGTGGCGGGATTGTTGCAGAAGGGCGTGCGATTAATGAAGCTCCAGTGCTTTTAACGAATACTTGGGCAACTTATGAAATCGACTTTACAGCCACAGCCCACTCGTATGGATCACAATTACAATTCTTCTTTGGTCCAGATTCATTCTTACCGGAAGCGTTAGTTTCCTACGCTCGCAGAACGGACACAGTCTTCTTAGACGATGTCATTTTCCGTTATGAAAATGCGATGTCTCCAGTAGCCACCATGATTCCGACCATGGCGATTGATGTCTGGCGTATTGGTAATGATGGCATGCCTTGGGAAAATCAAATCAAGTACAACATTCCCTTCTCTGCTGGAAACTATAAACTCAGTTTCAAAGCAAGTGCCGATGAAGCTCGACCAGTGATGCTTGTTGCCGAAGGTGACGGCGGAGTTGGTCAACCTCGATTTGGTGCCGTGCCGCAATTAATGAACATGGCTCAATCTTTCACCTATGACATTACCTTTGAACAAAATGCAACGAATGCAAGTTATTTCTTAGCATTCTTCATGGGTTCCTATAAGAACTATGCTGATTTCAAAGACTGGTGGCCAAATATTGCCAATACAACGTTAAGTTCTGCTAACAACGTTGTCACCACCGTTTACTTATTTGACTTTACGTTAACCAAAGTTAACTAGGCTTTCGTTTATAATCTAGTGAAGGGGATATGGATCAATCAACCATATCCCCTTTTTTAGGAAAGTGAAGGAATCTCAGACCTGTGAAACCCATCAACCCCATGATTCAATCCATTGAACAAACAGGCGTGACATTCTTTCAAGACTTTACTCATTTTAAAGGAGATTCTGCCGACGGTTTAACTGTGGATCATACCGGCAATCTAGAGTTAAGCTCGATCGCGAGTACAGGTTATTTCTTATCCAGTTTGGTGATTGGTGTTGCCCGTGGATATCTAAATCGAGCCAAAGCCATCTCCCAAGCAAAAACAACCCTCAATACACTGTTAAATCATGTTCCTCACTACCATGGTTTTTTTGCGCATTTTTTAAATATCAAAACCGGTGAACGTCATAAAAAATCTGAGTACTCAACCATTGATAGTGCCTTAGCATTTAATGGTATTTTAACCGTGGATCAATACTTTAAGGATCCTGACATTACTCGTTTATCAAAACTCATTTTAGATCGAGTGAATTGGGATATCCTCATTCATCAACGAGCAGGTAAAACTCATTTTTACATGGCGTATAATCCAGACGCGGATGGGGATTATGTCAATGGAAAGCCTGGGTACATTCACCATTGGAGCATGCTTGCAGAACAAATCATGATGTATGTCATGTATGCAGCCGTTGCCAAAGATACCTCGTTAGCGATTCGTTTATATGAAGACTTCGAACGCAAACTCGTCACGTATCAACAAGCCTCTTACTACTACACTCCTGGGAATACATTATTTGTCTATCAATATCCTCAATGTTGGTTGGATTTAAAATTATGGGTCGATCGTCAAGGCATCAATTGGTTTAACAATACTCGCCAAGCGATCTATGGGCATTATTATTTAAGTCGCGACAAGATCAACGAATTTCCTACCTTTGGAAAAAACTATTTTGGCTTTACCGCATCCTATGGTCGCAACGGATATCAAGTCTCAAGTGCGTTACCCAACAGCATGAACCGCCTTGACCATGATGGCAGTGTTGCCACCAACGCGATGATTGGATCGCTATATCACGCCCCAGAATTAGCAATACCGGCGATTGAAACCATGAGAAAAGATTCACGATTATGGGACGATCGTTATGGCTTTATCAATGCGTTTAATGATCAACCCCCCGTGTGGTTATCCTCACGATGGTTAGGGATTGATAAAGGCTTAGAACTTTTAATGGCGAACGCTTATTTACATCAAGATGTCATGAATGCTTATATGGCACATCCTCTCATTCAAAAAGGGATGCAAGTTTTACAATGGAAAAAAACAAAGTAGCCTGGTGGCAACACGCCAGCGTTTACCAAATCTATCCCTTGAGTTATCAGGATAGCAATGGCGACGGCATTGGCGATATCCAAGGCATCATTTCCCGTTTAGACCATATTAAGAATCTCGGCATCGATGTGATTTGGTTATCTCCTGTGTTCCAATCCCCGATGAAAGACAACGGTTATGATGTCAGTGATTATAAGGAAGTCCATCCTTGGTTTGGCACGAAACAAAATTTAAAACAACTCATTGATGGGGTGCATCAACGAGGGATGAAAATTATTTCTGATATCGTCCTTAACCATACATCCGATCAACATCCATGGTTTTTAGAGGCTTTAAAAAATCCTAAAAGCAAATACCGTGATTATTATATTTTTAGACCAAAGATCAATGATATTCAATCGGTATTCTCAGGGCCTGCGTGGACCAAAGTTCCCAATAGAGATGAGTACTATTTTCATTTCTTTGCGAAAGAACAACCTGATTTAAATTGGCAACATGAGCCATTAAGACAAGAACTTTATCGAATTCTTAATGACTGGATTCAGTTTGGGTTTGATGGATTCCGTTTGGATGTCATTGATTTGATAGGCAAAGACATTGATCAAAAGCAGATTGGCCATGGGCCTTATTACCATACTTATTTAAAAGAACTTAAACACCATGTTTTTAAAGATGCTGCGTTATTCACCGTTGGCGAATTATCTGGGTCGAGTGCTGAACAAGCAGCAGCCGTCACTGGCTATCCGAATGGTACTTTTTCTATGGCGTTTCAATTCTCGCATTTATGGTTAGATGAAATCCCCCATCAAGGCAAATGGGCTCTGAAAAGATTAGATTTAAAAGACCTAACCAAGACGTTTCAATATTTGGATGACGTATATCGCAAGCAAGGTTGGAATGCTTTGTTTATGGGTAATCATGACCAACCTCGTCCCGTCAGTCGATATGGAAGTGAAAAGCATCGTTATCATAGCCAAACGATGTTAACCCTGGCATTTTATGGCCAACGCGGCACCCCGTTCATTTATCAAGGGGAAGAAATTGGCATGATTAATTACCCTTTTAAATCCATTCAAGACTTTCATGACGTTGAATCGATCAATTATTATCATGATCAACTCGGCAAACAATCGAAGCAAAAGACCATGACATCCCTGAAAGCCAAAGGTAGAGACAATGCAAGAACCCCGATGCAATGGGATGATTCAATCAACGCAGGTTTCTCATCTGGCAAACCATGGTTACCGGTTCATCCCCAATTCCATCGCATCAATGTGAAAAACGATCTTGATTCAACGCATAGCATTCAAGCGTTCTTAAAAACCTTTTTGGCCTTACGAAAAAAACATCAAGTCTTCCTCCATGGGGATCTAACGTATCGTCAGATTCACCCTTACATTTATGCCTATGAAAGAACCACGAAACAAGAAAGCATCCTTATTCTGACTTCCTTCGCCGATCATCCTGTCACCATCACCTTAAAAGATCACCTTGCATGGGAGGTTCTCTTGAGTAATCATCCAAGCCTAACCTTGAAAGAAAAGATAACTTTACCACCCTTTTTTGGTGGGTTATACTTGAGAAAGAAAAACGATGGCAACGATTAAAGACGTCGCTAAAAAAGCAGGAGTTTCTGTGTCAACGGCAAGCTATGCCTTGAACAATGTTCCTCATGTCCATCCTGACACGCGTCAGCGGGTGATTGATGTTGCTAACTCAATTAATTATCATCCCAACGCCAGTGCAAGAAACTTAAAAACGAAACGCACCAACAATATTGGTGTGTTTGTGTATGGCTTTTCTGGTCCAGTCTTTTCAGAAATTCTTGAAGGGGTGAATCATGTGGTTCATCAACATGGATTTAATATTTTGGTCAGTTCTGGGAATTCTTCATCCATCATGCTTAAAGAAAAACAAGTTGACGCTGCCATTATTTTTGATTCTTCTTTTGATCGAGATGTGATTACTCAGTTTGCAAAAACTTCCCCTGTGGTTGTTCTAGATACGTACTTAAAAGGGAAAAATATTTATTCCAGTGTCATTGATAATGATTTATTGGTTCATCAATTGATTCGACAAATGATTAACCAAGGGTATTCACGCTTTGTTTATGTCTCTGGTCCTAAAGATGCATTTAATAATAAAGAACGTTATAAAGGCTATCAGCAAGCTTTACAAGAAGCAGGTCTTACCAGCGCCCATTATTATCATGGTGACTTTACCACCCCATCAGGATATGAAGCAGGTAAACTCATTGCATCGATGAAACCATTACCTGATTTTGTCTATTGTGCCAATGATGAAATGGCAATAGGGGTCATGAAAGTTTTGATTGAAAAAAATATTGCCATTCCTTCCACGATTGCCGTCGCAGGTTTTGACGGGTCTTATTTAAACAACCCCTACATTAAACCATCGCTGACCACGATCACGATTAACCATTATGCCTGGGGAAAAGGTGCGGCTTTATTTTTAATCCAATCGTTACAACATCAATCCGATGTGAAAGGGTTAACCAAACCGATTGGGGAATTCATGATGAAGGAGTCCACATGAACATCAAAGAACTTTTAGCATCGCTGACGTTAGAAGAAAAAGCAGGTCAGTTGGTTCAACTCCCTCCTTATTTTTTTAAGAAAGAAGCATTACAAGAAGTTGCAGGACCTGTTCAACGTCTGCAATTAAAGGAAGCGGATATATTCCTCGCAGGGTCTGTTTTGGGGATTGGTAATCCTGAAGAAATGATGGATGTTCAAAAGGCATACTTAGCAAAAAGTCGTCATAAGATTCCTTTGGTGTTTATGGCAGATATTATTCATGGTTATAAAACCATTTTCCCAATTCCATTGGCTTTAGCAGGATCCTTTTCCACGGATAACTTCTTTAAGATGGCACGAGCGTCAGCAGAAGAAGCAACTTTAAGTGGCATCCATGTTACTTTTTCACCGATGGCAGACATGGTCAAAGACATACGTTGGGGTCGAGTCATGGAAGCCACAGGAGAAGACCCTTATCTTGCCTATCACTACGCCCATGCGATGACCAAGGGCTATCAAGGAAAAAGCTTAAGGAAAAAAGATTGTTTAGCAGCGTGTGTGAAACACTTCGCTGCCTATGGTGCCGCCTTAGCAGGTCGGGATTATGCCCAAGCAAGTTTATCGCTTCATGATTTTTATCAACAATATGATGCGGGTTATCGAGGGGCGGTTGATGCTGGGGTAAGGATGGCGATGACCTCCTTTAATGTCTTTGAAGGCATTCCCGCCACCATCCATCAAACCTTGTTAAAAAAAGTGTTACGCAAGCGAATGGGATTCAAAGGAGTGACGATTTCTGATTACGATTCCATCATTGAAACCGTCGTTCATCGCGTCAGCATCAATGATCAAGACGCGGTAAGAAAAGCCATGCTCGCCACCGTCGACATAGAAATGGCATCTGGGGCTTACATCAAACACATCCCTACCTTGGTGAAACATGGGTTGATTGATATCAAGATTTTAGATCAAGCAGTACTACGGGTGTTAAAACTAAAGAAAGATTTGGGCTTATTTGCCAATCCATTCAAAGGTGCTAATATTGCCAAAGAAAAAACCTTTCCTTTATCTAAAGGTCAACGTGAGATTGCGAAACAACTCGCCGATGAATCCATTGTGTTGTTAAAAAATGACAAAGAAACATTACCCCTTAAACCAGGAAGTAACATTGCTTTATTAGGTAAAATGTCAGATTCAGGTGCGTTGTTAGGCCCTTGGTCGTGGCATGGCAATCGGCAAACCACAGTCTCTGTGAATCAACAATTAAAACCCATGGTTCATTGCAACGTTGAAGCAATGGATCAATGGGATGCTGCCATCACTGCCAAAGTTCGTGAGGCCGATGTCCTTGTGGTCATGACAGGAGAAGAGGAAAAAGAATCAGGAGAAGCGCGTTCCAAAGTTGCCCCTCAGCTTCATGCGGATACGGTTGCATTTATCCATTCTCTTCAAGCTTTTCATAAACCAATCGTGCTTGTCTTAACAGCGGGCCGTCCATTAATCCTGACGGATGTCATAGATCAAGTCGATGCGGTTTTATTCACTTATTTTTTAGGAACCGAAGCGGCACCTACCATAGTCGATACTCTGTTTGGCGTCAACAATCCTTCCGCAAAATTAACAATGAGTTTTCCTCGTCACCTCGGTCAAGTGCCTATTTCTTATAATCATCTCAATACTGGCAGACCCTTTTTAGGAACTTCCTTTACCTACACCTCGCACTACATTGATTCATCTAATCAACCTTTGTTTTCGTTTGGTCATGGGTTAAGTTACAGCAAATTTAGTTATGAAAGATTTAAGGATAGCTCCACGCAAGATCACATCATGGTTGAGGTGACGGTGAAGAATCAATCCTTGGTACCAGGGTTTGTGATGGTTCCTATTTACTTAGAAAAACCTTTTGCACCTGTTGCCTTGGCCAATCACCAATTGGTCGGAATGACGAAGGTCTTCTTGAATGCTCATGAACAACAAGTCGTCACCGTTGCTGTAGATTCCCAATTCCTCACCTATATCGATGAGCAATACCAACGCCAACCCTTGCAAGGCAAACTTACGTTTTCCACAGGTCCAACTGATCATCCGTTGATGATCACCAAGGAGATTTAACCGATGGCCATTTTACAAAACCAGTGGGCACAAACCATCGTTCAAAAGGGGAACATTCAATTTACGTTTTTAGCAACTGGTGACTTGTTTAAAATCATGGATCAAGACCATCAGGTGAATCTTTTGCATGGCAATCCTTTTGATGGCATGATCAGTAATCTTTACTTAAGAGAAAAAATATCTACGGGATACCGAGTCAGTAAGCTGATTGGAGTTCATAGCCCAAGCACCTTTATGATGACTGACACTGGTGCCATTTATGAAGGTCACGTCTTTGATGTTCAGTATCAAGTTCATTTAATCGTTCATGATAAAGGTTGGTTTTATCAATTGCATCTACGTGGTGGCAAAGCTTCGAGTCAATACGATGTGATGTATGGACAAGATGTTGGCATCGCTTATCCCTTTGGCATTTTATCCAATGAAGCGTATACCTCACAGTATATTGATCATCAAGTCTTTCATCATGAAGAAAAAATCACCTTATTATCAAGACAAAATCAAGGCAATACCCATTACTTACAAATCGGAACTGACACACCTATTCAAGCATACTGCACGGACGCGATGCAATTCTTTGGACTTAATTATAAATTGACCCACATTCCTCAAGCTTATAAGGATGTCAGTCTAGCTTCCAAAAACTATCAATATGAATTTGCTTATTTAACTTTACAAACCAAACCCTTTTCCATTCAACCGAAGATGAAACCAATGACGTTTTATGGTTATTCCCATCGGGAAGCAAACTTGTTTGTCACTCAACCATTCCCATCTCCAACCTTGCCTATAACCCAATGGACATCGATTCAAGGAACATCTATTAAATCCACCATTAGTCCACTCAACCCGTTAAGTGGTAGGGCGTTAACCTCCGGAGAATTTTCTTCCAAGTTCCCCACATTGAAACAAGTGGAAACCAAGGATCAAGTCTTCTTATCTGGATTTTTAGACGATGGTTCTCATCTCATCAGTCAACAAAAAGAGCTCTTGGTTGAACGTCCACATGGTCATATTCTGCTCAGTGGTGATGTGTTGCATGCCAGTGAAGATGTGTTTGCAACCACAGCATACATGTCTGGTGTTTTTGGTTCACATACAGTGTACGGCAATACCAATTTTCATAAGTTAACAGGAGATTTACGTCATCCACTGAATGCTCATACGATATCTGGAACTCGTATCTATCTCGAGCAACAAGGAGTTTATCAGCTTCTCGGGATGCCTTCTTACCTTGTCATGGGGTTGGATAAACTCACATGGACCTATGTTCTTCCCCAAGACATCATCACCATCACCCTTGCGGTGAATGGCAAAGATCCGTTATCAAAACTCACCTTTGCATCCAAAGAAAATCGATCGTATCGGGTGATGGTCTCTCAACAATACTTACTCGATACCAATGAATATAATCAACCCATCACCTACACCTTCGATGGGCGAATCCTTGAACTTGATGGAAGAAGTAACGGGATGATTGCTGGTCATTATCCAGGATTACGTTATCGATGCAGTGCTGATCAACCATTCCAATTAAGATTTGCACATGACCTTATTCCCAATACCAAAGAAGACGGTGGGATGGTGTTCTTTGCCTTTGGGTTTACAAGTCGGTTTACGTTTTATACCGAAGCAACCTTGAATGGCTTATTCCCCACCAAACCAGACCATGTGACGTTTGAACATGAATACGAAAAACTTATCCAAGCCTTGGTGCCACTCACGTTGAAACATCCAACGAAACAAGAAGACATGGATGCCTTTAATTATTTGGTTCCTTGGTACGTTCATGATGCATTGGTTCATTATGCTTCCCCTCATGGGTTAGAACAATACAATGGTGCAGCTTGGGGGACAAGAGATGTCCTTCAAGGACCGTTTGAATTATTTTTGACTGCTCAACGCTTTGATATTAACAAAGAGATCTTACTCAAAGTCTTTTCTCGGCAATTTTTAGACACCAAGGATTTCCCTCAATGGTTTATGTTTGACCATTACCGCCATATCCAAGCCCATGAATCTCATGGCGATGTTCTGGTTTGGCCTTTAAAAGCTTTAGCGACTTATTTAGAAGCAACAGGTGATCTTTCCATTTTAAAAACCGAATTATCCTACATGGATAAACATCAAGGCAAATTCACCAAAGAGAAAAAGCCTTTGTATGACCACGTCTGGAATATCATCGAAACCTTACAAAAGTCTGCCATCCAAGGAACCTCTTTACCAGCCTATGGCGGTGGTGATTGGGATGATACCCTCCAACCTGCGAACCAAACCTTAACCAAACAAATGGTGTCCGCTTGGACGGTAGCCTTGCTCTATCAAACCTTGACAACGTTATCCCCATTCACAATCTTCCCAGATCAACGTCAGCAAGCTTTAAAGGCTTATCAGGATGCCATTGAAAAAGACTTTAATCGCTACTTAATTGTCGACGGCGTCCCTGCAGGATTTGTTATCTTTTATCCTGATCGCCAAGAAGTGTTATTACATCCAAAAGACAAGACCACTGGTTTACAATATCGCTTATTGCCTTTCAATCGAGGACTGATTAGTCAGATCTTTGATCCCAATCAAATCAAGGCTTACCAAACCATCATTCAGCAACATTTACGTCATCCTGATGGCGTAAGACTCATGAATACAGCGGTCACTTATCAAGGTGGCAAGAAAACGTATTTCCAACGTGCAGAAACTGCGGCAAATTTTGGTCGAGAAATTGGGATTCAATATGTCCATGCCCACATTCGGTATATCGAAGCCATGTGTATGATAGGAAATTCTCAAGAAGCATGGTGGGGACTCAATGTCATTAACCCCATTGGCATTCAACGATTTGTTCCAAATGCTGAATTACGACAACGCAATGTCTATTTTTCAAGTTCTGATGCAGCGTTTTTAGATCGTTATGAAGCAAAGAAGGACTTTGAAAAAGTTCGCCAAGGAAAGATCAAAGTCAAAGCTGGTTGGCGTCTATATTCTTCCGGTCCAGGGATTTATTTACAAACGTTCATCCAACAATTTTTAGGGATTCGAGTTAAACACAACCAATTGGTGATTGATCCACAAATTCCTTCCTCACTTTCTGGGTTATCGGTCGAGTTCCATTTTCAAGGTCGACCTTTATCCATGATGTATCAAGACAAATTGGTGGCAACAAAACCAGGGAATCGTTATCGCTTAGCCTTAGCGTCTGAGATTAAAATGACAGCAGCTCACGTCAATGTTATATTAAAGTAATGAAGGCTTCCTCGTCGCATCGCCTGACTTATGTTGGGTTATTAACGATTACGGTCTTAACGAGTTGTGATGGAATCTTTCCGGATTCATCAAATCCGTTGAGTTCCGATGATCTTGCTCAATATCAAACAGAGTTAACACCCAATATCCCTTATTTAAGCCAAGATTACCCATTACCAGTACTTCAGACCAATGCCAATGTAATTCAACTGACTTGGTCTACTGAATCTTACCAAATTCAAGATGGTGTTTTTCAATATGTCTCGCCCCTGGAAGATGAAGACATTGAACTCACGGCCTTATTAACGAGCAATGATCAATCCACAACCTTAACCTTCCCCATCACGGTAAAATCTCAATTACAAGTTCCTGTGTCATTCATGCGACCGACGATTCGCATTCAACTTCCTCAAGGTAAACAAGAAGAAGACATATTTTATGAAGACTATATCAGCGGATCTGCCACCATTCAGCATGATGCGCATGGGGTGTATCAAACCACATCGATCTCAACACCTTTAGGGATTCGCACACGCGGGCATTCCACTCGGTTTATGCCGAAGCGTCCTTATCGCATTCGCTTTGATGACAATACGTCCTTATTCGGGATGAAGTCAGCAAAAAATTATATTTTGCTAGCGGATTATCTTGATCGATCGATGGTTCGTAATAGTTTAATGGTGTACATGAGTAAGTTACTAGATACATCGATGTATACACTGGATTATCGGTTTGTCGATTTGTATCTGAATCAAAGTTACCGTGGGCAATATTTATTGATTGAACGTGTTGAGTTCCAAAACAATCGGTTAGACATTGAACCTAATTTAACCTTGGATGATGCTGGATTTATGATTGAGCTTGATTTCCAAGTGTATCTGCAAAATCAAGGTAATGAAAATCTTGAATGGTTTCGATTAAACGACAAACCTTATGTCATTAAAGAACCGAATCCAATTGATACGATTGGTTATCAATTTCGACACACACGTTACATGAGCAATTATTTCAAAGATATGCGGGATGCCCTCATCAGTAAAAGTAATTACGAAACCTACATTGATGTCGACAATTGGATTGATTATTTTTTAATGCAAGAAATTTCGAAGAATGTCGATGTCGGTTGGGGATCCGTGTATATGGTGAAAGAAACGGGTGGTAAACTCAAACACATGCCACTATGGGATTTTGATTTAGCGTTTGGCAATGCCGATTTCATCGATTATGGACCTGTTGGCCATTGGGGTTGGGCCAATGATGAAAAAAATGAACTCTTTACGTTGATGATGAAAATTCCTGCCATTCGTTCACGATTCAAAGCCAAGCTCATTTCGTATGAAGC
>Ga0247843_1003527_pt1 | contig 25450 bp, 30 predicted proteins | sample LaCruzMarch2017__FD_192420 | JGI IMG/M metagenome (GOLD analysis project Ga0247843, IMG submission 192420) | Freshwater microbial communities from meromictic Lake La Cruz, Castile-La Mancha, Spain - LaCruzMarch2017_8m | ecosystem: Environmental > Aquatic > Freshwater > Lake | place: Spain...
CCAGCAAAGTAGGTGTCTACAACGTTGAAAAGAGTATTAAAAAGAAAACCAATCGAGGCAGGAATGGCTATCTGCCGTAAGGCTTTTTTGATCGAGCCTTCTGTGAGATTTGTTTGTTGCATAGTCATTAGCATATCACAAAGATTTTCTCGATGCGGTTCCTAGGGTCTATCGCTTATAATAACCATAAGATGATTCGCTGGTTAAACCCTTTGTGGATGAAACTCAAACCATTCTTACTAGAATGGGTGATTCTTTTATTCATGGTCGGGTTGGCCATCTCCATTCGCTTCTCGTTGGTTGACTGGGTAGCTGGAGATTATTCAAATTTTCTCAAACCTTGGTTACAACAAATCGTTGATCAAGGAGGATGGGCGAGTTTAGAAAATGCCATTGGTGACTATACCCCGCCTTATATCTATTTATTAACATTGATTTCATATTTCCCACAAGCCAATTCCTCTGAGCCTTATTTACTCGGCATTAAAATCATTTCTATTGGTTTTGATCTTGTCTTGATGGTTGGCGTGTATTTGAATGCAAAGCTTTGGTTAACAAAAATCCATCCTTTATTTCCTCCTTCGATTGCCATCATCACTTTATTCTTACCCACGGTGATCATCAACGGATCGTTATGGGGACAAATTGACGCAAGTTATACAGGATTAAGTTTGATTGCGATTTATTATCTACAAAGACAAAAACCATTGGCAGCGTCCATCTGGTATGGAATTGCCTTTAGTTTTAAACTGCAAGCCATTTTCTTTTTGCCAGTGTTTATCATATATTTTTGGTTTCATTACCGGCATAAAATCTATTACGTGTTGATCATCCCCATCATGTATTACGTGTTGGCTTTGCCAGCAATCCTTGCCGGACGTAGTCTGGTGGAGATTACGGAAATTTATTTTTTACAAACTCAAACCTATAAGCTCTTAACCCTCAACATGCCTAACTTATACCAATGGTTTCCTAATCAACGATATGAAGACCTTAATCAAATGGCGATCGGGTTGTTTATCGTCTTGATGGCGATTCAATTCTTGATGATGTTATTGACCAAAGTGACCTTAACCATGAAACCCTTAATGCTACTCGCCTACTGGAGTTTATTGATGGCCAACTTTTTCTTACCGGCGATGCATGAGCGATATTTGTTTGCAGCCGATGTCTTGATTTTGGTCATTGTCTTTCAATTCAAATCTAAGTTCTATTTAGTCTTGGCCACCCAAGCGATTTCCTTGCTTGCCTATTCGCCATTTATTTTTAGCATGGAACCTATTCGTCATGAAGATGTGGCACTTGGATTTGCCCTAACCCTGATCTTAACCACCTATTGGTTATGGCAAGCATTATTACAACCTACCAAAGAAGGAGGACTTGCATAATGGAAAAAGATGAATTGAGAAAAACCCTTGAGTTGATAGCTTTAAAAGGGGATTTGGATGCGCGGTTAACTCAATACGGACGTGAGATTGATGAAGACATGGCGTCTTTTAAGATTGTCAGTGATAAGTTTGAGGGTAAAGTCGTTCAAGATACGATTCGGGATTTAGAAGAAGAAACCAGATACACCCCGCTAACACGGAAAGTCACCGTGGAAGTGCAGGCTGGTAACTTTGAGGTTCACCTTCCCATCATCATTGATCAAATTCAAGACGAACTGATTCCCGTGATTTATTATCTTAAAAAAGATATTCGGCGTTTAACCCTTATTGGTAGCCTTCTGTTCAGTATTGGAAGTTTTGTGCTTATCTTTGGCGGACTATTTGCAGAAACACTTTTTGCCAACGCCATCTCTGCTGGCAGTGCGGAAATCTTTAGCTGGATCTTTATTTGGACTGGGGTGGAAAAATTACTTTTTGATCGTAGAGAAGTTCAATACCGGGTCAAACTACTGAAGCGACTCTTCCACGCGAAATATATTCTTGTTCGTATGACCAACAAAAAGGGTGCCCCTAAGGAGACTTCAGTTGACTAGAAATTAACATTTTACTATTACTATTATGCTAAAATAAGTAGAAATCTAAGGAGATTAATTATGAAAATATTCAATTTAAAGGTACTACTCATCTCATCTGTCTCATTTATATTGATTCTTGGATTAGCCTATGCTTTTTTAAATGAATGGAATCTTTCAACCCTAACGTATCAATTTGTTTTATTGGCGGAAATGTATATCGCATATATTGTAACCTTTATCTCAGCACCATCCTTTGAGGGAACCACCAATCTTATCATTTTATCTGTTGTAGCATTTGGAATATTGATTGGTCTTGTGGCCTTCATTCGTGGATTGATTGTGCGTAAACCATTGTCTGGGTTCATGGCTTTTCTTGCGATTAATGCCTTTTTTGCAATCGGTGTTAGTTTCATTATCGTCAATCCAGATTTACCCAATGATGGAAGATTTATAAATGTTTTGATCAATGGACTATCATCTAACTTTATTTATTACTTTTTTACGGGTGGAATCTTAGGGTTTATATTACTCTCTCTTTTGATGGTCTTTTTACTAGGCATCACCATGAAAGCAAAAGTTGCAAAAAAAGTATCTGCGATTAAATTAACCCCAACCATCAATCAACCAATACCCGTTCAACCTACCCTTCAAGCAGCCACGGTCACCCCGAATGCTGCTTCAAGCAGCGATACTTTATCGGAATTAGTTAAGGTGGTCATGCAAGAAGAATTAAATTTAATGAGAAACACCCAACAAATTTATCCAAACCAAGGTTTAAATCAACCTAGCCAAGTCAATCCATATGCGAGCAACATCGATGTCCAATTGGTTCGCCGCATTGTTGCAGAAGAAGTTGCAAAATATCAAGGGCAATTCCTGAGTCGTTCTGAAGTTCAAAACTTAATCGCTCAAGAAATCTTGATGATCAAGTCGCAACTAAAAATTAAATAAGTTTATAAATCTAACATCAATTGATCGCCATCAATCACGACCTTATGGGTTGTGATTTTTTCTGGACCAAAATCAAAGTACAGCATTTTACTAACTTCATCAATCTCACCGGTCACTAAATTGAATTTGGCTTGATGAAGTGGGCAGGTGACAATTTCTCCGTTGATCTTGCCTTGAAATAAGGAAGCATCTTGATGAGGACACGTATCAGGAATGGCATAAACGTGTTGACCAATGATGGCAATTAAATAAGGATGGTCGAGTAAAATTACTCGCCATTTCTTATCGATTTTAAGCTTTTGATAAGACCCTAGAACATGGTTCATATCTCAACCTTAGGTTTTCTCGTTCGATAAGTCAAATAAAAAACATCCATCATGGGGGATGATGGATGTTCTGTCTTGGCTCACGCCATAACAGCAATGTAGTTCGCGCGCCACGAATGATTAGTTTATTTCGTCAAGATATTTTATAATAGCACTATGCCAATGTCAAAATATTTACTAAGGTTAGCCACCCTTTCTCATCGGGATTGGATTCTTCGACAAATTGATGGTTGCCGCTTGCAAATGGCAGTCCACGGATCTGGTCAATGGCAAGGCAAGGAACCATCGCTTGCCACGATTGAAGAAGATATTATTCAGCAACGCTATTATCTACTGTTTGAAGATAACCAACCATGTGGTGGTGCTGCCCTGATGACCCATGAACCTGGTTATGATCAATTGCTGACAGGTCGGTGGTTAAATCAAGATCCTTATATGGTCATTCATCGTTTGTTTATTGCCCCTTCGTTTCAAGGTCGCCATTTAAGTAAGATGTTATTAGATCAATTAGAACAGCAAGCTCAACGTCATCACATTCACAACATCCGAATCGACACGCATGCATTGAATCAACCGATGTGTGGCCTATTGAATCGGCAACAATATATAGCAGTGGGAAAAGCGTGGTTACCTCAAGCAGGGGAACGTTTGGTATATCATAAGGTGCTAGGAGAAAAGCATGGAACTCAAGAATAAGGTCATTATCGTCACCGGTGGAAATTCAGGAATCGGGTATTACGGGATTGAATATTTTCTGTCGTTAGGCGCAAAGGTCATCATGGCATCGCGCTCAAAACCAAGAGCAGAAGAAGCCATTCAATCGTTAAAGAAATTAAATTTATCTGGTCAGGTTGAGTTTATGCCACTGGATTTAATGTCACTGGCATCCGTGGATCAATTTGTTCAATTGTTTCGAGCCTCATATAAAAAATTAGATATTCTCATCAACAATGCCGGGATCATGTTTGGTGATTTTTTCCTGACCAAAGATGGATTTGAATCACAAATGGCCACGAATCATTTTGGCCACTTTGCCTTAACCTCAAAACTGTTAGAGATGTTAATCAAAAGCAAAGGCCGTATTGTCAATATTTCTAGCATTGCTCACCGCCGAGGCGATATTGATTTTAAAAATTTAAATTACGAGCAACCAAAATCATATTCTCCTTGGGGAGCGTATAGCCGTTCTAAATTAGCCAATCTCTTATTCACGTATGAACTTGCTCGGCGTTTAAAAACCAATAAGCTTCCAGTGACGGTGGTTGCGGCCCATCCAGGCGTTTCAAAAACCAATTTATTATTTAAGAATGCAAAGACACAACCAATGTTTAATGTCTTTAAATCGATCATGCCTTTACAATCTGCCAAGCGTGGGGCGATTCCTTTGATTGAAGCAGCCATCAATCCAACGTGTCAAGGTGGAGAATACTTTGGTCCAAGTGGATGGTTTGAATTTGGTGGTAAAAAAGCCAAACTTGTTAAATCAATTCCTCTTAGTCACAATGTGTCATTAGCCAAAAAATTCTTTGATGAATCTGCAAGACTAACGAAGACTGAATTTAGCTTCAAAAAGTAAATCATTTTTTGTATATTTGTTTATTGAATCGCTTACAATAAAAGCGATGGAAAAAAAATTTAAAAATAAAATTTTAGTTGTCGGATTTGGTAGTGTTGGCCAATGCACCTTACCAATTCTTTTTAAGCACATCAATATTCCCTATGACCATGTCACCGTGATGGATTTTGAAGATAAACAAACCCAACTCCAACCTTGGATTGATCGTGGGGTTCAATATGTTCGCGATAAATTAAATCAAGAATTGATGGCGAGTCAACTTGAGAAGTATTTGCAAGCTGGTGATATCCTCATTGATCTTGCATGGAATATTGGTGCAGAAGACTTGATTCAATGGTGTCATGACCATGACGTCAATTACATCAACACCTCGATTGAACTTTGGGATCCATATACCGAAAGTCATCTCAAACACCCTCGAGAAAAAACACTTTACTATCGACACATGCGGTTAGAAAAGATGATGGCTTCTTGGAAAACAAAAGGCCCTACCATGATCACTGAACATGGAGCGAATCCAGGATTAATCTCTTCGTTTGTCAAACAAGGTTTGCTTGATATTGCCAAAAAAATGATCAAAGATAAATTGGTCATCAATGAAGATAAAGTCATGCTTGAATCTTTGATTGAACAAAAACAATTTGCCCATCTTGCCCAACGCATTGGGGTTAAAGTCATTCATGTGTCTGAACGTGATACACAACTTTCTAATCAACCTAAACAAGTCAACGAGTTTGTGAACACCTGGTCGGTAGAAGGATTTCGTGAAGAAGGCACCACCACCGCAGAAATGGGTTGGGGAACGCATGAAAAAACATTACCTGATTTAGCGATTCAACACCTTGAAGGACCAAAAAATCAAATTTGTTTAGCGCGGATGGGGATGAACACGTGGGTGTCAACGTTTGTCCCACATTATGAAATTCGTGGGATGGTTGTTCGTCATGGGGAAGCCTTTACCTTATCCAAATATCTGACCGTAGAAGAAAATAAAAAGGCCGTGTATCGCCCTACCGTTCATTACGCCTATTGTCCAAGTGATGCAGCGATTGCCTCCTTGAATGAATTACGCGGTAACAACTATCAGTTACAAAAGAAAAATCGAATCATGAACGATGACATCATCCATGGTGAAGATATATTGGGTGCCTTAATCATGGGTCATCCTTATCAATCATGGTGGATCGGTTCTATCTTATCCATCCATGAAGCACGAGCCTTGGTTCCTCATCAAAACGCCACCACGGTTCAAGTTGCCATCAGTGTGGTTGCCGCGATGTTATGGATGATTGCCAACCCTCATGAAGGGTACATGAATCCAGAACATCTTCCGCATGATTTCATCCTTCAAGTTGCTAAACCTTATTTAGGAACGTATATTTCTCAACCTTTCGATTGGAGTCCTTTAAAAAATTACTACAATGAATTTGCCGGGTACAATCGCCCTCGCATTGATCCAGATGATGTGTGGCAATTCACCAATTTCTTAATTACTGATTTTGATTAACAAAAAAACCCAGGTACATGCCTGGGTTTTCTTATACGATCTTGGTGATTATTTTGAAACTACTTTTCGTGGACACGTGCTCAAACCGAACAAGGCATAAATCCCACAGAATCCGGTAAAAGATGTGATGATCAAAGCCGCGGCAAGGATATAAAATCCCCAATGAAAGACAATGCCAAGGACGATAGACATTAATCCTGCAGCGATGCGAATGACCTTATCAAGATTGCCGACGTTGTTTTTCATGACGTGTTCCTCTTAATTTATTTTAGCTTTTTTTAAGTCTTCCAGACTAGGAAACGATTCAATCGCGCCTGATTTGGTCGTGGATAATGCCGCAACGTCATTGGCGTAGGTTAAGAACTCTTTCATCTTTAAGCCACTGGAGGCGAGTTTTGCTTTGCTGATACCAGAAGCAAGAATCTTCGTTAATAACGCACCGATTAAGGCATCGCCTGCACCCGTGGTATCGACAACTTTGACTTTGACTCCTTTGATGACCATTGGTTTTTGTTTGGCTTGGTAGGCAACCAGTCCTTGGTCACCTTTGGATAAGATTAACCAAGTGATTTTGGCTTGGAAGACTTTTTCAATCGCGGCTTCAATGCTCATGTCTGGGAAGATAAAATTTAATTCTTCTTCCGTGACTTTAAAGCTATCCACACCGATCATGAATTCTTTCACCGCTTCTCTTAGGGCAAGAGGGTTAGGCCATAAATTAAATCGTAAGTTAGGATCAAAAGATAAGATGACACCATTCCTTTTGGCTGTATCAATGGCAAATTCATGAGCTTTTCTCGCTAAGGAAGGCACAAGGTTCACACTACCAAAGTGAAGAATATCTCCTTCTTCAAAGAGGGTAGGATCAATGTCTTCTTTGGTTAAAAATAAATCTGCAGCGTTACGGCGATCAAAGGTAAAGGTTCGTTGCCCTTTTTTATCGACTTGAACTTTGGCAACGGTGGTGTCGTGAGCATCCGTGACTTTCACATGATTGGTATCCACGCCTAATGTCCGTAAGGTTTCTAAAATCATTTTCCCTTCTTCATCATCGCCAATTTTGGTTAATAAGACGCTGGATTGTCCAAGCTTTGCCACCATCGCTGCGACGTTGGTGGGAGCACCACCGGTAAATCGACCAATGAGTTTAACCCCTTGTTTGACTTGATCAATTAATGCTTCGCCGATACTAATGAGTTTTGCCATATTGATTGACGACCTCCTGATAAAAATCTTCCCACTGTTTTAAAATTGTTTCCTTACGGTAATAATTTTTTAACCAACGTGGGTGGTCAAGGGATTGTTGATACATCTCCTTGTTTTCAGACAACTGCTTAATCATTTTAACAAATCCATCGACATCATGGGCACTTAAATAATGGTTAAAGAAGACGGGTTGATAAAGTTCAAGGTCTCTAAGCAGGATAGGTTTATCACACACCGCGGCTTCCAGGACACTCATGGGCATGAGTTCATCAAAGGAAGGAAGAAAGAATAGATCACAACCATGATACAGTTCATTCATTTTTTCTCGCGGGACAATGCCTAGAAAACGCACATTTTTTGGTGGGTTTTCCATGACTTTTTTGAGTTCTTCATAACCTGCGGTCATCCCTTTAAAGGAAAAACCTCCCGCCCAAACAAAGTCCACTGCTGGTAACTTTTTGGCCACCTCAATGAAATCCAAGACGCCTTTACGATGTTGGACCTGGCCAACACCCAAGACGGTAAACCGCTTGAATTGCCATTGTTTTTGAATCGATGCATTGGATACCTTGGTAGCGAACTTCGATTCATCCACATAGTTAGGAATAAAGACAATTCGTTCTTTTTTGATTCCCATCTTGATCAGTGGCTCAATAAAAATAGGATTAACCACAACCAAATGACTCGCGGTTTTGTAAAAGACTTTGACATACCATTTGAGGATGCCAAAAAAGAGTCTTGGTAATTTGATGGAACTAGATAAAGTGCTTGGAAGGAAGTGGACATAGACCACCCGGGGAATTTTGATGAAGAGCATCGCTAACCAATAGCGAAAATTAATCGTGTGAATATGAACAAGGTCAGGACGAGGTTCGTTGGGTTGCAACACCACAAGACGCTTCGATTGTTGAATAAGGTTGAGTTGTTCCACATAAGCCGCCCCCACGCCTTGACCAGGGACTGAGGTTGCTTTGGAAAACACTCTGATTTTAATTTTCTTAGATTTCATACGTCTTGATTATAAAGGATGAAATGATGATTCGTAAGAATTTTGTATTATAATTTCGTATAATAATCACGTAAAAGGAAATAAAAGCATGAAAAATCTATTGTACTTTCAATCTGGTGGTCCCACGTCCGTCATTAATACCTCATTATATGGGGTGATTAAAGAAGCGAAGCTGCATCCTGAAATTGGTGGTATTTATGCCTCTTTATACGGCATTGAAGGGGTGCTCAATGATAACTTAATTGATTTAAGAGCAGAATCAGAAGACATGGTTGAATTGTTACCGCAAACCCCAGGAGCCATCCTTGGCACGGCTCGCTATAAGTTAAGTAGTGATGTCAATCACCCTGACTATCAAAAAATCCTAGCAACCTTAAAGAAATATAAGATTGGTTATTTACTCGTCAATGGCGGGAATGACTCGATGGATACTTGCCACAAGTTATCGAAGTTAATGAAAGAAGTTGGCTATGACTGCAATGTGATTGGTATTCCCAAGACGATTGATAATGATCTCGCCAACACCGATCACTGCTTAGGTTTTCCTTCGGCGGCAAAGTTTGTCCTTCAAACCTTACAAGACGTTGCCATTGATAACATGGTTTACAACAAGGGTAAAGTGGCCATCGTTGAAGTCATGGGTCGCAACGCTGGATGGTTAACCGCGGTGGCCACCCTTTTAGAAGGGGATGTCAAAGCCGATCGCATTTATTTACCTGAAGATACCTTTAACTTAGAAACCTTCCTCCAAGAAGTCAAAGACGTTTACGATAAAAAGAAAAAAGCATTGTTTGTGGTCTCGGAAGGGATTCTCACGCAAATGCCTCATCAAGGCAAAGAAGTGGATGGCTTTGGTCACGTGCAAATGGGTGGGGTTGCTTATCAACTTGCCCAACTCGTCAAAGAACGCTGGGGTTTTAGTACCCGTCCGATTGAATTTTCATTGATGCAACGTGCTGCCGCCCAATACATCACCTTGGTGGATTCAAAAGAAGCGATTAAAGTATCGTCCTTAGCTGTCAAAAAAGCAGTTAAAGGAAAGACTGATTCGATGGTGGTCATTTCCCGCAAGAGTGATGATCCATACAAAGTCAGTTTTAAATTACAAAAACTCAATAAAATTGCCAATGTTGAAAAGAAACTTCCCCCAGAATGGGTGATCGATGTCCACGGAGAAGGGACATTGATGAAACGATATGTCAGGCCTTTACTCAAGGGCAGTCCTAAATTTGTTTATGAAAACGGACTCGTCAAACGAGCCATTCTTAAAAAAGTTCGCGTTCGTTAATTGAATCCATCACAAAACCCGAGTTCATCCCTCGGGTTTTTCTTTGTATAATAGGAACCATGGAACCCCTTAAAATCCTTTCATTAAATCGAAAGACATATCAACGTGAATTTCTAAAAAGTTCATGGGGTGTATTCAAGTGGAAGCTTTTTAGAATCAAAACTTCCACGAATCAATTTATTCATTTTAAAAACTTAACGTTAAAGCATGGGAATGATGTTTTAAAAGCAGCAATCTTCAAAGAAGAACCATTTGCTGCGGTTCGTATTGGTGCGGTGGAAATGGGTGCCATCCATAATCACGAGAAGATCTTATTAGGACTTAAGACTACCTATAAACCAAGTGTGGTCATGAGCATGAAACAAAATGCAGGTTTTTTCCCGACCATTGATAAACAACTCACGTTTTATGCGAAGCATTTTGTGAAGGAAGCCAAGAAAACAGACATCCTAGGGATTTCCGGCATTCATATGGAATCCTATATGTATCAACGTTACTTTAACGGGGCCAATGTCATTCCTTATGAAGCGTTTGAACCCTTGCGCGGAGATTGGATTCAAGCCTTACAAGGCAAGCGTGTCTTGGTACTTTCTCCCTTTGCCGAGGATATTCAAAAACAATACGCAAAAAGAAAACAATTATTTCCTGCTGGAGTGATGCCAGATTTTACCTTGATCACCGTCAAGGCAGTGCAAACGATTGCCGATGCAACGGATGACCGGTATCCAACTTGGTTTGATGCCTTGGATGCGATGAAGGTTGATGTGATGAAACATGATTTTGATATCGCATTAATCGGCGCAGGCGCGTATGGATCTCACCTTGCTTGGTTTATCAAAACCATGGGTAGACAAGCAATCCAAACCGGTGGGGCGACGCAAACGATGTTTGGGATTCTTGGTAAACGATGGGAACAACGTCAACATGTTGCCCAATACGTCAATGAAGCGTGGATACGCCCTAGCGAGAAACCATTAGGGGCAGAAAAGGTGGAACATGGCGCGTATTGGTAATCCTTTCTTGAATTTATTCAAACAACAGAAGTGGTATCACTTATTGATGGTCCAAGCGTTGTTTATTGTTGGGTTTCAATTGTTTGGGATTCAATCCGTCTATTTATTGATTGCCCTTGCCTTAGGAGTATTTTTCTTCATCAAAGATTATCGCTCTTTTAGTGATTATCAACGAACGGATTTAGGATTGATGGTGACAAGCTTAACCACCTTTACGTTATTTCTGAGTATCTCTCCGCTTTATCTTGAATCAGGGTCGTGGTTAAGAAATGGGTTATTGGCCCTTGGATTTTCTGCGACTTATTTTTTAGGGTTTATCGCGGTCAAAAAATATCAGATTACCTATGAGGTGATCATCAAAACCTTATTACTAGGATTATCTTTATTTGTCCTTATCAATATTTTTTACACCTTGTTTCGATACCTTCCTTTTTATCGTTTGGTTTTTGCTGGCCAAGTGATTTACGTCAATGGCGAAGTTTATGTCGTCAGTGAAGAAGTGAAATGGTTAGTGGGGTTGGCATTCAAAGAAGTCAGCGTGGACTACATGGCTTTTTATTTAACCCTATTGCTGACTCCGTGGTTATCACAGATTCATTCCTTAACAACGTTTAAGTTTAAAGATTGGCGTCTTCATGTTTGGTGGTTATTGCCTACTATTGTTGGTCTGATGGGTGTGATTTTTTTACCCATCTTGAGTCCGTTACTCATCTCTTTGTTGCTTGCAGGATTGATTTATCTTTCCCCAAAACTTCCTAAGATATATCAAACCTATCAACGTTGGTTAAAACCAACCTTGTATGGATTGCTAGGATTTGTTGCCTTGATGGTGACGTTATTCTTCATCGATACGTATGATGTGTTTGGCATCGGCACCTTGGTGAAACAATTCGGGCCCTTGGACACCATCTTAGATTTTCCCTTGATTGAAGGGTATCAAGAAGTGTTGCGATCAGTTTTCACTTATCCTTTTGGAGGCTTTGCCCCGATCATCGTTTCTGGTCAATATTTAACGACCACATTTTCATTCTTCTTTGACACGATTCATCAGGCTGGTGTGTTTGCCCTGATTGGCTTGCTCTTGATTGGGGTTTTCTTCACGAATCAACTGATTGAATTTAGCAAAGTCAAATCCGTGAATCCATCGATGCAAATGACGCTTGTCTGGTTGGTGACCGTTTTTATGCTGTATCAAACCTTTCAAACCCAGCTCTATCCATTCATCCGAGAAGACCTAAGATTGAATCCTAGATTAATGCTGGATGAACCGTTATGGATGGTGATGGTGTTGTTGATGGGGACGATCATGATTGATCCCTTTGTTGGATTCTTAACCATGGATAAGTCCAAACAAAAAACCAAGGCTGTATCAACACAAACAAAACAGATATTATCAGTTAAAAAACCGAAGAAGGAAACAACACTTCGTAAAGAAAAATCCCCGTCAGTGTTTGCAGATCGTTGGAAGGTATTGGATTAACAATCGTATAACGGAACCCAAATCCTATTGTGTTCTCAAGCAATCCTTCAGGTAGGCTGACTTGGTAAAACCCAGGATAAAAATTCGTGACAAGATTATCAATAGGAATATTTAAATCGATTTTCTCATAACCATCCCCATCGATTTGATAAAGAGAAAGATGGACGATGAGCGAGGTAATATGGCTGGCCCCACCATCGGTGTCTGCGCCTGCTTTCATGAACAACCCTAAGGTGTTGTCCTCTGAGCTCAGGATCGGTTTAGAAAAACGATACCCCATGCCTGTGGGTAAAAGTTGTAAACGAGATTTAGATAAACGTTGCGCGTCGGTGCAATATAAAATCCCATCGAATAGTTTGGATTCAATGCCATAGTTAAGACTTGGTAACGCCAAACTTAATTGGTTATTTAAGGCAAAGGCGTCTCCATTGGCATCATCAATGCTGGTTGGAACCACCTGATTAACGTCGTCCATTTCAAAGGTTATCGCTGAGGTTGTTTGGGTAATGTTATCCGATGCAAAGGTAGACGTTAAGACCGTATCGACATAATGATTTTGATTAAAGATGGTGGTGTGATATAAACTTCGCGAATAAACCGAGGCGACATCTGCGCCACAGGCGGTTAATAAAACGGTGGATAAGGTCAAAGGCCATTTAATGTGTTTCGTGTTCATCTAAGATTAACCATTCTCCCATTTGGGCATCCACGAGGGGATCTGATAGGTTTAATGTACCCTTTGCCGGGGTAAAGGTCAATTCAGAAAAGTAGATCTTTCCTTTGATGGAATATAGGTCCACACGAACAAAGGGGAAGGGTGAACCAAGTTTTTCTGCGAGTTGAACCATGGTTTTAAACTTGTCTGGTTCTACCACTGGATAATCGGCAGATTTCCATCCGTTGAATTGTGCGCCTGGAAATGGTGTCCAATTGATCAACAAGTGGGTATAGCGAATATCCGCGCCTCGTCCGGTGACCACATATAAATATTTTGCTTGGCCATGAAAGACATGGATTTTATATTCAATGGGTAAACTGGTTGCTAACCCTAAATAGGTTTCAATGATGATTTTTCTAGGAATCGGGGAGTAGTGACGTTCTAAGGTTTTTATTCCATAATCTTGTCTCAACCAGCGATTAAATGTTCGTTGAAGCGAAGGTAGATGAACTTGATCTTTATCCAAGACAATATGATTGAACCCAGACGCATGACTGCATTTAAGCACAAATTGCATGGGTAATTGCTTCCAAGGAATATCTTCAAATCGATCATAACTTCCAAAGGTTGGCACCAAGTATTTCTTCAGTCCTTTTTCTTCAAGCATTGCCCGCACCGCAACACGGTCAGTTGCCCGAATCACCAAGGGATCTTGTGGGAAGACGAAATGTCTAAGGTATTGAAGTTTTTCCGTATAAAGCTTTGGTTTTGTTAAATTCAACTTCTTCCCGGTGATGAATCGATATTGCCAATGAAGGTAAGTCACCGGCAAAAAACGAATCATGAACCAACGCATAGGATAAAAAAGGATCCTGATGAATTGGCTGAAGGCGTTCTTGGTGGTCATGCCTCCATTATACCGAATGGGCTATAATGAAGGTCAATATGAGAATTTTAGTGGTATCCCAGTATTATCACCCGGAAAGCTTTGCCATCACCAATTTGTGCGAGGGGCTTGTTCGTTTGGGCCATTATGTCCAAGTGGTGACGAGTAAACCTCAGTATGGATTTGGCCAAATTCCTAAGGATTATCAAAAGATTACCGATGAAATCGTCAGTGGCGTGAACATTCACCGTGTCCATACGTATCCAAGACGTCGTTCTTGGTTGAGCGTCATTCGAAATTATGTGACGTTTTATCGTTCAGCGTTAAAAGATATCATGCAGTTAAGCGGTCGCTACGATGTGGTGATGTCAGTGTCCTTATCACCCCTGATGAGCATTGCCCCAGCCATTCGATATGCAAAAGCCAACCATATCCCTCACTTACTTTATGCGGTTGATGTTTGGCCAGAATCCGTCTTGGTCAGTAAGGTTCTTCGAAAAGATGGGTTCATCTATCGGTGGTTGACGTCATGGAGTCATTCGCTATACCGTCAGGTGGATCAAATCCTTGTGGGATCACCGAGTTATCAACCCCATTTTCGTAAGTTATTGGGTAAAGACCACGTCATTGAAGACGCGATGGTTCAACCAGCGTTGATCGAACAAGTTGGTCAAGAAAGTATTCAATATGGTGAAGGTTTTCATGTGGTTTACGCTGGAAACTTTGGCGTGATTCAACAGTTAGATAGTTTAATCAAAGCATGGGCATCGACCCCTGCAAGCATGCATTTGCATTGCATCGGCTCTGGGAATCAGGGCCAACGTCTGCAGCAACTCGTCAAACAATTATCCTTGGCAGACCGGATTCACTTTTATGCCCACCAAACCCCTGAAAATCTTGGGAAATTTCTCATTGATGCCGATGCCTTTTATGTCGGTTTACAAACCCCTGGCATCGTTGGGAAAACCATTCCTCATAAACTCATTCAATATTTACCCTTTGGCCAACCGATCATCGCTTATTTACAAGGCGATGGGCTTGCCTTGGTGAAAGCTTTACCACCCACGTATTTACTCGCTGCTGGGATGAAAAACTTATCTGCCTTACTCATGAAATTAAAAAAACTAACAGACAAAGAACGGGAAAAGATAAAAACCCAACATCAATCTTATTATCAAGAACATTTTTCAACGACCATCGCTGCCAAAACCTTGGAACGTCACTTCAAAGCATTGATCCAAGTCACCAAGTCATAACCTATTTTTTCTTTTCCAAACGATGTAAGGGCTAGATTTTTTGCTTTGTTTGCCTTGGTTTGAGCCAAGCCATAATCGGCTGATAAAAATCGTTTCAAGGCAATCCTGATGCCATCGACACTGCTATCGTCAATGTAATGAATATAATCATTGAATTGGGCTTCGATAAAAGGATGACGGGTGGTTAGGGTTGGGGCACCACTACTGATGTAGTCCAATACTTTCGAAGGAATGGCGACGTTATCTAAGGCTTCATCCAAGGGGCGTGGATTAACATTGACGTAGGCTCCCGCTTGGTATTTTCGAGTTAAGGTTGGATTGAGTAAACCTAGAAATTTAATCTGACGATGCTGTTGACTGAGTTGTTCAATTCGTTGCGAGACTGGACCAAATCCTGCCATCAATAAATCAATATTCTTTGGTTTTAGTTGCAGATAAGCATGAATCAGGGTTTCCACGCCGTAGCGTTCATACAAAGCCCCTGAGAAGAAAACATACGGTCGATCATGCTGTTTTGCACCATCCATCGTATCGACGATACAAGGCAAGATCCATTGTGGTTTTTTAGATGGATTAAATTCGTTTAATAAAGTTTCCGTGATCCCGATGTAAGCATGATGTTGACGATGCAGACGATACCAACTCCGGATATGTTGAGGACGAAGGTTGGAAATTTGTTTTGGACTATCGGTGAAGATGCCAATGGTTTGGATGCGCGGATGATGTTGATAACGTGAGGCGATTGACCCTGCTAAGCGGCTATTGCCATCAATGAGCAGCATGATATTCTCCGTGGATTGACGTATCGTCTTTTTCAAGTATCGATGCATTTGAAAAGATACCGACATTGGTCTTAACCACCTGTGATTAAGAAACGGAAACTGAATATACATCGTTTGTCCTAAGCGATAAATGTTTTCTGGCATGAATAATTTCGAACTTGTTTTTTTAACAGGAGGTAAACATAACACTTGCAAGGTTTGCTGATTGCTAACGCCTTCAATCAAGCGCGTTAAAAACAATTGGTGACTTGGGTTGATGACTTCGCCAGCATCCAACCATTGTTGAAAAATAATTGGTGGTAAGACACTACCAATCAGGATGAGTTTAGCCATGAAGACGTCCTAAGAAAAAATCAACATGGGTCTTGACCATCGCTTCAATGGTTTGACTTTTTGCAATCTTTTGACTTGCAACGGAAGGTTGAATCAAAAGAAGTTGGTGAAGCATTTTAGGTAATCGGTGAATGTCTAGAAGTGAAAGTAAATATCCATTCACACCAGACTGAATCAATACCTTGGCAGCGATGACTTTATCAGAGGCAAGCACGGGTATCCCTTGGGATAATGCTTCATTAACCACATGACCATAGATATCTTCTTTGCTCATTAAAATAAACCCATCACTTGATCGTAGATAAGAAAGAATTAAGTTCTTCGGTTGAAAGGAGGTTAAGTGAATGTTCTTCAATTGATAGCGCTTAATCAGTCTACGATAATGCCCCTCTTGCTTCCCTTCACCAATCAACATCAAATGCATGGACGAAGGCACACTGCGCCACGCGTGGATCAAGGCGCTAAAGTTTTTTCGCGGGATAAATTCACCAATCGCCATGAAGATTTTTCCTTCAAGTGGTAAACCAATCACTCTCCGCAGCGATAACTTGTCTTGAGATGATAAAGGCTGAGTTAAGAGTTCGTTGTCAAACACGGTGCTATAAGGATAGTGGACAATCTTGTCGATGGTGGCCCCATAATAAATCAAGTAATCATCAATGAATTTGGTTGGAGAAAAAAAGCCAATCGCTTTGGAAATAAGCCTTTTTTTCAATTGAAATTTTAAGAAAGATTCTTTACGAATCATCCCGCCATTGACATAGATGTAATAAGGAATTCGGTGACGTTGCAAGTAGAGGATGGTGATGATTTCGGTCAAGGAGGAATACCCATTCATGACCACATAATCATAGGAGTGAGCTTTTAAATGAGCAATCACCTCAAGGCTAACATGGTTTTCTTTTCCGACCGGAAAACCTTTTAAGAATTGATGTTTAAATTGGTAGCGATTTGGATCCACATATTGCATTCCTTGATATCTTCCTAGTTTTCTTTCAAAGAACACGGTTAAATCCACGTGTTGAGAAAGACCATTAAAAAGATTAACTTTGTAAGGGGCGGGATGACTAAACAAGAAAAACACCGATTTCATACCCATTAGTATACTAAAAACCAAATCTTTCATCGAATTTAGTAAGATAGATGTAAGATGAACCACACATGGGATGACTTCTTTGCTAAAGAAAAACAATTACCATATTTTATTCATCTAGAGACCTTTATTAAACGTGCTCATGGAGAACAGAAGATTTATCCTCCTCAAGAAAAGATGTTTCGTGCGTTTGAATTATGTCCGTTATCATCACTGAAAGTGGTGATCATTGGTCAAGATCCTTATCATCAACCAGGTCAGGCCAACGGATTAGCTTTTTCTGTTCATCCTGGGGTGAAGCTACCACCAAGTTTAAAAAATATTTATAAAGAAATCGAATCTGATCTATCCGTCAAGATGGACTACACGCAAGGGGATTTATCTTATTTAGCCACGCAAGGGGTGTTGATGATCAATAGTCTTTTGTCTGTGGAAGAAGGTAAACCGTTGTCCCATCAGCATCTTGGGTATGATATCTTCTTTCAACATTTGATGACGTTGATTGGTTCGTTATCTCAACCCATTGTTTTTCTTCTCTGGGGGAGTCACGCCAAGCAATATCAATCGTTGATTCATCCTCGTCATCATCTTTTGTTTGCCCATCATCCTTCTCCCTTAGCTGCCAATCGCGGTGGATGGTTTGGTTGTAAACATTTTTCATTAACCAATCAATGGTTAACCCTCCAAGGGTTAACCCCGATTCAATGGTCTAACCATTTGTCATCAAATTTGTTATATTAAATCAAACGGGAGCTAAGATTGCTTGGCTGAGAGGGTGTGCGTATCACACCGACCGTACCTGATCTAGGTAATGCTAGCGTAGGAAAGTAACAATCTTTGTTATCCTTGCTAGCCAAGGATTTTTTATTTAAAGGAGGACATAAAATGAAAAATCTTCGGCTGAATATTCGTCAAATGGCGTTGATGGGCATGTTGGTTGCCATCAGTATTGTTTTGGATGCTGTCTTTAAGTTTTATCAGCAAGCCAATGGCGGTTCGATTAATTTAGCGATGGTTGGGTTGGTGTTGATCGCCTTGTCGTTTGGCTGGTGGCAAACCTGGTTAGCCACCACGATTATCTTTGGATTACTAACCGCTTTTTTGGATGGATATATCGCTTACTATGTATTTGATTACTTCCTCGCATTAAGTGGATTTGTGGTCATTGCTTTGATGAGAAAAACGATTATTGCCAGCAATGAACTCAAGGGATTATTGACCTTAACTTGGACATTTGCAGTTGCGTTTACTTGGCGATTACTCATGCATGTCATCTCCGGGGTTATCTATTTTGAAGTGGATTGGGCAGGAAGTTTCGCCTATAACATTTCTTATTTGATGCCATCGTTCTTCATCAGTTTTGCCGTTATTCTCACGCTTTATTTTTCAAGTTTAACAACGATGATTCGCAAATTAACCCTTGATGAAATGATATAATATGCCTTGAAAAAGAGGTTCGTGTGTCGTTAAAAAGTTCCTGGTTAAAAATTCAAAGTTATAAACATGATGGATCCTTGCATCGCTGCTGGGAACGCAACTATGTTCTTTTAGACGATGACGATTATTTTGTGACTGCCAATCATAAAACCAAAGTGACGGAAGCAAATGGACGACGCTGGTTTTCAAAAGAACCGGCGATTTCTTTTTTTAGTAAACATGATTGGTTTAATGTGATTGGGATGATCAAAGATCGCGGGGTTGTGTTTTATATCAATGTGGCCTCACCCACCTTAGTTGATAATGGCATCTTAAAATACATTGATTATGATTTGGATTACAAACTGTTTCCTGATGGTTACATCATGAGTTTGGATGAACGTGAGTTTGAAAAACATAGTGTCCGCTATCAATACCCGGACGAGTTAAAACAAGTCTTAATTCAATCTGCAGGCAAACTCTTTAAAAAACTTCAAGATCGTGAATACCCTTTTCAAATGCATCGTATTCAAGAGTTATACCAACAATTCATTAAAGAGAAGAAGTTTTTATTCTAATGAAACAAATGTTTTTGATACCCACGCCTTCGGCGATGGATGCCATGGCAAAGAAACTTAGTCGTCATCTTAGTTTAGGCATGGTAATCACCCTTTCAGGTTCGTTGGGAAGTGGAAAAACCACGCTGGTTCAATCATTAGCAAAATATTTAGGAGTCACTTCTCGAGTGATGTCTCCCACCTTTACCTTAATGAAAATGTACCGATTGCCTCAAGGGCGATTGCTGCATGTGGATGCGTATCGATTGGATACACTCCAAGGCATAGGCTTGGACGATGAAACAGGCGATGACACGATCACGATGATTGAGTGGCCAGAGAAAATCACCACCTTGCCTGAAGGGGTAAGGGTCCATATCACCATCACGATTCAAGACGATCAAACCAGATTGGTGACGGTTGAAGGACCGATTCTGTCCTTTCAAGTATGACGACCAATTCATTTGTGTTGGTAATCGATTCGAGTACGCCTATTTTATTTTTGGGTTTGTTAAATAAGGGTCAACCCGTCGACAGTTTGGTTGAAACGTTGGACCGACAACAATCGGAATGGATGGTTCCTAAAGTCATTTCCTTTTTGCTTCGTCACCAACTTAAAATGAGTGATCTTCAGGCGATTGTCGTGGGTGATGGCCCAGGTTCTTTTACAGGCGTTCGTTTATCTTTAACCTTGGTCAAAACGTTAGGTCTTTTAAAACCAATCAATGTTTATCCAATCAGCTCCTTACATTTATTTGCCTTCGATCTTTTGTCTGCGGTGTGGATGGATGCTCGAGGCGAGCGAATGTATCTTGGCGTCTATGAGAAAGCCAAAGTTCATGTCGCTCCAATGATTCTTGAGATGCGTCACAAAAAAATGATTGTGGACACCTACCCAAACGCGACATGGATCACCCCAGCAAGCGCATGTCAGCAGCCCAATCTTATTCTGAGTCATGTTGCTTCGTTAATAAAATCCCTCACCCCTTTGAAGGATGTCCATCTATTAAATCCAAGATACTTAAAGGACTTAACATGATCATTCGCCCTGCGACCATGGTGGATTTACCCATCTTACTGACGATCGAACGCTTGGCATATGCTTCGCCTTGGACGGAAGAACACTTTCGTTATGAACTAGAAAAAAACCCTTATGCTTCGGTGATGGTGGCCGTGATCGATGATAAGGTGATTGGTTATCTTGATTTCTGGATTACCTTTCAACAAGCCCAAATCAATAATCTTGCCGTCATCCCAAGCTTGAAAAGAAAAGGGATTGGTCAAATCTTATTGTTGGATGGATTAAAACGAATCGAAGCAGAAGGTTGTATTCAAGTCACCTTGGAAGTTCGCAAGAGCAATCTCGCGGCCCAAACCTTGTATCAAAAACATGGATTCAAAACCTTATTAACGAAACCACAATATTACGCGGATGGCGAAGATGCTTACTTCATGGAAAAGAAATTATGAAACAAGAACCGATCATCTTAGGGATTGAAACAAGTTGTGATGAAACCTCGTTTGCCGTGTTGCAAGGCTTGCATGTGTTAAGTCATGTCACGTCCTCACAAATCAAACAGCATCAATCGTTTGGTGGCGTCTTTCCGGAATTAGCCAGTCGCTTGCATACGGAAAATATTGGGTATGTGATGATGACCGCACTCCAAGAAGCTAAGATTGATCCTCGTCAATTAAGTGCCGTCGCGGTCACACGCGGTCCTGGTTTAATTGGTGCCCTTCACATTGGCTTACAGGCTGGAAAATTAATTGCCGGGTTGTATGATTTACCTTTGATTGGTGTTCATCACCACGCGGCTCATTTAGAAGCAGGAAGATTGACCCAACCGATTCTTTATCCTGCCCTTGGACTCATCGTCAGTGGTGGTCATACTGAACTTGTGTATATGAAAGCACCCCTACATTATCAATTGATTGGTCAAACCCAAGATGATGCAGTTGGTGAATCGTATGATAAGGTTGCACGGATGATGGGGTTAGGGTATCCAGGCGGTCCTCTGCTTGATCAATTAAGTCAACAAGGCCAACCGCAATATCGCCTGCCGACGCCAAAGGCAACGGGGGAGTTTGACTTTTCTTATTCAGGATTAAAAACAGCAGTTGCCACTTTGATTCAAAAAGAAACCAAATTAGGTCAAAGCATTCACCAAGCAAACCTCGCCTATGCTTTTCAAACGATTGTCGTTGATTCCTTGATGGATAAACTTAAATTAGCATTAAAGGCGTACCCGGTGGCATCGGTCGTCGTTGGTGGTGGGGTCTCATTAAATCAAACCTTAAGAAAACAATGCCAAGCCTTCGCCAAGGTCCTAGGCATCCCGATGATTTTTCCACCCGCATGGGCTTGCACCGATAATGCGGCGATGATTGCCTTGCTCGGTGGGGTGATGTTGAAGGCCAACCAGATCAGTCCCTTGCATGTTGGGGTTGATCCTTCTTGGGAGATTGCTTCTTCATCGAAAGAATAAATGCGTTATAATGGAGACGAATTCGTGAGGAAATAACCATGAAACAAACCCATAAAATTAGGCAACTGTATCAACACTTTCAACAAGGACCATTCACGAAGCAAACCTCGCCAGAAAAAGTGATTTTATCTGGATGGATTCGCACCAATCGTCAAAGTGGTGCCATCGGATTTATCGAACTCAATGATGGTAGCTTTTTTAAGAATGCCCAATTGGTTTATCATCAAACCCTTGGTCCTTCCTTTGACAGCTTATCGAAATTAGGAACAGGAACCTCGATCACCGTGGAAGGGACGCTCCAAGCAACCCCAACCAACAAACAACCCTTTGAAATTATGGTGTCTTCTTATCAATTGGTCGGTGCTGCACCGGAAGATTATCCCTTACAAAAGAAACGTCATGGTTTTGATTTCCTTCGTGAGATTGCTCATTTAAGACCACGAACCAATACTTTTACCGCCCTGTTTCGCTTACGTTCCGTGATGTCGATGGCGATTCATACTTTCTTTCAAGATCGAGACTTTGTGTATGTCCATACCCCTATCCTCACGGGGAATGATGCTGAAGGTGCTGGCCAAGTGTTTCAAGCGATTGTGGATCCAAAGAAACCGGACGCTTTCTTTAATAAACCCACATCCTTAACGGTATCTGGTCAACTTCACGTGGAAGCTTTTGCTTTAGCCTTTAAAGATGTCTATACCTTTGGACCCACCTTCCGCGCCGAACCAAGTAATACCACTCGACATGCTTCGGAGTTCTGGATGATTGAACCAGAAATTAGTTTTGCCGATTTAAACGACGACATGAACTTAATCGAAGATTGCGTCAAGTATTGTTTAGATTATGCCTTCAAGCATGCGCCTGAAGAAATGGCGTTCTTTAATCAAATGATCGATCCTACCTTGGTGAAGCGATTGGAAGATGTTCGCAAATCTCCCTTCAAGCGAATGACGTACACGCAAGCGATTCAAGCATTGATCGATGCGGTGAAACAAGGGGTGACCTTTGCCTTCAAAGACATCACATGGGGCATGGACTTACAAACCGAACATGAACGATATTTATCTGAAGTGATCGCCAAAGGACCCGTGTTTATTACCAATTATCCAAAAGAAATCAAAGCCTTTTACATGCGCTTAAATGACGACGGAAAAACCGTGGCAGCCTGTGATTTACTTGTCCCTCAAGTCGGTGAATTGGTCGGTGGCTCGCAACGTGAAGAACGTTTGGAAGTGTTAGAAAAGAAGATGATTGAACACGGCAATAAAGCTGGTTTAGAATGGTATTTGGACTTAAGAAAATATGGCGGGGTTCCTCACGCAGGATTTGGCATTGGCTTTGATCGATTATTGATGTACCTCACTGGCATGAGCAACATTCGCGACACCCAACCATACCCACGGACACCAGGATCCTTGTTATACTAATTTCAAAGTATGTTTGAAGAACCATTAGAAGAAAATATCCAACAAGACCTCCAACAAGAGGCTTATGAACGAAAAAAAGTATCTTTAAAACGGATGACTTTATTTATTTGGATTGCCGATTTGATTCTTGCCGTATATGTGGTGACACAAATTCTTGACTATATTAATCGCTTATTAAATAATTAAAGTTTTTTCGAGACGTCATCTAAGTTCTTCATGAAGATCTGATTTTTCTTGCTTTGAATGCGTAGGGTTCTACCAATCAAGGATAAGGTTGCCCGGAAGGTTAATAAACCACCGAGTAACGCTAATAAAAATAGGATGTATGAAATGGTTGCTTCTGGGACAAATCGTGGCACATTCAACAAGACTGGCCAATCAGAGATAAGATTTAAACCGAAAAATTCACTGGTCGGCATATTGGCCCAATCAAAGATTGGGAAGATGGTGTTGAAGCCTCGGGTTTGATAATTAAACAGATCATCGATTAAGCTAGGATCATTAAAGATGGCCATGTATCCAAACAACAAACCAATCATCGACGCGATGGTTAATAACGCCCAGAAATAATCTTTGAATGCTTGACGATGACTTTTTTTGAAAGCAACTCTGGCGAATTCTTTTGGCGTATTCACCGTCCGGGTTTCGTAAATCTTCCAAGTTTCGGCATCGACTTGGTCGCCATATTTTTTAATCAACGTTTCAAATAACCAACCAATCCCACCAACCAAGGCGAGGGTTAAAAAGATCAAGGCTAATAATAAATACAGCAATTCTAATCGCTGGTTAATCGTTGGCAATGGGGTCGTGAATAAGATCATCACTTGGTTCCATTTCCTACCGATGGAAGAGGAGGAACCGCAGTTTCTGCTTTATGGGTGTTAGGGGTTTGCTTCATGATAAATTGATAACGTTTATGAGCGACCAAGTCTTCTGGAAATGGGGTAAAGACGCCTCGACCTGAAAAGAATAAGTAAATGGATTTTAAGGATACGGCTAGAAAAATAAGCAAACCATAGGTTAAAAAAAGTAAAAATCCAAAGGCAATCAGTGGGGATGCAATGATATAAATGGCCCCAAGTAATGTACGTTTAAGTAATTTGACGAGCATGTCCATGCTTTTATATTAAAGCATTTTTCTTCTTTTGGGTGAATGACTTGTACATCATCAATGCCAAAGGAATGATCGCAATGAAGATGACGGAAAGAATTCGATAAGGACCTACTAAGATATCGCTAAAGTATGCATTCACAAATGGATAAATGATTAAACCCACCAATAATGGATAAGCCGCAAAACGAACCGGTCGCATAAAGAAATAAAGGTAACTATACACACTCAATAAGGTTAATGGTCCTAAGACAAACAAACTAAGTTGAGGGGCAAATCCAATGCTGATCAAACCTACCAAGAATAACGCTACATAAGCATACACTTCAATTCTTGTTAACATCAATTGATAAGGAAGATGGATGCCAAATCGTTCCATCACCGGAATCATGAAACTGATGCTGATGGTGATTTGTAGCAAGCCAATGGCATACAGCATCATCGGGTTTAATAAAAAGATATTAGGAACATTGGAGAGATTAAAGAATAAATAAATGAAAGAAAGTAAATCAACCTCATACAACCATAACGAGAACATTCTTAACAGATACAAGACTCCAAGTTGGGTTAATGATAAGAAAAGCACCATGGAAAATAAGGTTGCTTTTTGTTTTAAGCTCATCACATATCCGATGCCTAAGATAAAAGAAGGTAGCCAATAAAACAGAATCGTTTCCATCGCTGGATGAATCAACATCAAAATCAACAACATCGATGTCACCGCATAAATCACAAGACCTCGCCACGTCGAGGAAAGTAAAACAAGAATGGTAAAGATAGGGAATAAAAACGTAAACCAGTATCCAATGAATGGATAGAGTTGATTTAAATAAAGGAATAAAAGTTGTAAGACGACCACCAAAGCGATCCAGGTGATTTGAAAGGTTGGTTTGGTTTTTTGTTGCCTATTCATACTCAAGGGCACTCCGCGTGAAACGATTTTTCATCCAATGGGTTGTCATGAGTGTTAGTTTATTGTCTTTGTTTCAAGATCATCAAGCTATTTTAACACCTCCGAATACCTTGCTTAGCAAAGAGGTGTTAATTTTGTATTACAAAGACGGTTGTGTTTACGCCAGTGAGGTGATTGGATTGCTACGATTATGGATTGAACCCCATCCTCATT
>Ga0247843_1003532_pt1 | contig 25435 bp, 25 predicted proteins | sample LaCruzMarch2017__FD_192420 | JGI IMG/M metagenome (GOLD analysis project Ga0247843, IMG submission 192420) | Freshwater microbial communities from meromictic Lake La Cruz, Castile-La Mancha, Spain - LaCruzMarch2017_8m | ecosystem: Environmental > Aquatic > Freshwater > Lake | place: Spain...
GAAGGCAAAGGCGTTGAAAACCACCCTTTACCAGATCAGGCAGAATTTGTTTTACAACTATCTAAAAGCTGAATTGAAAAACCCTACAATTGCGGCTTATTCTGGGGTATAGCGAAAGTCCTATAACGGTATCAACCCCCGCGCCACTGCCACCAAAGAATTGAAAAATATCTTGGCCCGCACCGCCAAACAAGGTGTCAGTGCCCAAACCACCCGATAAGGTGTCGTTACCGGAAGCCCCAAGCAACATGTCATTGCCTGCCCCGCCCAACAACACATCCGCTCCGGTGCTGCCGGATAAAATATCATTGCCATTGCCGCCATCTAAGCTGTCATTCCCTGCATCCCCGCTTAAAAAGTCGTCGCCATCTTCGCCCGCCAAGACATCATTGCCTGCTTCCCCATACAGGGAATCATCGCCCGTACCGCCAAAAATACTGTCATTACCGCCACCGCCCAGCAAATCATCACTCAGTGCCAAGCCTTTGATTAAATCCGCACCTGCTGAGCCTTGCAACACATCTTCGCTAGCACTGGTTTTGTCGCCCGTAATCAGCTTCACCACTGGCACGGTGGCTGCGCTAGTCACGCTTTCGGCAGTGCCGTTGCTGTCGGTGTAACTGGCTGTGACGGTAATGGTTTTGGCGGCATCTTTATTGGTTAAGGTATAGCTGGCTCCCGTTGCCAGTACGGTGCTGCCAGTTTTCCATGTGTACGTGATAGCGCCCAAACCATCGGCATCGGCTAGGGTGTGGCTGGCGGTAAGGGTTTCACCTTGCAACGCTTGTCCGGTGATGGTGACGCTGCCTGTGGGGCTTTGGTTTTGGGCGTTGAAGCTACTGTCCAGGCTGCCGTTGCTGTTGAAGCGTAGAAGGAGGAAGTCGCCGTTGCTACTTGAAACCAAGAATTTGCCATCGGCGGCGATAACCAAGTCGCTTACGTTATAAACGTCTGAGACAGGCTCACCAGTAAACGTATTGTCTAGGCTGCCGTTACTGTTGTAGCGGGCTAAAAAGAGAATATATGAATGTCTGTCATACATCGCCACCACAATTTTGCCGTCGTTTTGTAAGGTGGCACAATACCCAAGACTGTCTCCAGAACGCAAGGAGACTATGCCATCAACACCAAAGCTGATATCGACACTACCGTCGCTGTTATAGCGCATCAAATCATAAGAACCGACCCACAGAATTTTGCCGTCTTTTTGCAGCAGCGTGGTTGAGGCTTCATTCCAAATTCGGCTACTTTCATCCAACACGCCGTCACCCCCGCCAAATGTTTTATCCAAGCTACCGTTGGTGTTGTAGCGGATCATGCGGATACCATAATCGTAGTCACTATAAACCGCTAATAATTTGCCGTCAGCTTGTACCAAAATCTTTGAGAGTAATGCTCCTGCGTCGCTCAGTACACTATTGATGCTTGTTACGCCATCGCCGCCGCCAAATGTCGTGTCTATGCTGCCGTCTATGTTATAGCGAAACACAGCAGCAACATCTTGAGCTATGTTTTTGTTATAAATATAACCCACCAGGACCAGCTTGCCGTCGGCCTGTTGGGCAATATCGCCCATTGATATTTTTGTTGTCAGTTTGCCGCCGCTACCAAAACTGCTGTCCAAGCTGCCATCGGCGTTGTAACGGACAAGGCCAAGCTCACTAACCACCACCAACTTGCCATCGGCTTGTTCGAGACCCGCATAAACTTGGTCGCCTACCGTCGCCAATTTGCCATCGCTGTCAAAACTTTTGTCCAAACTGCCGTTGCTAGCGTTGTAGCGGGCCAGGGAGGTGAATACCGAGTAGGGAAAACCTGTAAGTTGAGAATAACCAATAGCGACTATCTGCCCATTTTTCTGCAAAATCAGGTCATTCGCGTAATCAGTTCCGCCAAAATCCGTAGTCACCGCACCGTTAAATGGCGAGGTACTGGCACTGGCGAGGCCACTAATTAGCAGCTTTTGTGGGGGGGGGGGTAATGTCAAAAGTTTTGGTTGTAGGGTTAGGTGCAGTCATTGTGTAGCTCCGGGAAAGTTAAAAAAGGTGGGGGCAAAGCCAGCGGCTTGCCGAGCCGATTCTAGCAGCCAAACCAACGCGTCATCAATGTTAAAGTATAACAACATCGCATTATCGTGATAAAAACGGGTAGCCTGTATGCAGCGCAGCGCAATACAGGGCTTTGGTGGCTCCGGTGTTCCCGCATTCTTTATGCCCCAGAGGGTACGCAGGCTTAATGCCACTGCCATTAAGTTAAGGAAAAAGTCATATGAACCAGAGACTTAAACCGTTCGTGCTGAGCTTGTCGAAGCATGAATGGTTTGAGTCTTTGCTCACGGATTTTTCCGTTCATCCTTCGACAAGCTCAGGACGAACGGAAAAATCCTGCCGCATCCAACCTATCCCATTGATAGCTAATACAAATCCTTAACTTAATGGCAGTGAGGCTTCATGCGGGGACGATGCTGGGTTTGTCGAAAAACTTTATCGATTTATCGTTCCCACGCTCCGCGTCACTGCTATTAAGTTAAGGAATTATTGTTGTTTTTCAATAGGATAATATAGGATGTACCGATGACAGGAGGCGCATCAATCGCGTAAAAACTCGACAGATGCGCTTCGTTCCTTTTATGCCCTTTGGGTACAGCACATCCTATGACTTTGCTTACGGATTTTTCCGCTCATCCTTCGACAAGCTCAGGACGAACGGAAAAATCCTTCTAAACCCAGCATACCCTATTGAAAAATAATGTGAATTCTTAACTTAATGGCAGTGAAGCTGAGCGGGGGAACGATGTGCGATAAGTTACGTTGCCTGGCCTTTCCACTTCTCTTTTCTGGCCTTTTTCTTAGCTTCCTTCTCGGCGCGGATAATTTCCAACTCTGCCAATTCTTCAGTCATCATCGACGGCGTTTCCAAGGTTATCCGTCCCAAAGTTCCGGCGCGTAATTCTTGTAATAAAATTTTGGCGACTTTATCTAAATCGATAAGCCCGCCAGCGCGTAAACAGCCGCGTTGTTTGCCGATAACGCCTAAGAGTTCTGTTTCGCTGCGTGGACAAGTTTCCAATTGATAACGGCTTTTCACCAAATCAGGGTATTCTTGGATCAACATTTCCGCGACAAAATAAGCAATGTCATCATGGTCTATCGCGGTATCCTTGATTGCACCTGTTGCCGCCAAACGGTAGCCCGTATTTTTGTTTTCCAGATTCGGCCAGAGCATACCCGGCGTATCCAGCAAAATAATGCCGTTACCAATATCGATACGTTGCTGGTGTTTGGTGATGGCGGGTTCGTTTCCGGTTTTGGCAATCGTCCGCCCTGCCAAGCAATTGATTAACGTGGATTTGCCGACGTTAGGGATGCCGATAATCAACGCCGTCAGCAAGCGGTTGCTTTCTTGCCGATTGGGCAACATCCGGTGACATAATTCCGGCAATTGCCGCGTCCTTTCCGGCTGGTCGCTAGTGATAGCTAAGGTTTTTACCCCTTGTTCCCGTTCCAAAAACGCTTGCCATTGTTGGGTGCGGTCGGGGTCTGCCAAATCGCTTTTATTGAGGATTTTAATGCACGGTTTATCGCCGCGCAGCTTTGACAACATCGGGTTTTGGCTGCTGAACGGGATACGCGCATCCAGCACTTCTATAACCAAATCGACTTGCGGCAATATCGCTTTAACTTCCTTGCTGGCCTTGTGCATGTGACCAGGGTACCACTGAATGAGCATAATGTTCCGTTAACGGGTATAGCGGTTAAAATAGCCTAGTATTCTGTCAACGATGCTTTGTCGGGCCAATCTAACCCTGTAGGGGCGGACGGCTGTCCGCCTTTGTTAGAACTCGTAGCAAATCCTGCCGCGACAAGGCGAGCAGCCGCTCGCCCCTACAAAAAAATGCCGACGATTTAACATTGACTGAGTACTAGTAGAACATATCCAAGCCTTACCACCAAACCATCTAAAGAAACTTATGCAGCAAACCACTATAAAAAGCAGCTTTTACGCGTATTTATCCCGATTGCGTTGGATTAAACGTTGGGGCTTGAAACGTAACGCCAATCCTGAAAATGTGATGGAACATAGCTGGGAAGTGTCGGTGATTGCCCACACTTTGGCGTTGATAAAAAACCGTTATTTTGATGGCAATGTTGATGCCCAAGCAGTGGCGACTGCGGCGTTGTACCACGATGTTACCGAAGTTATCACGGGCGATTTGCCGACCCCGATTAAATACCATTCCGAAGCCATCAGCCTGGCTTACAAGCAGATTGAAAACCAAGCGGAAATGGAGTTGCTGAATTTATTACCGGACGGTTTACGCGCCGATTTTGAAGCGCTGATTTGCCACGAACGTTTGCCGGAAGAGCATCGCTTAATTATTAAAGCTGCCGATAAAATTTCCGCGTATTTAAAATGCCAAGGCGAATTAAAAGCCGGGAATCGGGAATTTGAAGTGGCGGCGGAGCATTTGGCGGAAGCTTTAAGAGACTCCGACCAACCGGAAGTGATCTTTTTTATGCAAGCCTTTGTGCCTAGCTGTGGCTTGACTTTAGATGGTTTGATGAAGACTTATTAAGCCAGTTTTGCTACGAAATCCTAGGCTTTTCAGGTTTTAACTGATGTTACGCAGGCATTTCCTGCGATATAAAACAAATAATGCTGAGTCGCTATCGCGACAGTTTTTCTAATCGGGTTCTCGCACCCGAAGGCGAGTTACTTTCTTTTGCGCCGCCAAAAGCAAGTAACCAAAGAAAAGGCGGCCCGGTTGCCGCTCATGTCTTGCGCTCCTCGCATTTGTCGGGGGACGGCAGAATGGGCTTCCTGCCCATCTGCCGCCGCGCGGCTTCCCTGCCGCGCCCCTTCGGGCTATTCCCGACAAATACTCCGGTGCTCGACGCGGCAAACGGGAGAAAGGCGCGTTACTGCGTAACGTAAGGTTTTAAAAACCAGAAAGGTCTTATCATTTTGGGAAGGAGCCTCCATCGTGTCGCCCAACCTCGTCGCAAGTTACACTTAAGATTCTGATTTCTTCCGTAAGCGTTCAGTCAAAACCCGCATAACATTCAAAGCAAAATACGGATGTTCTTGGACGAGGAAGGTGAAATATTTTTCGTTGATGGCAACCACTTGGCTGTCGGTTTTGGCGATGGCATTAGCGGAACGGATTTTAGAATCAATCAATGCCATTTCCCCAAAAATCTCCCCCGCGCCGACCGATACCAATTCTTTGCCGTCTAAAGTAATGCTGACTTCCCCAGACTTGACAAAGTACATCACCTCGCCAGCTTGTCCGATTTCGAATATTTTTTCGCCAGCTAAAAAGGTTTCAAAATTGGTGTCGTTATTGAGAATATTAAAGTTTGGGTGTAAAGACATGGTGATTCCTAAATAAATATGGCTGGAAAAATTGTAGCTGGATGGTACACGCCAGCCTAAGTATCTGCAAGAAACAGCTTTGGGGTTGGTTTTTAGAGGGAGTCCAAAACATGTTTTGGACTCCTGTGGTTGGTGATTACCTTAAATTTTCCCGTCCAAACCCATTTGGAAATATTTATGGGTGATTTTGTCTTGGTTTTCTAATAACCAATCAATATCCGGGGTGTTGGTCATGGCTTTGTGGATAGCCAACGCCATGGCTTTACGGTGAATATCAAACAAGATTTGGTGATCCAAATTTTCATCGGTGATAACGCTGGGGTTTAACCACACCGAGCAGATAATGCCCAAATCATTGGCTTTTTCTTTTGGGATGTCACCTGCGCGTACTGCATCCAACACGCCGTTGGCAATCGCCGCTTGTACCGTACCCATCAAAATATTGGTGTATCGGCTATTGTTTACCGTCACTTTGCTGACCATTAATGTCACCGGACGTACTTGAATATCGGTGTTTAAAATGGCAAACACTTTCGAATGGCCTTTGGCTTGATTGCCTGTTAACGTCGCCAAAGCTACGCCCACTGGGCCATCCAATTCACCAATAATAACTTCCGGTTCTGCCGCTGTACCTGGCGGCCCGCCTGCAACCAAAGCTTCGCCCGTCCGCATGATAATTCGTTCGCTCATTTTAGGTCTCCTGTAATAATGCTGATTAAATTTACCCCAGCAGGATAGCATGATTTGGCTGGCTGCTTAACAGCAAGGATTCGTTGCCAGAGACGGTTTTCTATGGCAAAGTCAGTTGCCTATTGGTTTGTGCTGATGGCTTAAGTTTGTCCACGAAGTACACGAAAAAGCACGAAAGGGTAGAGGTTATTGTGGGTATTATTTTCGTAGGGGCGAGCGGCTGCTCGCCTTGTCGCTTTAGGATTTGGGATGGATTTTTAAAAGGCGGACAGCCGTCCGCCCCTACAGGGATAGATTGCCCGACAAAAAACAGTTTTTTGATGCCGTTCGTGCCTTTTCGTGTATTTCGTGGACAAAAAACCTTAAATTAAAACCGGAGTTGCCTATGTTAGAAATGATTTTGCTGGTGGTTTTGTTGGTTTTGGTGGTGTTTGTTTTTATGGTCGTTAAGCAACCGGACGAATTTTCTATAAGCCGTTCGCGCACCATCGCCGCGCCCGTTTCAGCGGTTTTCCCGCATGTCAATGAATTGCAAAAATGGCAAGCATGGTCGCCTTGGGCGACTATTGATCCAGCGGCGGTGCATAATTTTCAAGGGCCAGAATCTGGCGTTGGCGCGGTGATGGGTTGGTCAGGCAATAATAAAGTTGGCGTAGGTAAAACCACCATTGTTGAATATCGCGCTGATGACTATTTGCAATTCAAATTAGAATTCCAAAAACCCTTTAAAGCCACCAATAAAGCGGAGTTTTCTTTTGAAGCCGAAGGCGACAACACCACGGTAACTTGGACGATGACCGGGAAAAATACCTTGGTTGGCAAAGTGATGTCGGTGTTGATTAATTGCGAAAAAATGGTCGGCAAACAATTTGCCCAAGGCTTGGCAAATTTGGAAGCTGTCGCCGTTAGCAAAGCTTAAGTTTTTGCGTTGCTGATGCTTAACCATAGCCTCGCCATCGCCATTTCGAGCTACCAAAAATACCTTTCGCCTTACAAAGGTTTCTGTTGTGCCCATAAAGTGCATCATGGTGGCGTGTCTTGCTCGGAGTTTGTTAAACAAGCCTTGCTGCAAGATGGCCTTTGGCAAGCCACGCCCGACATACGCCAGCGTTTTCGGGAGTGCAAAACCGCCGCTTTGGCGTTGTTGGCAAACCAGCCGCCGCGCCAAAACCGCAGCCGTCGCCAGCAAGCCGATCGCCATAAAAGCCGGGCGGCAGATGCTTGCGATTGCTTAAGCGGCATTGGCGATCTACCTTGTGGCAGTTGCCATTTGCCGGAATTTGAGGCCGCCGAAGCCTGTGCCTGCATCTCGTGGTGATAGATTTGTTATCATAAGCCATTGAATGCTGGCACGTCGCCGCTTCGCCTACCCAAAAGAGCCTTTTGTGACTACCGCCTTTTCCTCGTTACCGTTAGACCCCGCCTTACTCGACAACATTGCCTCGCTAGGCTACACCCAACTCACCCCCATCCAAGCCGAAGCTTTGCCGCATATTTTGGACGGCAAAGACATCATCGCCCAAGCCAAAACCGGCAGTGGCAAAACTGCCGCCTTTGGTATCGGCTTATTATCGCGGATCGACTTCAGCCGCTTTACCGTGCAAGCCCTAGTGATTTGCCCAACCCGCGAGCTGGCAGACCAAGTCTGCAAAGAACTGCGCTTGCTGGCACGGTTTACCCAAAACGTGAAAATTTTGTCGTTATGCGGCGGCGTGCCCAGCCGACCACAAATCGACTCGCTAGGCCACGGCGTGCATATCGTGGTTGGCACACCAGGGCGCTTGCAAGAGCATCTCCGCAAAGGCAATCTAAAACTTAACCGCCTGCAAACTTTAGTGCTGGATGAAGCCGACCGCATGTTGGACATGGGTTTCTCAGAAGCGATTGCCGATGTGATTTCCCAAACCCCGAAACAGCGGCAAACCTTGCTGTTTTCGGCGACTTATTCTGATCCCATCCGCGACATCAGCAAGCGCTTCCAAAATCAGCCGATCAGCGTCAGCATCGACAATAACCATCACGACAGCGTTATCGAACAACGTTTTTTCCATGTTGACAAAGCCAAACGCATCAATGCCTTGGGCTATTTATTGGCCTATCACCGCCCAGAATCCACCGTGGTGTTCTGCAATACCAAACGCGAATGCCAAGATATTAGCGCCGCCTTAGATAACTGCGGCTTTTCCGTACAAGCCCTGCACGGCGATTTAGAGCAAAAACAGCGCGACCAAGTGCTGGTGCGTTTCGCCAATAAAAGCTGCTCGATTTTAGTCGCCACCGATGTTGCCGCCCGTGGTTTGGATATTAAAGACTTGCAAGCGGTCATCAATTACGAATTGCCGTGGGATCCGGAAATTTATGTGCATCGCATCGGCCGTACCGGACGCGCAGGCAAACAAGGCTTGGCGTTAAGTTTGTGCCTTGAAACCGAAATGGAGCGCGTTAAAGCAGTTGAAGAGTATTTAAAAATCACCGCCAAATGGGACGAGGTCGCGCCTTTCCAAATGAATTACCAAGAACGCTTCCAGCCGCCAATGGCGACTTTATGGATAGACGGCGGACGCAAAAACAAACTCCGTCCCGGCGATATTTTGGGGGCATTGACGGGTGAAGGTGGCATTCCGGGCAGTGAAATCGGCAAAATCACTATTTTTGACGAGCAAGCCTTCGTGGCAATCCAGCAAGAAAGCATCAATGCCGCCTTGGCTTGGTTACAGAAAGGCAAAATTAAAGGCCGCAGTTTTATGGTGCGTAAATCTAAGTAATTATTGGATTGTAGGTAAGATGGGCTGAACGCAGTGATGCCCATCAGGGTAGCGAGATAATCTGGCGGGTAGGGTACAAGCCTAGACTTGTATCAGCGTAAACCGAGGTTTGCACTCCAGAGATACCAACCGGAATTACAACCGCATCAGAATCAAAACGATGGGCATCACTGCGTTCAGCCCATCGTACCTTACCGAAATTATTTTTAGTGGGCGACCAGCCCGTCGTTGCTACCGCCGTTGGTGCTTCATAGCTGATTTCTTTCTTCCCCAAATAACCCCAAAGGCAACTGTAATCCACATGAACCGCCGAAAGTTCCTGCAATTCCTTGCTGCATTAGGGTGTTCACCGTGGTTGATGTCGCCTGTTAAACAGCGGGATGCGCGGCAGTTTGGGCAGGTTACTTTGATGCACTTTACCGATTGCCACGCGCAGTTGCTGCCTATGTATTACCGCGAGCCGTCGCTTATTGTCGGTACGGGGGCGGCTAAGCAGTTGCCGCCGTATTTGGCGGGGCAAGCGATGTTGGATTTTTTTGGTATTGCCAAGGGTTCGGCGGATGCTTATGCGCTGTCATCGGTGAATTTTGCTGAGGCGGCGCGGGTTTTCGGGAAAATGGGTGGCTTTGCACATTTGTCGACTTTGGTTAAGCAAATACGCGAAGCGCGGGGGCATGAAAATACCTTGTTGCTGGATGGCGGCGATACTTGGCAGGGTTCGGCGACGGCGTTGTGGACGCAGGGCGCGGATATGGTTGCTGCTTGTAATTTGCTGGGTGTGGAGGTGATGACCGGGCATTGGGAGTTCACTTATGGCGATCAACGGGTGCAGGCGTTATGCCGGGCGTTTAAAGGCGATTTTGTCGCCCAGAATATCCGCTTGACCGAGGAGGCGCAGTTTGCAGCGGGTATTGATAGCGATCAGGTGTTTAAGCCGTATGTTATTAAGCGTTGTGGGCAGGCGCGGATTGCGGTGATTGGGCAGGCGTTTCCGTATACGCCCATTGCTAATCCCCGGCGATTTGTGCCGGATTGGCGTTTTGGTATTGAGGAGGTGCATCTGCAAGCGTTGGTGGATGGTATCCGGCAGCGTAAAGAGGCCGGGGTGATAGTGCTGTTGGCGCATAATGGTATGGCGGTGGATTTGCAGTTGGCGGCGCGGGTGACTGGCATTGATGTGATTTTGGGTGGGCATAGCCATGATGCCTTGCCGCGTCCGGTGGTGGTGAAAAATGCGGCTGGCAGTACCTGGGTGACCAATGCGGGTAGCCACGGTAAGTTTTTGGCGGTGTTGGATTTGGACATCGCTAATGGGCGTTTGCAAAATCTGCGTTATCAATTGCAGCCGATTTTTGCCAATTTGTTGCCGCCAGATGCGGCGATGCAGCAGTTGATTACTGATATTCGTCAGCCGTATCTGGAAAAGTTGCGGCAACCGTTGGCGGTGACTGAGCAATTGCTGTATCGGCGGGATACTTATCACGGCAGTTTTGATGGCTCGCTGTTGGCGGCGTTGCTGGCGGTTAATGATGCGGAGATTGCTTTGTCGCCAGGGTTTCGTTGGGGAGGCAGTTTGTTGCCGGGGGATGTTATCCATTATGAGGATGTGTTGAATCAGACGGCGATTACTTATCCGAATAGTTATGTGCGGCTGATGTCTGGCAGGGATTTGCAGGCGTTGCTGGAGGATGTCGCCGATAATGTTTTTAACCAAGACCCGTATTATCAGCAGGGTGGCGATATGGTTAGGGTGGGCGGCATTAGTTACCGTTGTCAGCCGGAGGCGGCAATGGGGCGGCGGATTAGTGAGTTGCGTTGGCCTGATGGCAGCTTGTTGGCAGCGGATAAGCTTTATAAGGTGGCAGGCTGGGCAGGTGTGGGTGAGCCTTTGGCGGGTTTGCCGATGGATGAGTTGGTGTGCCGTTATTTGCGGCAGGGGCGATTGTCTTAAAACAGGTTTTTAGCGGTGTAAGATCAGTTCCAAGACGAATTTGCTGCCAAAATAGGCGAGCATTAATAGTAAAAAGCCGCTTAATGTCCAATACAGGGCAATCTGCCCGCGCCAGCCGTAACGCCATCTGCCAAGCAATAAGCCAGAAAACAGTAGCCACGCGGAAATGGATAGCACGGTTTTATGGACTAGGTGTTGGGCGAATAGGTCTTCTATAAAGACAAATCCGCTTACTAAAGAAATACTTAAGAACAATACGCCAGCGGAGAGCATCTGGAATAACAATGATTCCATAGTTTGCAGGGAAGGCAGGGATTGGGCAAAACGTTTGGGCGGGTGGCTTTTCAGTTGTTGGTCTTGGAATGCCAGCAGTAAGGCTTGCAGCGCGGCAATGTTGAGCAGGCTAAAGGCTATGATGGATGCCAATATATGGCTGGTCATTGCCCAGCCGTGGCTTGATAGCTGTTGGTTGCTATCGGCGAAAAAGCGGTCAAGCACCAGCATGGCGGCGGCTGTTGGGAATATGGCTATCCCCAGCTTGGCAACGGGCTTGCTAATGGCGGCAATCAATAAGATTAAGGCGACGATGCCTGCAACTAAGGCGGCGGTGCTGAAAAAGCCAAAGTTGAAGCTGTGGTTTTCGTTGATGTCTGTTAAAACATACAGGCTTTGCAAAATGGTGGCTAGCCATGCGGCAATCAGTGCGGATTTGGGGGCTGGGGTTTTGGCGATATGGCGGATCAGCAAGTAACTGCCGACGCAATAACAACAGATAGCTAAGCTGGCAAAGGCGGTAACAAGCATTGCAGTAGGTGGACGTGGCTTAGGGCGGGTGCATACGAGTCTTTAGCTATGGTAAACTATCCGGCTAAATAGTCCTAGCCCAATCTGCCCGTGCATATTGGCATTTTTACCTTAAAAATAACAATAATTCAGCTATGTTCGATAATTTAACCGATAGTTTAAGTGCTACCCTTAAAAATCTTCGTGGTCAGGGCCGTCTGACCGAAGACAATGTCAAGGACACCCTGCGTGAAGTGCGTATGGCTCTGCTTGAGGCCGATGTTGCCTTGCCAGTGGTGACGGATTTTATTGAACAGGTTAGGGCGGGGGCGTTGGGGCAGGAAGTCCAAAACAGTCTTACGCCAGGCCAATCGCTCATCAAGCTAGTTCAGGCTGAATTGGTGAAGGTGATGGGGGCCGCCAATGAGGGGTTGAATCTAAAAACCCAGCCTCCGGCCATCATTTTAATGGCGGGTTTACAAGGTGCGGGTAAAACCACTACGGTTGCTAAATTAGGCCGTTGGTTGCAGGAAACCCAAAAGAAAAAAGTCGGTGTGGTCAGTGCGGACGTTTACCGTCCTGCGGCTATCAAGCAATTGCAGACTTTGGCAGAAGATTTGTCGCTGACGTTTTTTGATAGTGATATTTCCCAAAAGCCTGTTGATATAGCAAAAAACGCTATTGAAGCCGCCAAGCGCAAGTATTTGGATGTGCTGATTGTCGATACCGCAGGCCGATTGCATATCGACGATGAAATGATGGGCGAAATTAAAGCCTTACATGCGGCGATCAACCCAATCGAAACCTTGTTTGTGGTCGATAGCATGACCGGGCAAGATGCCGCCAATACCGCTAAGGCTTTCAATGATGCCTTGCCGCTGACTGGTGTGATCTTGACGAAAGCGGACGGTGATGCCCGTGGTGGTGCGGCGTTATCTATCCGTCATATTACAGGCAAGCCAATTAAGTTTATTGGTGTCGGTGAAAAAACCACGGCGTTGGAACCATTTTATCCAGACCGGATTGCTTCGCGCATTTTGGGTATGGGCGACGTTTTGGGTTTGATTGAAGAAATCGAACAAAAAGTCGATAAGGAAAAAGCCGAGAAACTCGCCAGAAAAATCCAAAAAGGTAAAAACTTTGATTTGGAAGATTTCCGCGAACAATTGCAGCAAATGCAAAGTATGGGTGGCGTGAGTTCTATGTTGGACAAATTGCCGGGTATAGGCAATGTGCCGCAAGAGATGAAAGATAAGGTCAACGATAAAATGATTGCCCGCCAGATTGCGGTGATTTGCTCCATGACCAAGCAAGAGCGTAAGCATCCAGATTTAATTAAAGGCAACCGCAAAAAACGTATTGCCGATGGTTGCGGGCAAGAATTGCAGGATGTTAACCGCTTGCTCAAGCAATTTATGATGATGCAAAAAATGATGAAAAAACTGAAAAGCGGCAATATGGCTAACATGATGCGCGGCATAAAAAGCAATATGCGCGGCTTGAGAAGATAGTTGTTTTATAGCGGCTAAACACTGCATAACAACAGAGTGCATTGATTTAGACAGTTTTTTCTTCACTTATGAATAATTTCGCGTAGAATAGGCGGATTATTTTTTGACTAAATGTTTTCTGAGGAATTTAGATGGTAACCATTCGTCTTTCCAGAGGTGGTGCAAAAAACCGCCCTTTCTACCATGTTGTGGTAACCAATAGCCAAAGCGCCCGTGATGGTCGTTATATTGAACGCATCGGTTTTTTCAATCCGTTGGCGCGTGGTAATGAAGAACGCCTGCGCTTGGATGATGAACGTGTAATTTATTGGCAAGCCAATGGTGCTCAAGCATCTGACCGTGTTGCCAGATTGATTAAAGATGCCCGTAAAGCTGCGGTAGCGGCGTAATTTGTCTGAGCAAAAGCTTATAAATGTCGGAAAAATTTCCGGCGTTTTCGGCATCAAAGGTTGGGTAAAAGTATTTTCCTTTACCGGAGATCGCGGCAATATCCTTGATTATTCGCCGTGGCAATTAAAAAAAGCAGATTTAAGCAAAACCATTAATGTTGTTGATGGTGCGCTGCAAGGTAAGCTCGTTGTTGCTGCATTGGAAGGTATAACTGACAGGGATCAAGCAGCCAGTTTAATCGGTTGGGATATTTTTATCAGCCCTGAGCAACGTCCACAGGCCGCTGACGGTGAGTATTACTGGTCCGATTTATTGGGTTTGCAAGTTGAAACCAAAGAAGGCGTGCCGTTAGGTGTCATCGATAGCTTGCTGGAAACCGGTGCCAATGATGTTGTTATTGTTAAAGGTGAGCGTGAACGCGCCATACCTTTTATCCAAGGACAAAGCATTGTCAGCATCGATTTGCAACAGGGCAAAATGATAGTCGATTGGGATCCTGAATTTTAATGCCGATAGGAAACTAAGCATGCGTTTCGATGTGGTGACCTTGTTCCCAGAAATGGTAACAGTAGCCGCAAGCTACGGGGTTACTGGTCGGGCAATTGAACGCAAGTTGGTCGATTTGTCGGTATGGAATCCTAGGGATTACACCGAAGACCGCCATAAAACCGTGGATGACCGCCCTTATGGTGGTGGTCCAGGCATGGTGATGAAGTATCAGCCTTTGCACGATGCCGTACAGGCCGCGCAGCAGCATGAAGTCGCTAAGCGAAAAATCGTCTATTTAAGTCCACAAGGCAGGCCATTAAGCCAAGCTTTGTTGACAGAAGCCAGTGGCCTAGATCAGCTTATTTTAATTGCAGGCCGCTACGAAGGTGTAGATGAGCGTTTCGTCCAGCTGGATTGTGATGAAGAATGGTCGCTTGGTGATTATGTCATCAGCGGTGGTGAGTTGGCGGCTTTGATTGTCATTGATGCTATTACCCGGTTATTACCAGGAGTTTTGGGCGATGAGCAGTCGGCGCAACAAGATTCGCACATGCAAGGTTTATTGGATTGTCCGCACTTTACCCGTCCAGAGCAATTGTCAGATTTAGCCGTCCCTGCGGTTTTGCTCGGTGGCAACCATGCGGAAATTGATCGCTGGCGTATGAAACAAGCACTCGGAAGGACTTGGCAAAAACGTCCGGATTTGTTGGAAAACAAACAATTGAGCGTAGAGCAGGAACGCTTGCTCAAAGAATTTATAATCGAATTGAGTTAATTAAGGTGTGGTATGAATATTATTGATGAACTGGAAGCACAACAGTTAAAACAAGTGCCAGCATTTGGTCCAGGCGATACCGTTGTCGTACAAGTAAAAGTAAAAGAAGGCGAGCGTGAGCGTATCCAGGCGTTTGAAGGTATTGTTATCGCCAAACGTAACCGTGGTTTGAACTCTGCCTTTACCGTACGCAAAATCTCGCACGGCACAGGTGTTGAGCGTGTGTTCCAAACACATAGCCCGATGATTAACGAAATTCAAGTAAAACGCCGTGGTGATGTCCGTCGCGCTAAATTGTATTACTTGCGTAACCTGACTGGTAAAGCAGCGCGTATTAAAGAAAAATTATAAGCGTAGCTTTTGCAAGCAACAAAAAAGGCAGCCTAGGCTGCCTTTTTTGTTGCTAACGGTTTAGCGTTGACGCTAAGCCGGATTCAGTAAATTCAGCAGCAATTGTGCTTGTTCTGCTGCTTCATGTCCCATATTGGTTAGATAGCCGCCATCACTTTGTGTGACCAAACCCTTTTGGAACAATCGTTCAGTGGCGGCAACAATCGCCTCTGGTGCGGTGCTTTTATGGACTTTAATGCCTTCTTGTGTAGTGCTGAGGTTATAGCGTACCAAGATATTTAATTCTTCCACTAATTTTTCTGTGTATGGCATAGCTTGCTCTCCTTGTTGTTTAAGTGCATCGGAAGCATAGAACTATTTCGCTTTTATCGCTATTTATTATTTACTCAAAACCGATTAAGCAGGTTCTATGGGAGCAGCAAGCTTGATCGCTTATTGGGGATAAGCAACGCTTGGTTGTGCCGTGGGGTTAACCGCTTGGCTATCAATGCTGCTACGCAAATAACCAGTCAAATAATTCATGATAAGTTCTGCCGCTTCCTGTTTTTGGCTGGACACGGCAATTTGCACATAAGTGGCATCCGCCAAGCGATGGCAATTGACGATGGCGATGCTTTGCTCACCAAAGCCACCAATAGTGCCATTGCCACGGTCATCAATTTCCAAGTTCATTTTGCCCATGATTTCTTTAGTGCGTTTTTGGCACTGGTCGAAACTAAATTCATGTTTCATAAAACTGGAAGTGGTAAGTGCTGGCGGTGCGGCGTAAGCATTAGCGGAACACGCTACTGAAACAATAATGGCCATTAAGGAATGTTTGGCGGTCATTTTCATAAATACGGATTTTTGTTGGAATTAGTAAGGGAAGGTGGTATTAGCCAAAAGCGTGTTAAAACTGACAGTAATTTCTGGGTTATACGACGCGGTCATCTGGTTCGTTACCAGCAAAAAACGCCGCGATATTATTCAGTACCCGATTGCCCATGGAGGTACGGGTTTCTTCACTGGCGCTACCGATGTGCGGCAACAGGGCAACATTATTTAAGGTGAGAAAGCCTGGATTCAAATTCGGTTCGCCTTCAAACACATCCAGCCCCGCGCCTGCTATCCAGCCTTCTTTTAAAGCTTTAATTAAGGCATCGCTATCGATTACGTCGCCACGGGCGGTGTTGATTAAATGGGCGGATGGGCGCATAAGTCGCAAGCGCTCTTCGTTGATTAAATGTTTAGTGGCAGCGCCGCCAGGGCAGTGCAGGGAGACAAAATGCGCTTCACTCAACAGCGCTTCCAACGTGTCGCAACGTTCCGCCTGTAATTCGTCAACAATGGCTTGATCTGGCGCGGAAGGTACATAAAACAAAATCTTCATACCGAAACCGTGATGGGCTTTACGAGCCATGGCTTGGGCAATGCGACCAAAACCGATCAACCCTAAGGTTTTGCCAGTGACTTTTTGCCCCAGTAATTGCGTTGGCCCCCAGCCTGTCCACTGTTTGTTTAGCACCATGCGCTCGGCTTCTGGCGCACGGCGGGCGGACATTAGCAGTAACAACATGGCAATATCGGCGGTGCAATCGGTCAATACATGCGGGGTGTTGGTGACCAGCACACCTTGTTCTTTGGCGGCATTGATGTCGATATTGTTGTAACCCACGCCAAAATTACCAATGATTTTAACGCGGCGGTTTTCGACGTTGATAATGTCGGCAGTGATCGGATCGGTTACGGTCGGTAATAAAGCATCGGCAGATTGCATGGCGAGCTTAAGTTCGTCCGCGCTCATGGGCGTGTCAGACTCGTTCAGTTGCACGTCGTACAAGGCTTTCAGCTGGGTTTCCACTTCGGCAGGCCAGCGGCGAGTGACAATAACTTTGGGTTTGCTCATAGAGAACTCCGTACAAGAGAGGGGATGTGTGGAGTATAGCGTAACTCGGCAGTGCCGGTTAATAGAGCTGGGCTAAGAATTTAGCCCAGCAACAAGACAGGATTTGCTAGTAGCAATTACTTGGCAGTTGAACGGTAATATTCAATGGCTGCCGCGACGCCGCTGCCTGGGACAATATCAAAACCGCTGTCCAACAAGGCCATTTCCACACCTGCGATAGCGCCCAACATAGAAACGTCGTTCATATCGCCAACGTGACCAATACGGAACACTTTGCCTGCCACTTCTGACAAACCAGCGCCTAAAGAAATGTTGTATTTGCTAAATGCAGTGCTGATAACAGTACGTGCATCTTTGTCTTCAGGGACAACTACGGCAGTCACAGTGTCGGAGGCAAAACCCGGTTGGGCGCATTCTTTCATACCCCAAGCAGCAACTGCCCGACGTGTACCTTCCGCCAAGCGGTGGTGACGTGCGTAAACGTTTTCCAAGCCTTCTTCCAATAACATATCCAAAGCTTTACGCAAACCGTACAGCAATGGCAAGTTGGGTGTGTAAGGTGTGTAGCCGTTAGCGTTGTTGGTCATTTGGTCTTTCAAATCCAAGAAACAACGCGGATAAGTTGAAGTTTCCACGGCTGCCAAAGCTTTTTGGCTGAAGGCCACAAACGCGCCGCCTGCTGGCAGCATAAAGCCTTTTTGTGAGCCGCTGATCGCACCGTCCACGCCCCATTCGTCCATGCGGAAATCCAAGCTGGCAATCGAGCTAACACCGTCAACAAACAAGAAAGCAGGGTGGCTGGCGGCATCCATCGCTTTACGGACGCCCGCGATGTCGCTGGTAACGCCTGTGGCAGTTTCGTTGTGGGTTGCCAAAACAGCTTTAATGGTGTGGTCGCTGTCTTCTTTCAGACGCGCTTCCAATTTGTCTAAAGGAATGCCCATGCCCCAAGGCACTTGATGGATTTCAACTTCAAAACCTAAGCGTTTCGCCATTTCCGCCCACAAGTGGCTGAACTGGCCAAAACGGTAAATCAAAACTTTATCGCCAGGGTTTAAGGTGTTGGTCAGGGCAATTTCCCAGCCTGCTGTGCCAGTGGCGGGATAAATAAAGGCTTGTCCGGTTTCGGTGCGGAAGATTTTTTTCAGGTCTTCCAATAATGGCGTCAATAATTTAGGAAAAATCGGCGAGCGATGGTCTTCCATGGCGACGTGCATGGCATTAAGGATTTCGTTAGGAACGTTAGTAGGGCCTGGGATATAAAGGTGGTTGCGACCAGCCATGGTTTTGCCTCAATTTTAAGTTGTTGAAAGATTGATTAAAACTTTGATTGTAACAAAGCAAAGTTGAAAAAATTGGAAATCATGACATAGCAACCATCAATCGGCAAGATTTGATTTTTTACTAAAAATTGACATTAATCGCCCTAAAAGTAGAATGGTTGGTTTATTATGGCTTCGGCTTGCCCAAAGCGCCATTTCGCACTGAAAAATCAGCGCGCTATCAATGAGATGAGGAATATTGATGAGTCACACTTTATATACAGCGTCGGTTCAACGGGTACAACGCTGTGAATTAGCCGTTCCAGGATCGACACCTGATCTGTTCGAAAAAGCCCTGAAAAGCGGCGTAGATTTTATATTTTTGGATTTGGAAGATGCGGTTGCTCCAGACGATAAATTACGTGCCCGTAAAAATGTCATTGAAGCCATCAACGATTTAGATTGGAAAGGTCATGGCATTACCGTTTCTGTGCGTATCAACGGCTTAGATACCCAATATATGGTACGTGACGTAGTCGATTTGGTTGAACAAGCAGGCAGCAAAATCGATACTATCTTAATTCCCAAAGTTGGCGTTTATGGTGATGTTTACATGGTTGAAGCCATGTTGAACCAATTGGAAATGCAACAAGGCCTGAAAAACAAAATCGGCATTGAAGCCTTAATTGAAACCGCATTAGGCATGGCAAACGTTGAAGACATCGCCCGCCAAGGCGCACATGGCCGTTTGGAAGCCCTGCATTTTGGCGTTGCCGATTATGCTGCCAGCAACCGTGCCCGCACCACTAACATCGGTGGACTTAACCCAGATTATCCAGGCGACCAATGGCATGCCGCTATCAGCCGTATGACTGTCGCTTGCCGCGCTTACGGTTTGCGCCCAATCGACGGCCCATTTGGTGACTTTAAAGACCCAGATGGTTTTATTTTGGCAGCCAAACGCGCCGCAGCCTTAGGTTGCGAAGGCAAATGGGCGATCCATCCTTCACAAGTCGCGTTGGCGAATGAAGTATTTACGCCACCTGCTGCCGAAGTGGATAAAGCCCGCCGTATTTTAGTTGCCCTGCAAGAAGCGGCAGCCCAAGGTAAAGGCGCTGCGGCGCTAGATGGACGTTTAATCGACGCCGCATCAGAACGCATGGCTAATAATATCGTCCGCGCTGCTGAAGCGATTGCGGCAAAAAACCAATAACACCAGTGCAGATGTGTAAGCATCTGCAGTTAATTTGACACACAAGGAGATGCTGTGGATATTCATGAATATCAAGCAAAAGAAATACTAAGCGGTTACGGTATTAAAATCGCTGAAGGCGGTTTGGCTTACAGCCCAGAAGATGCAGTCCAACGGGCGCGGGAAATTGGCGGACATGTTTGGGCGGTAAAAGCGCAAATCCATTCCGGTGCGCGCGGTAAAGCGGGCGGGATCAAAATCTGCAAAACCCACGACGAAGTCGAAGCGGCAGCAGAAGCTTTATTGGGCAAACGTTTAGTGACTCATCAAACTGGCCCTGCGGGCAAAGTGTGTAACCGTTTGTATATCGAAGCGGGTACTGACATTGCCAAAGAAATCTATTTTTGCTTCTTGGTTGACCGTTGCGCCGAGCGTATTGTTATGGTCGGTTCTGCCCAAGGTGGTATGGATATTGAAGAATTGGCGCAAACCAATCCTGAAGCTATCACCAAAATCTATATTGAACCTGCGGTTGGCTTGCAAGATTACCAAGCCCGAGAAATGGCGTTCAAACTGGGTTTTGATGCCGAAATCATCAGCCATGCTGTGAAAACCATCAAAGGTTGCTACCGTGCGTTGCGCGATTTAGACGCAAACATGTTGGAAATCAATCCGTTGGTTGTTACTAAAAACAACGAATTGGTTGCCTTAGACGCGAAAATGGGCTTTGACGAAAACGCCCTGTTCCGCCAATTGAAAATCTCCGAATTGCGCGACAAAACCCAAGAAGACCCACGCGAAACCGCCGCCGCTGACCGTGGCTTAAGTTATGTTGGCTTAGATGGTGACATCGGCTGCATGATTAACGGTGCGGGCTTGGCGATGGCAACGATGGACATGATTAAGCTGGCTGGCGGTGAACCTGCAAATTTCTTGGACGTTGGTGGCGGCGCATCCGCAGAACGTACTGAAAAAGCCTTCCGTTTAGTATTGGCTGACCAAAACGTTAAAGCCATGTTGGTGAATATTTTCGCGGGTATCAACCGCTGTGATTGGATTGCCGAAGGTGTAGTGCAAGCGGTCAGAAAAATCGACATGAAAGTGCCATTGATCGTGCGTTTGTCTGGCACGAATGTGGAAGAAGGCCAACGCATCATCAGAGAAAGCGGTTTGCCGATTATCACCGCAGAAACCTTGGCAGAAGCGGCGGAAAAAGCCGTGCAAGCGCGTAATGAAGTTGCCGCCCGTCTCTCAGCGGCTTAAGGAATATCAGAATGGCTATTTTAATTAACGAAAACACCCGCATCATCGTCCAAGGTTTCACGGGCAAAATTGGCAGTTTCCACGCCCAAGACATGATTAACTACGGCTCAAACGTCGTTGGTGGCGTAACGCCAGGCAAAGGCGGACAAACCCACTTAGGTTTGCCTGTGTTCAACACCGTTAAAGAAGCGGTTGAAGCAACTGGCGCAGAAGCCAGTATCGTGTTTGTACCACCTGCGTTTGCGGCAGATTCCATCATGGAAGCGGCGGATGCTGGCATTAAATACTGCGTGTCTATCACTGACGGCATTCCTACCCAAGACATGATGACCGTGAAAAACTTCTTGCGCCGCTTTCCAGTGGAACAACGCATGATTTTGACTGGCCCTAACTGCGCTGGCACTATCAGCCCAGGTCGCGCCATGCTCGGCATTATGCCAGGCCATATCTACATGCAAGGTAATGTCGGCATCGTCGGACGTTCTGGCACATTAGGCTACGAAGCGGCAGACCAATTGAAACGCTTAGGTTTGGGTATTTCCACCTCAGTCGGTATCGGCGGCGATCCTATCAACGGCAGCTCGCACCGCGATATTTTGGAACATTTTGAAAATGATCCAGAAACCAAAATCGTCATTATGATCGGCGAAATCGGTGGCCCACAAGAAGTGGAAGCAGGCATTTGGGCGAAAGCCAATATGACCAAACCAGTGGTTGCTTATATCGCGGGTTTGACTGCACCAGAAGGCCGTCGTATGGGCCATGCAGGTGCGATTATTTCTTCAGCGGGTGAAAGCGCGGCGGAAAAAGTCGCCATGTTGCAAGAACTCGGTGTGATTATCAGCCCTACGCCATCGGCAATGGGGCAAACCGTTGCTGACGTATTAGCAAAAATGTAAGTTGTCGCGCATAAGTTATTTGCTATTTTAGGAGTACAAAATAGGATTTGTACTCCTAATCAAAGCACTTCAACAATCGAGATTTAAAGCGTTTTCCAAGTTAATATCGATTGATGGGCTGACGTAAGGAAGCCCATCAAACTAGGCAGCCCCATGATGGGCTTCCTATCGTCAGCCCATACTACGTTTAGTTGTTTTCTAGGAAACTGTTTCTTGCTTATCTAAGGCAATGCTTGTTCAGGCGCTTGCGCCGTCTTTTCAATTTTCGCTGGCGCTTTAAGCTGGCTTATCTCCGTTTTCAATTCCGCCACCATAAACGCTAAAACGCAGGTGATTGCCAAAGTTATGGCGCTAATGCCTAGCAATAAATAGCTTAGCGTATTGCTGCTGGCGACTTTTGCGGGTTTGCTGGTTTTATCCCTTACCATTTTCGATGCCGCCGAACGTTCTTCAGTGGTGGTGTTAACCATTATCGGTGCTGCGGCAAAATTCCTATTTTCTTCACTATCTAAATTGATAACCGCAGCGGTATCAGTGGTCGCGATTGCCAAATTTTCGTCAGCCGTTTCATGAATGCTTACAAAAGCATCTTCAACCGCAAAAGGCGCATCGTTTGGTTTTTGATGAATGTCTTCAACCAAAACAAAATCCGCTGTTTTAGATATTTCAGCTAAGGCGTGGTCATCAAAACCTGAACTTGCAATCATGCGATCCATCGTATCTTGATGGTTGTTTGCCACATTCATCGGGGTAACAGCAAGAAAATGGTCATCAGCCATCACCTGAATATCGGCTAATAACACATCCTCGTCTTGTCGGTTTAAATTGGAAGTAAACGGGCTTCGGCGAGCTTTTGAGGTTTTTTTCATTGAATTTCGCATAATGGGATTTAAGGGCGGGAAAATGAAAGGCTGTTTTTTCAAGTTAAAAGCGGTTAATGTTTAGCTAGACGTTTTCACGTCAGTAGGGCATGATAAAAGCCGAGACAGGACTTTAAGAGTCCATTCCTCAACTCGATGCTATTGTTTATATTCTATATATAAATCGGGATAGTTTTACTAAAGTTAGCCGCCAAGGCCAAATCTAAGTAAAGTTTGTCTTATTCAACGATAAACTGCCAAACTTTTTATTAAATAGCATGCAACTAGCCATTACTGTATTAGGTAACAACCCCATTAATTTTATTGCAGAAATATTGGCGGTTATCCGCGATTGCAAATGCAATATTATAGAACTTCGCTCATCTTCCCTTTCCCAGTCCACAGCCGCTTACTTATTAGTGCAAGGCAACTGGAACCAAATCGCCAAACTTGAAAGCATGTTGGAATTTTTCGAGCGGCGTGCAGATATAAAAATCAACACCTTAAGACCTGAGATGCGGGAAAAAAGCAAGGAACGCCTGCCTTACTCATTGGAGACCTTATCGTTAGACAAAGATAACGTAGTCGAATCTATCGTTTCTTTCCTGATGGTGAGGGACATAGCAGTAGAAGAAGTTACCGCCAGCTCGTATCAAGCCCCTTATATTCAAAACACCGTATTTTCCACCAAGTTTATCATTCTAATCCCCCCCCAACAGCATTTGTTATCACTGCGCGAAGAATTCTTAGATTTTTGCGACCAGTTAAATATCGATGCAATTCTTGAACCCATAAAACGATAGGTTTAATGATGTCCGACATAGCAATTGGCAGTCTTGTGCCTGATTTTCAGGCATTGTCCACAGGTGATAAAACCCTAAGCTTAGGGGATTTTCGTGGCAACTATCTGGTTTTGTATTTTTATCCCAAAGACAACACCCCAGGTTGTACCCAAGAAGGCCAAGCGTTCCGAGACCATATCGACCAATTTACCGCACTGAATGCCAAAATCGTTGGCGTCTCCCGCGATAGTGTCAAAGTCCATGAAGGCTTTAAATGCAAACAGGCATTCCCATTCGATTTACTGTCCGATAGCGACGAAAGCCTCTGCCAAATGTTTAACGTCATCGCCATGAAAAACATGTATGGCAAACAAGTCAGAGGCATAGAGCGCAGCACTTTTTTGATTAACCCCGACGGCATCTTGGTGCGCGAATGGCGGAAAGTGAAAGTAAAAAGCCATTGTGACGAGGTATTGCAAGCACTGACGGAATTGGCAGGAGCATCAGCATGAATATAAAAACCACACCGGATAAAAAACTGTTTGTACTGGATACCAACGTATTAATGCACGACCCCGCCTGTATATTCCGCTTTCATGAGCATGATATTTTTATCCCCATGATTGTTTTGGAAGAGCTGGATCACGCCAAAAAAGGCTTCACCGATGTCGCCCGTAACGTCCGCCAAGTCAGCCGATTTTTGGATGAACTCATTCGTGGCGCTAGCCAAGAAACCCTAAATGACGGCTTGCCGCTAAGCCATGTCGAACATCGCCCCAGCTCAGAAATCGTAGACTGTGACGGGCGCTTGTACTTCCAAACCAGCACTATGAACGCGCTGTTGCCAGAGAGCATGCCCGGTTCCATCGCCGACAACTCCATCCTCAGCATCGTCTTAGCGCTCACCAAAAAACTCCCAGACGTTAATGTCATCTTAATCTCCAAAGACATTAACATGCGGATTAAAGCCGCCACCTTAGAACTGCTCTCAGAAGACTACCACAACGACCAAACTCTGGATGATATTGACCTGCTGTACAGTGGCGCGATGGCCTTAGACAGCGATTTTTGGGAAGAACACGGCTCAAAAATGGAATCTTGGCAAGAAAAAGACCGCACCTTTTACCGCCTGCAAGACCCGCTAGTCACCGAATGGTATCCCAACCAATACCTGTACATGGATGACGAATTCAATTTTGAAGCCATCGTCCGCTCCTGCCAAGGCGATGTCGCCGTCTTAGAATTGGCACGCGACTACCGCAGCAAACACAATAACGTCTGGGGCATCACCGCCAAAAATCGCGAACAAAATTTCGCCCTAAACGTCTTGCTCGATCCAGAAATAGATTTCGTCACCTTATTAGGCACAGCAGGCACAGGCAAAACCCTAATTGCCCTCGCCGCAGGTTTGGTAATGACTTTAGAGAGAAAACTCTACAACGAAATCGTCATGACCCGCGAAACCGTCCCCATCGGCGAAGACATCGGCTTTTTGCCCGGTACTGAAGAAGAAAAAATGGCACCGTGGATGGGCGCATTGATGGACAACCTAGAATTGCTAGGCAGCCGTTCTGGACAGAACGAATGGGAACAAGGAGCAACCAAAAATATTTTGATGAATCGGGTAAAAATCCGCTCATTAAACTTCATGCGCGGACGCACCTTCCTCAACCGTTTTTTAATTATCGACGAAGCCCAAAACCTGACCTCCAAACAAATGAAAACCCTGATAACCCGCGCCGGCCCAGGGACAAAAATCATTTGTATCGGCAACCTAGGGCAGATAGACACCCCCTACCTAACCGCCACCACCTCCGGATTAACCTACGTGGTCGACCGCTTTAAAACCTGGGAACACGGCGCACATATCACCCTACGCCGTGGTGAGCGTTCACGTTTAGCGGATTATGCATCGGATATTTTGTAGATGCTGAAAATGCGTGTAGACCCAATGACTGACAACCTAATTAACACCATAGGCTCAAAGGCGGCAGCCACCGTTCTTTTTGATCTTGTTGAAAATTTAGATGGCGAAGAACCCTTAGATACCAAAAAACCGTTTATTTTTTCCTTTTTTTCCGGTGCAGGCTTTTTAGATTTGGGTTTTGAAAAAGCGGGTTACACCATCGCTTACGCTAATGAGATACACAAGCCATTTCTTGAAGCTTACCGCCATTCCCGCCAAAAAATGCACATTCCTGAGCCGCTATA
>Ga0247843_1003533_pt1 | contig 25435 bp, 20 predicted proteins | sample LaCruzMarch2017__FD_192420 | JGI IMG/M metagenome (GOLD analysis project Ga0247843, IMG submission 192420) | Freshwater microbial communities from meromictic Lake La Cruz, Castile-La Mancha, Spain - LaCruzMarch2017_8m | ecosystem: Environmental > Aquatic > Freshwater > Lake | place: Spain...
TGATCACCTCAGCTCCCTGCTTAATAAGTAAGCAGGTAGATTGAACACCCTGGTCAATTTTCGTCCGGCACAACCCTCAAAAACTGGTCAATTTTCAACCGGCGTCAACACTTCTGGCGGTTTGGAAGAACTTGACTTCACTGACATTCAGACTATTTGGCGTGGGCGCGTTAGCGGCAGCACAACAACACCCAAACCAACAAGTGATGTTATAAAAATCCAAGTTGAGTCCAAAGCCGCTGAACTGCTGCTTGAAGGAAATACTGACTCTCTATCTGACCTAGTGGAAGCTGTTGCGCAGCAAGCACACGCTGCTGCAGACGATCAAAACGTTAACGAAGAAGATAATCTTGTATTTCAAAATCCAGGCAAGAATGCAACTGAAAATGTAGTCTCAGTTGCAAGATCAGACGTAATTTCTTTAGCAAAGTCGCGGTCTACCGAGACTGAATGGGGAGGTGTTATTGGAATTGAATCTGATCGATTAGAAGCATTGACAGAAGTTTCTGCATTCAAATCATGGGAACCATTTCTATTCAATAAATTCCGGGAATCCCTCGCTGAGTTTGTTGAAGCCAAAATCGCACCAAGTGTTTGTGCAGAACTAACCGACAAGATGGCTTCTTGTCGTGGACGTTTGATTGCACACCTTCCTGAACTTACTATTTCACCAATAACCGTATTGGCGGGAAGACCCGAAGTTTTCAAATCTGCCGAAGACTATCTAGATGCATATGATCAATTGCTAAAGCAGTTGAACTCAAGTTATCAAGAAATGCTTTCTCAAGCAATGGAAGAGGCTGAGCATCTCATTCATTGGCTTCTTGCAATGGAACTTTACGTTTATAGGAGAGAAAACGTAACAGAAGTCCTTCTTTCACCTTTGCACCCGCTTAATTTATGGCGATCTGTTGCGATCGTGCGGGACCTTCAATTATTGGGTGGAAAGATTTCGGATTTTGAAAAGAAAACTCTTATCGAAGCGGCTTCAGAGGAAATTCATTTTTTAAATGTACTGCTACTACCAAAAATAGCGTCCTTCGATGGACAAGCTAGATTGTTAGGTCATGCTGGTGCAGTTGCTCATTTACCGATGTTTAAGGAAGCCCCACGGGGTGTTCTTGAACCAGATGGAATTAAAAGTATTCAATCCTTCGCCAGATTGATTGCACACTTGCGCCCCTTTGCGAGACCTGGTTTACAGGTCTTACTTGTCAATGCCCCAAGGCCGTCGCGCTTTGTTGAGGAAATTCTTGACGCCTTAGATCTTGACAACACTACAACTGATGACACGTTCTGGGGTGTCCATTTCCGCTTACGTTATACGTCTGATGACACGAAAGGTTGGACATCTGAACTAGACGAGATGGACGACCAGTTGAAAGAAAAGATCCGCAAGGGCCAAGAAAAAGGATTGATTACTTTATCTGTTCATTCTGAACCACAAAAGTGGCCGGAGATCATTGCTGAGACTAATGAGCTTCCGGCTCATTTAACAGTCGTTTTCGATCCTTTCGAAGTCAGAACTGTGCTTGTTTCCAGAGCTGCGCTGCACGACTTAAGCCCATGGATGCCTACATGCGAATACAGATACAACAAGCTAAAAAAGCAAATTATGGTGGTACCGGTTTCCGAGGAATTCATCTTCGCAACTTACCTATCTGTGGCAACACTAGTTCATGGAGAACTTCGGTCAAGCACGGCCACTCACCAACCTCAAGTTCCTGTTATCAAAGGTTGGCTTGACGAACTTGCAAAAGTTAGCACCTGGACTGTCATTGCAGATCCGCATCGTGTTCTTTTGCCTAGGCTTGGGGACTCTGAAGTTATAGACAGACGAACTGAGAAATCCAGACAGATAACCACCTTTGGCTCTGATTTAAGTCCATTTGTGCGTCGCTTGGATCAGCAGTTGAAAAAGACACATTTCGCTGCGGACCCCGTTACTCTTGAGCAACTCATACGCGATTTGGTTGCTATGGAACCCAATGGGATTTTAGGGTTGGCAGGCGGGGACAAATCGAAACACATAAAGGGGGCTCTGGGAAAACTTATTGCAATGCGTTGGTACAGACGCCTAGACCCCAGTGGTCTTGCTGTTAGTTTGGATACTCAGAATGCCAGTAGATGGCTCAGTGCTGGGGGACATTCCAACGAACGTGCCGACCTTCTTGGTTTACGCGATGAAGGAGGCGAACTTGTCATCGATGTAATTGAAGTAAAGGCGCATGACGAGGCGATTCCATACTCCATCAAAGATGGCGTGGTAAGAGGTCATGCAGTTGATCAAGTTCTGTCCACACTTCATGCCTTAGCTGAGGTATTTGGATCTGGGAGCGACAGTCCTCTTGCGAAGCCCAGAAGGGAAGTATTGCGGGAACATCTCTTCACCGCACTGTTGAGGGATATCGACCCAGTGCACATAGAACGCTGGCACGGTCTTCTACAAGATTTATTCAACGGTAGCATCAAGGTCAAACTGGCCGGGAGAATAATTCATGTCCAACTTGCCAGCATTGCAAATTCAGGTTCGAATTTCTATCAAACTGAATCTGGCATTGCAATACAAGTGGAGACACTTTCAGCGACGGATGTTGGTTTGGTACTGACCGCTACTAAATTGATGCATGAAAACATTATTGTCGAAGGTGACTCCGTTTCATTAGATCCAAACATGGTCCAAACAGATCCTGCCAAAATCTATCAAATTTTGACGAAATTATCTGCTTCACGACAATCCGTTAGTCATGAAGCAACAGATGATACTGATTCAAACATTGACTCAACACCAGATTTTTCACCTCAAATTTCCCGTACTGACGTGCAACTTGAGGCGTCAATTCCAACTTTGGGTAACGGAACAGTCTTTCAAGTTCCAGGGGTACAAACTCACCCAGTGACACTTGAAATTCCCTTGGGAGAAGAATTTAATTCTAAGAGTTTGGTTGGTTGGGCTCCGGGTCGTCAAAGTAATGGTTTTTTCCTTATTTTGGGTGCTTCTGGTTCGGGAAAAACGGAGACCCTTAAAGTAATTGGCAAGGGTATAGAGGACTATGGAGTTCCAGTTTTAGTTCTGGATTTTCATGGCGATGTAGTTTTCCCAGGATTGAAGTCTGTTTTGATGTCATCTGGCACTTCCAGTGTAGACGGCCTAAATCCAATGGAACTTGATTCGCAGAGTGCCCAAGAGACCGGGTTATACGATCAGCGTAAGGTCATAAGAGACATGATCCGCAATGCTGTCCCCGCGCTTGGTCATCGCCAGAACGCCATCTTGCGAGATGCTATCGAGGAGTCCTACTCATCGGCTGGGTTCATCGATTCAGACCCTACAACATGGTCTAACAACCCTCCAACGTTTGCAGAAGTGGAGACAATATTAGCTCGCTGGGCCGAAGATGACAGCAAGAAAACCCAACGATCTGCTATTGAAGGATGTTTAGCTGCAGTTCAGGAGATTTTTGAACACCCAATTTTCCACAGAACTCAATCTGTTTCTATAGAAGAAATACTAACCTCGAACGTACGCTTAGACCTAAGTAAGTTGCCTGATGAAGTTAGATATATAGCTGCGGAAACTTTACTTCGAAAGATTTTTAGAGTACTTCGACTTCGAGGACCAATCCCAGTTCAACCTCTTGATGATCGACAAAGATTCAGATTATTCATCATCATTGATGAAGCGAAAATTCTTAGCACTGGAGGAGGCGATCCTGATGCACCAGACAGAATTTTGAATTTACTCTTCACTGAAGCGCGAAAGTTCGGTTTGGGAATGATTCTCGCGTCTCAAATGAGTGATCACTTTGGTTCTGAGGTGAAGGCAAATGCCGCTTCTTGGCTTGTACTGAAGCCGATGGATATGAAAGAAGCAAAGAAGAATGCTCCAAATGTTCATATGGATCCTGAAGCACTTACTAGTCTTAGAGGCCGTGGGGACGGGTACCTACGTGACCGCACCTCGAACCGAGCTCGTCGAATTCAAGTCAACCCTCTAAGTTCGGATTCGTGACTTTGCCACTTGAGATTGCGAAGATCCAAAGTTTTTGTATGAAACACCCTTTGGGTCGAATCGATCTCAACAACGAAGTTTCATTCGGCTTGGTTCAAAGCCTGTTTTGCCGAAACCCGCAAATTCACGGCTCGGAACCAAGTCTGAAAAAGTCATGAGGTTTTGAGACAAGCGGGGTTTGAGACGACTTTGCCGGGCTGCTGCGGGAGGTCGCAGTCAGGAGCCCAAAGCAAAAAGCCCCGCGCGGTGCGGGGCCTGAGGCTGCCTCAAGGCCTGCTGAGCAGGTTTGAGGTCTTTGTACTGGCGGACAGAGGGGGATTCGAACCCCCGATACGCTTTGAACGTATACACGCTTTCCAGGCGTGCGCCTTCAACCGCTCGGCCACCTGTCCGTTTTCACTGCAGCCCGCTATTCTAGCATTAACGGGGAAAAGACAGCATTCGCTAAGATTGATTGTTGTGCTTTTCGCACCAAGCAGAAAATTCCAAAGGCCGGATGCCAAAACGAATGACATTGCCTCGATGCAAGGTTTTAAATTCGCCATGTACCAGTTCGATGAAATGCTCTTGATCTTCCTTCTTGACAGCGATAGGAGTTCTCTGGCGAACAACTTCAACAGTCGCAGGTTCATTGTGACGCACGATGGCCGCGACGACTTCGCTTAACGCCTGCCGATAGCGCAGCCGAAATATGTCAGGCGGCACGAGATTTTGTTTCACTGCTACGTACTGTTGACATGAGCGCTCGTAGGCCCAGACAAACACATCACGGAGCAGCTCGATACGATTTAATTCATATACGCCGAGCATGGCGTCCACATAAGCCTGCTGCGGCACATCAATGAACGATAGAGGGCACAGGTTATGTCGGATAAAGGGAATATTGGCTGCCAGTCGAGACACTCGCTTGTTCACATCCTCGAAAGGCTGCAAATAAGGCAAATGCACCATGAGAAAGAAAGACTGTTCAAACGGATCGTGAATTTCCGCGGCCATTTCTATAACAATACCGAACAGCTCTTCAATCCTTTGGGGCAAGGCGACAGGTAAATAGACGCTTCCCCCAATTTCTACCGCCCGATTGCGGATACGACCGCAGGATAAAGGGTCGGCCATCAAACTATCTGATAGAAATGCATGCAACGAAATAATGACGTCCGTCTTCAGATTTGCATGGTCGGGATGACGTACCAAAAATTCAATCGCATCTTTGTGATTCAGGATCATCTGCGTTTCCAACGCATCTTTACCTTCAGCAGCTTGACCATATTCAATTAGCCGTTCGGTATCGAGGCGGCTATACGTATTCCCCTCAAGCTGTGATGACGCCCAAGAAAGATCCACGAGCAAACGATTAAGAATGTCTCGGGCAAAGGTGCCTGCAGGGGTGTGGCCTACGGGCGAGCGTCCTATGGCGTGCAACTGATCGCGAAGGCCTTTCGACAGGTATGCAGTTTGGTTTGGATGGTATTGCTCCAGAAATTGCAGCTTGTAACCGACGGGTAGGCGCAACTGGCGAGGCTGGCGAACGTAGGCTTTAATCAGCTCGCCCTCTGTTGAGGTTGGGACGTAATCATCGTCAGAAGTGTGCTCCTTGAGTTTTAACTTTCTTACAATTGGTGCATTGACCAGTTTTGGAATGACGCAATAACGCACAGCGCGTGCTTCCCCAGTCATCTGCACTTGCCCTTGCTCTATCAGCTTAGCCAAACGCCGCTGCAAACTTCTGAGCGGCAAGCCGCCTCCGAGGAGCTGCCATAGCGCACGAATACCAATACCCTTCTGGTGCTCTGATATCAATTTGATCAAGTGATTCAACTCATCTTTCGATGTGAATCGTGGCATGTCTTTCGCTCCATGAGACCAGTCAATAGAAATATCGCGCCATTTAACTGTCGCAATAAAATTATAACGACAAATAAAGTGGCGCGATATAGGGTATTGCGTCAAAATGGCTGAGCAGACAAGCCGAGCACTCACCTACCATCAAGGTCAGACGATATTTTTATAGTTGAGCATCCTCTCGCAGTACCGGGCGATCGTATCCACCTCGAGATTGACCCTCTCGCCAACCTTGAGATACTGCAGGGTCGTCACGGCAATCGTATGCGGAATCAGATTGATACTAAACTGCGTCCCACCGGCCAAGTCCACAACACGGTTGACCGTCAAACTCACACCATTGACTGTAATCGAGCCCTTATAGGCCAAAAATGGACCTAAGGAAGCAGGAGCTTGGACAATCAGCTCCCAAGACTCACCGACAGGCTCAAACTTCACCACCTCGCCCAGACCATCCACGTGACCTGAGACAATATGACCACCGATCTGGTCGCCAACCCGTAAAGACTTTTCAAGATTGACCGCCCCCTGCGCATCTAATCCCATCGTCAGCCGCAAGCTCTCACGCGATACATCCACGGCAAATCCCTCAGCATGCTTAGACACCACCGTCATGCAAGCACCCTGGATCGCAATCGAGTCGCCCAAACCGACATCGCTCAGATCCAGGCCGCCTGCATGAATCGTCAGATGCACACCCGCATCGGCTTGACCACCTGCAAGAGGTTCAATTTTTTCAATGCGACCCACGGCCGCGACGATACCTGTAAACATTTAAGTACCTATACAGTTCTGAGTTCGGTCAAATGGATTTTTTGCATCAACTCGCGCCAGTGCTCAGGTAAACGAGCACGCAAACGAACATCAGGACCGAGTTGCTTGAGATCTATAAACTCAAAACGTTGCACACCCTCGAGCTTGGTGAGCGTTGGTAACTGAGCCATCCCCATACCCTCCCCTAACAAAGTCGGGGCCAAGTACACCAGTAACTCATCGACACAATCAGCATTGAGGAGTGCCCCATTCAAACCCGAGCCGGCCTCGATATGGACCTCGTTCGCGTCGTGCTCGCCAAGCCATTGCATCATGGCGCGCATATCGACGCGTCTTCGCAGACGACCACTGCCGGAGGGCGCAACGTCTTCGGGCACGTAAACCACCTGCACGCCACGGTCCATCAAGCGCGCACGCTTTTCTTCGTTTTGATCGCCCGTAAAAATAATCGCCCCCTCACCCTTGAGGATGGCGGCATCTTCTTGAATGTCAAAACCCGGATCAATCACGGCTCGACGTGGCTGACGCGCGGTCGCCACATGCCTGACCGTCATCTGAGGATCGTCTGCGCGCACCGTTCCAATCCCCGTGAGCACCACGCAACTCCTTGCGCGCCAGTGATGTCCATCCGCACGTGCTTCCAGCCCTGTGATCCATTGCGAAACTCCGTTGGACAGTGCGGTTCGTCCATCGAGCGAGGCGGCGATTTTCATCCAGACATACGGGATACCTCGTGTCATTCGCGAAACAAATCCCGGATTGATGGCGAGCGCAAGATCCGCGCACACCCCCACATTAACCTCGATACCTGCCTCGCGCAGCATGCGCATTCCACGTCCTGCCACATGAGGATTGGGATCGAAGTGTGCAAAGACGACGCGCGCAGGTCCCGCTGCAATCAACGCATCGACACAGGGTGGAGTACGGCCATGATGACTGCAAGGCTCGAGCGTGATGTAGACCGTCGCACCCTCGGCCGTCAAGCCGCGAGCGCGCATATCTTGTAAAGCCATCACCTCTGCATGATGCGAACCCACCGCTTGCGTCGCCCCCCGCCCCAGCACCTGTGCATCGCGGACGATGATGCACCCCACACGTGGATTGGGTGAGGGTACATACAGCGCACCTTCAGCGAGAGCGAGCGCCTGGCGCATAAAAAATACGTCTTGATCGGGATTGCGTGCGTCGACGGACTGGGAAGATTTCATATTCAAGTTTTGCGCAGTACAGGAGGACCCTGCATCTCGCGTATCGCTTCGACAAACTCACCGATGTCTTCGAAACTTTTGTAAACGGAGGCAAAGCGCACGTAGGCCACTTTGTCGAGCTTCTTTAATTCATTCATGACAAGCTCACCCAAAAACTCGGTCGACACCTCACGCTGCCCACTGGTCAGCAAGCGCTCTTCGATGCGAGCCACCACTGCGTCAACCTCTTCAGTGCTGACAGGACGTTTACGCAACGCCAAAGACAAACTTGCACGAAGCTTAGAAGCTTCGTACTCATTTCTGCTGCCATTTCTCTTGACGATTGTCGGCATCTCGAGCTCGGCACGCTCGTAGGTTGTAAATCGCCGATCACAGGAATGACAGCGCCTTCGACGACGGATAAAGTCTCCCTCATCCGCGCCACGCGAGTCGATGACCTTTGTATCTGCATGCCCGCAAAAGGGACATTTCATGAAGTCGCCTTGATCAAAATACTCAGGGCAACGCGCTGCGCTGCCCGCTGATTAACGGTAAACCGGAAAAGAAGCTGTCAGCGCATTCACACGCTCTCGCACCGATGCAATGTTTGCGGGGTCACGCGGGTTGTCAAACACATCCGCAATGAGATTGCCCGTGAGTTGCGCTTCCGTTTCCTTGAAGCCGCGCGTGGTCATCGCAGGCGTTCCTAGACGAATCCCGCTCGTCACAAAGGGCTTTTCTGGATCGTTCGGGATCGCATTTTTATTGACGGTGATGTGTGCATCACCCAACACGGCTTCGGCTTCTTTGCCCGTAATGCCCTTGGCGCGCAAGTCCACCAGCATGACGTGGCTTTCAGTCCGACCAGAAACAATACGCAAACCACGCTTGACCAGTGTTTCAGCTAAGACTTGCGCGTTTTTCACCACTTGCGCCGCATATGCTTTGAACTCTGGCGTTGCAGCCTCACGAAAAGCCACCGCCTTGGCAGCGATCACATGCATCAACGGCCCCCCTTGAATGCCGGGGAAAATAGCGGAGTTGATGGCCTTTTCATATTCGGCTTTCATCATAATCACACCGCCGCGAGGACCGCGTAAAGATTTGTGCGTCGTGGATGTCACAAAGTCAGCGTGTGGAACGGGGTTGGGGTAAGCACCGCCAGCCACCAGTCCTGAGTAGTGGGCCACATCGACCAGCAGCAAGGCGCCGTTGTCTTTGGCAATACGTGCAAGACGCTCGAAATCCATCCGCAAGGAATACGCCGACGCTCCAGCCACGATCATCTTGGGTTTTTGGGTTTTGGCGAGCGCTTCGACCTTGTCGTAATCCAACACCTCATTTGCATCTAAACCGTACTGATGAAAGTTATAAAGCTTGCCGGAAGCGTTAACCGAAGCGCCATGCGTCAAGTGACCACCTTCGGCCAAACTCATCCCCAGCACGGAGTCGCCTGGCTTCAGGAAAGCCAGATACACAGCTTGGTTGGCCTGCGAGCCGGAATTCGGTTGCACGTTTGCGGCCTCAGCACCAAACAGGGACTTGAGGCGATCGATGGCAAGCTGCTCAACAATATCCACATACTCGCAACCGCCGTAGTAACGCTTTCCTGGATAACCTTCGGCGTACTTGTTGGTCATCTGCGTACCCTGGGCCTGCATGACGGCGGGGCTTGCGTAGTTTTCCGACGCGATCAGCTCAATATGCTGCTCTTGCCGAGTATCTTCTTTTTGAATGGCGGACCAAACTTCAGGGTCAACGCGGTCTAACGTGAGTGTGCGATCAAACATGGGAATCCTGGCAAAATAAAAGGACTAAAACTGAATGGGTATAGTGTACTGCGATGCGCCGGCCAAGATGGCACAGACCACAAAGGGTAGATCAGGCGACCGTCACGCGGACAAACTTACGCTTTCCGACCTGAATGACATAAGTCCCTGCTTCGAGTTGCAAAGACTTGTCCTCGACCCGATCACCATTTACCCGCACACCGCCTTGCTCAACGTTGCGCTGAGCCTCTGCACCCGAGGACACCAGTCCGGCCTCACGCAATACCTTCAAAATCCCGACTGGGGCGCCTGCAACGGTGACTTCTGGCATGTTCTCAGGCACGGCGCCATCCCGGAACCGCGCTTCAAAAGCCCCCAATGCTGCCTCGGCCGCCGCCTGCGAATGGAATCGCGCCACGATCTCCTGACCCAGCATCACCTTGGCGTCCCGGGGATTGCGGCCCGACTCAGTTTCTGCACGCAAGGCAGCCACCTCTTCGAGGCTACGAAACGACAGCAAATCAAAGTATTTCCACATCATCGTGTCAGAAATCGACATGATTTTGCCGAACATCGACTCAGGAGCCTCCCCGATTCCGATGTAATTATTTTTGGACTTGGACATCTTTTCGACCCCATCCGTGCCTTCAAGCAAGGGCATGGTCAAAATACATTGGGGCTCTTGTCCATATTCTTTTTGCAGCTCTCGACCGACCAACAAATTGAATTTCTGGTCTGTTCCACCGAGCTCCAGGTCCGATTTGAGCGCAACCGAGTCATAACCCTGCATCAACGGGTACAGAAACTCATGCACGGAGATTGGCACGCCCGCCTTAAAGCGCTTGGTAAAGTCGTCACGCTCCATCATGCGGGCCACGGTGTAGCGCGATGCCAGCTGAATCATCCCGCGCGCGCCAAGAGGATCGCACCACTCGGAGTTGTACCGAATTTCGGTCCGGGCAGGATCCAACACTAAGCTCGCCTGCGCATAATAAGTGCGAGCATTTTCCTCAATCTGCTCCCGCGTCAGGGGGGGACGGGTTGAATTACGCCCCGACGGATCCCCAATCATGGAAGTAAAGTCGCCAATCAGGAAAATGACCGTGTGGCCGAGGTTCTGCAATTGACGCATTTTGTTGAGCACGACAGTGTGCCCAAGATGAATGTCAGGTGCCGTAGGATCCAAGCCCAGCTTGACTCTGAGGGGTATTCCAGTGGCTTGACTGCGGGCGAGTTTTTGTGCAAATTCGGTCTTGACCAACAACTCTTCGCACCCTCGCTCAACTATCCGTAAGTTAGCTTCTACTTCGGTAGTAATAGCGTATTTTGAAGTCAACATAAAAGAAGTAAGCCAATTTGATCGGTGAAAGTGACAAAAAAAGCTGTTGAATCGCTCGAAATCGGCTAACATACTTTTTTACAAGACTGACATCATACGCAAACTAATCTTGCTCTGCCACGCAAAATCCGGCCTGAGTGTGGTGTTTAAGCATCGTTATCTGTAAACAAGTACCGAGCTCAGTTCAGAGGATTTCCACCTGATGCGTTTTAAGAATCACTCAACACCCAAACCTAGCTTCGCCCCCGCGGCTTTTCCGCAGCCCGGGCAGCAAGAGAATCGCTCAGGCTTGGTGCGGGGTGTCTTGATCAGTTCTGCCCTGGTGTTAGGGTTGGGTGCAGTCGCCTTTGGTTTCATGCAACCCTCGAGCATGGACGCCTCCACTGGCTTATCCGGTGTAAATACCGCGATCAAAACCGAACCAGTCGCTCCAGAGCAAAATCTTGTACTGAATATTGTTCCAGTACCCGCACCAACCGAAGCCATCGTCACCGAACAAGCAGCAGAGGAAACGCCTTACATTACGGAAACGCGTATTCGCTCTGGAGACACACTTGCGACTGTTCTAAAGCGCCTGGACGTTTCGGACGCCAATTTACTCAGCTTCCTGACACGTGAGCCCAAAGCGCGCTCGGTCTACAAATTGATTGTCGGTCGCTCGGTTCAAGCCGCCACGGATGACAATGGTGATCTGTTGTGGGTGCGTTACTACCATACCCCTAATGCCGAAACAAATGGCCCGGGCATCGCAAAAACACTGCAAATCACCGCCGTCAAGGGTGGGTTTGTAGCCGAAGAGCTCCTGCAGCCACTAGAAACACACGTTGAAGTCGCCGTTGGCACTATCCGTTCCTCTTTGTTCGCAGCGACTGATATTGCTGGCATTCCCGATGGCATCACTTTGCAAATGGCCGATGTGCTGAGCAACAAAGTCGACTTCTTGCGTGGCCTGCGTACGGGCGATCAGTTCCGCGTCGTATACGAAACTCGCACGATCGGCGGTCGCAATGCTGGTGCGGGTCGCGTGTTGGCGCTTGAGTTTATCAACGATGGAAAGACCTATAACGCCGTTTGGTTTAGCCCCGATGGCGAAGCTGGGAGCTACTACAACCTCGAAGGCGAAAGCTTAAGAGGCGCCTTTCTGCGAAACTCACTGAAGTTTTCACGCATCAGCTCAACCTTTGGCATGCGCAAACTGCCTGGTTTACAAGCTTGGTCTGGTCACCATGCCGGCGTTGACTATGCCGCCCCCACCGGAACCCCGATTCATGCGACGGCCGATGGCACCGTCGATTTCGTGGGCTGGCAAAATGGTTATGGCAACGTCGTCATCCTAAAGCACCATAGCAGGATCACTACACTTTACGCACACCAAAGTCGCTTCGCGGCAGGCCTTAAGGCGGGCATGAAGGTCTCTCAAGGTGATTTGATTGGCTACGTGGGCTCGACAGGCTGGTCGACCGGCCCCCATTTACATTACGAATTCCGTGTCGCCGACAAGCCTATTGATCCTCTGACGGCCACGGCAAATATGCCAACGGCCAAACCGCTTGCCGATGAGCATCGCGAACAATTCGCTCAGGTTGTGGCGCCCTTTAAGCAGCAACTGCAAGTGCTCGCTAAGTTTCAGGAAGCCGTGCCCGAAACTAGCAGTATTGCCCTTCGCTAACGGATTTATTTCCTCTTGGCTGCGACTTCGCTCTACATAGGGCTCATGTCCGGTACAAGCCTAGATGGCGTTGACGCTGTGCTTGCGAGTTTTGATTCGCACGGTCGTCCGACCTTGCTGTCTCGATCTTCGATCGATTTTCCACCTGCCCTGAAAGCAGAAATGCTCGCATTAAATGCGAGCGGTCTTGACGAACTTGGCCGCGCGGCACTCGCTGCCAACACCTTAGTGAAGCTATACGCTCAAGCAGTCGAGCATACCCTTGCTCTGGCCGAGGTTTCACCCAAACAGGTCTCTGCGCTCGGAGCGCATGGTCAAACCGTCAGGCATCGACCTGACTTGGGCTATACCATTCAACTGAATGCGCCTGCCCTTCTCGCCGAACTCACCGGCATCAGCGTGATCGCTGACTTTAGAAGCAGGGACGTGGCGGCTGGTGGTCAAGGTGCACCGCTTGTACCCATTTTCCATGCCGGTATTTTTTCAGCATCGCACACGCGAGTCATCGTGAACCTTGGCGGCATCGCCAACATCACCGTCCTGAGACCTCAGCAGTCACCCTTTGGTTTTGATACGGGTCCCGCCAATGTGCTGATGGATATGTGGTGCGCGCAGCACACGGGACGCAATTTTGATCAAGATGGCACCTGGGGCAAGGCTGGAGAGCCTAATCGAGACTTGCTTTCAACGCTCCTTGACTCAGAGCCCTGGTTCGCACAACCCGCCCCCAAATCAACGGGGAGAGACCTGTTTAATCGTGAGTGGCTCGAAAAACGTCTCAGACAATTTGGGATAGATACCCATCAGCCCGACACACTCACGGGCGCCGAAAAACAAAACATTCAGGCAACCCTTCGTCTTCTCACCGCCGAAACGGTTGCACAATGCTTACGCACGTATGCGAGCGATGTACAAGAAGTTTTGGTGTGTGGAGGGGGTGCGCGCAATACGGCACTCATGCTGGACTTGCAAAAACTGATCCCATGCCCCGTGCGAACAACGCAAAGCGTTGGCATTGACACTCAGGATGTCGAGGCACTGGCTTTTGCCTGGCTCGCTTGGGCACATCAACATGGTGTGGCAGCAGGCAACCCAGCCGTCACAGGGGCGGCTGGTCAGCGCATATTGGGTGCCTGCTGGCCAGCCTAGCCAGTCATCAATTTAGACCGAGAATGAAGATCCGCAACCACAGGTCGTCGTCGCATTTGGATTGCGAATGACGAACTGTGAGCCTTCGATGTCTTCTTTGTAGTCAATCTCAGCGCCCACCAAGTACTGGAAACTCATCGGATCAACCAACAAAGCCACACCATTTTTTTCTAAGGTCGTGTCATCCTCGTTGACGTCTTCGTCAAACGTGAATCCGTACTGAAAACCCGAACAACCGCCACCCTGAACAAACACGCGCAGTTTGAGGTTGGCGTTGCCTTCTTCAATCAACAGGTCTTTGACCTTTGCCGCAGCAGAATCAGTGAACAGAATAGGCGTAGGGGGTGCCTGAAGATCAACCGTTTGGCTCAATGTGCTCATGTTTGGCTCCAGCCCTGCTAAAGGGCATCTTTCTAAATAAATCTGATGTCGGACATACCCGACTAAGTTGCTCAACTATACCGCAACTCTCCGCTGAAACTAAAGATCAACCTTGCGTGAAGCAAGGACAATGTCACCCGACAAAATACTCACCACCACAGAGGTTGGCTGAAAGTCCGACGGTAGAGCAAGCACACCCTGACTGCGTTGAAATTGGTCAAAACTCAACTTGAGACTATCCTCTCCTTGCGTCGCTGCACCAAGCGTGTTGAGAGGGGCTTTAGAAGTGCCTGTATTCAGTACGCGCTGCGAGGGCCCCAACACTGCCGTGACCTCTTTGCCGTCTTTAAGGCCAGTCGCTACAAACTGCAGACGACCATTGAAACGTTCGCCTGGCTTGCCACTGCGCATCAGTAAAACTCTGAAAGCAAGCGTCTGATCCTGTTTCTCGAGTTCAACAGCACGCAAAGCGATTGCGCCTTGCGGACCTGGCGGCAAAAGTTGTTCGTAAAATGCCAAATGATCCCTGGACCGACCCAGCTCCTCCTGCAGGGCTGCAAGACTTTTTTCGAGTTCTGCGCGGGCTGCTTGCTCGATGGTGAGCGCATTGCGCACTTGCTGAGTGCGCGCCAGAGCCTCGGCAACTTGCGCCTCCAGGTCCACGCGGACTTGTGCCTGCAAAGCTTGCTGCGTGCGTGACTGCAATGCCAGCGCATCTGACCCTGACCGCTGAGTCAAAAATATACCTGCAGCAAGGCCGGCAGCAATCAAGGTAAACGCCCCCAACACCCAAAACACAAGCGTTTTTAAGGGAAATCTACCGTCAGAAAGTCCGCTCAAGACACGGTCCTCAAGGCAAAATCGCAACCTGATTCAGACCGACCGTATCTGGCAAACCAAACATCAGGTTCATGTTTTGAATCGCTTGACCCGCCGCGCCTTTGACGAGGTTGTCCTGCACGACCAAGATAATGAGACGGTCGCCATTCCCCGGACGATGCAAGGCAATACGCAAAGCATTTGAGGCGCGTACCGACCGTGTATCGGGCAAACTGCCCGCAGGCATGACGTCGACAAACGCCTCGTTGGCATAGCGCTTTTCAAATAAGGCCTGAAAATCAGTCTCTCGCGCCTCGGGCAAAATGCGTACATAGATCGTGCTCAACATGCCGCGAATCATCGGCACAAGGTGTGGCACAAAGGTCAAGCCGACCGAAGTCCCGGCCAGACGATCCAACTGTGCTTTGATTTCGGGGTGGTGACGGTGGCCGGCCACGCCGTAGGCTTTGAAGTTGTCGCCCGCCTCGGAAAACAACATGCCGACTTCAGCCTTGCGTCCTGCGCCGCTGACACCGGACTTGGAGTCTGAAATGATGTCCGAAGTATCGATCAAGGCTTGACCACCAAGCAAAGGCGCTAACCCCAACAAAATCGTCGTGGGATAACAACCTGGGTTGCCAATGACGCGAGCACGCGCAATCGCTTCGCGATTGAGCTCCACCAAACCATATACGGCCTCATCCAACACCTCAGGGCACGTGTGTGGAATCTTGTACCAATGCTCAAATGTCGCAATGTCCTTGAGACGAAAATCCGAAGCCAAGTCAATGATGCGGACACCCGCAGCAAGCAGCTCCTTGGCCTGACTCATCGCCACGCCGTGCGGTGTCGCAAAAAATACGACATCACAACCCGTCAAGGGCGCCTTGTCTGGTGAAGAAAATGCCAGACTGACATGTCCTCTTAAGTTAGGAAACATCTCAGCGACAGGCATCCCATCTTCTTTGCGGGATGTGATCGCATGGAGATCAACCTGGGGATGTTGGGACAAAATACGCAACAGTTCGACACCGGTATAACCCGTGCCGCCCACAATGCCAACCTTGATGCGTTTTGTTGATGTTTGTGTCATGCGTGTGCTCCTGTGAATCCGCCGCGAACGGCTGCACGATTGGAATGATGCCAACATTATCCCATGTGTACCAAAAAAAACAGACCGCGCAAGCGGTCTGTTTTTGTCTGGCATGCGTGATTAACGCTTGCTGAACTGTTTCCGACGACGTGCTTTGTGGAAACCGACTTTCTTACGTTCGACTTCGCGTGCATCGCGTGTGACAAACCCGGCTTTCGACAGCGCGGACTTAAGCGTTGCATCATAGTCAATCAGCGCACGGGTAATACCGTGACGCACCGCGCCCGCTTGACCGCTTTCGCCGCCACCGTGCACATTGATATGAAAGTCAAAAGAAGCAGTATGGCCTGTCAACTCGAGAGGCTGACGCACCACCATGCGACCTGTTTCGCGGGCGAAGTACTCATCAACGGGCTTGCCATTGACGACGATTTTGCCTGCACCTTTTTTCATGAAGACGCGAGCCACCGAAGTCTTGCGGCGGCCGGTTCCGTAATTCCAATTACCGATCATGGCCTGTCCTTAAAATTCGAGGGGCTGTGGCTGTTGGGCAGAGTGCGGATGCTCAGCACCAGCATAGACCTTCAGCTTTTTGATCATCGCGTAACCCAGAGGACCCTTGGGCAACATGCCCTTGACGGCCTTCTGGACTGCACGACCCGGAAAACGCTCTTGCATTTTTGCAAAGTTCGTTTCGCGAATACCACCTGGGTATGTCGTGTGACGGAAATATTTTTTGTCTTGCGACTTATTACCGGTTACGACGATCTCAGCGGCGTTGATAATGACGATGTAATCGCCAGTATCAACGTGGGGCGTGAATTCTGGTTTGTGTTTACCGCGCAAACGGCGTGCGACTTCGCTGGCCACACGACCGAGGACTTTGCCCTTCGCGTCAATCACGAACCAGTCACGCTTGACTTCATGCGGCTTAGCCACAAATGTCTTCATGATTGGATCCTAATAAATTCTCCCTGGGACCATCCCAGAAAGACTCCCCTTGATTTTTGAGAAATAAAATTGCCAAAGCGTTGTTACCCGCCCGTGCAAACACCCACAAAAACCGAAGCTTGGACATCAACAACAATGCCAATGCTCGGGGAAAGCCTTTAATTCTACAACAAAATCAAGTGATCAGCCAACTAGGTCCCTGCAATCGACATCCGTTCTATGAGGATTGAGCCGGTCGTCTTGCTACCTCGTGTGATGGTGTCAGCCCCCACCGCAACGATTTGGGCAAACATATCCTTTAAATTGCCAGCAATCGTGACTTCTTCGACTGCGTGCTGAATCTGACCATTTTGGACCCAATAGCCAAATGCACCACGTGAATAGTCGCCCGTCACGTAGTTCACACCCTGACCAATGAGCTCGGTCACCAAAAGACCCGTGCCCATTTTTCGTAACATCGCCTCAAAATCGTCTTTTTTACGCGTCAGCGAAGAACGTAGCACGAGGTTATGAGAGCCTCCTGCATTGCCAGTGGTCACCATTCCGAGTTTGCGTGCCGTGTAAGAGGATAAAAAGTAACCCTGCAATACACCCGCATTGATGAATTCGCGTGCTTGAGTTCTAACACCCTCCTCATCAAAAGGCGAACTTCCCATCGCACCTTTGATGTGGGGATCTTCCAACACATTGATATGCGAGGGAAACAGTTTGTGACCCAGTGAATCTAGCAAAAAGCTCGTTTTACGGTACAGCGCGCCGCCACTCGTTGCGTGCGTCAAAGCGCCGAGCAGGCCGAGCGCGAGGGGTGCTTCGAACAGTACCGGAAAGTGGCCAGTCGGGATACGGCGTGCACTAAGACGTGCGAGCGCGCGCTCGGCAGCGTAGCGGCCCACTGCAGCAGGATCTGCCAACCGGTCGGCGCGGCGATCGCTGGTATACCAATAGTCTCGCTGCATGGAATGACCGCGTCCGGCAATCGGTGAAACAGACAAGCCATGCCTCGAATATGCATAACCATCTAAAAATCCACGCGTGTTACCTAGAACAAAATGGCCCTCGTGGGTATCGACGCCCGCCCCCTCAGTGTTGGTGATGCGCTTATCGGTGACCCGCGCAGCCTGTTCGGCCTCTACAGCCAACCGTGTGGCCTCTTGGACACTCAGCGCCCATGGATGATGTAGCTGCAGCTTGTTTTTGACCCCAATAGCCAACTGATCCGCCTCGGGCAGCCCCGCAGCGGGATCCTCAGCGGTATAGCGCGCAATGTGCCAAGCCGCTTCTACGGTTTCGCGTAACGCTTTGGTGGAAAAATCAGAGGTCGAGGCTGAACCACGGCGCTGCCCGGCAAATACCGTCACATCCAGCGAACGATCGCGGGTCTGCTCAACAGTCTCGACGTGACCCTTTCGTACCGAGATGGCCAAACCTTGTCCCTCGGATACCTCGGCTGCAGCGTCGCTCGCGCCTAAACTTTGTGCATGCTTGAGGGCTTGGGTCACTAAATCTTCGAAAATCGGTCGATTTTGAGCAACAGGAAGAAAAGAAATTGATGAAGTCATATTAGTCCGATAGCGTGAGGCTTTATGATAGCAATATGACACAAGAATTACCTCAAACACCTGATGGGACTGATGAGTCCCCTTACGACGGCCCAAGCAAGTCGCAATTAAAACGCGACATGCACGCTTTGGTCGACCTTGGGCGCGAACTGGTGGACCTGTCCCCAGAGCGCCTTAAACAACTGCCCTTGTCTGAACGCCTCTACGATGCGGTCCGACTCGCGCAGCGCACCACGAGCCGCGAAGGCCTGCGTCGCCAGATCCATTACGTTGGCAAACTCATGCGGGATGCGCCCGCAGAGGAGATCCGCGTGCTTCTGGATACCTGGAAAAATGGCTCACGCGTGCAAACGCAAGCCATGCATCGCCTCGAAGCCTTGCGTGACCGCCTCCTCAAAGAAGATGACGCGCTGACCGTTTTGTTGCAAAAATACCCACTCGCGGATGTTCAGCATATTCGCACACTCATTCGCGAAGGGCGCAAAGAAGCCACTGCGAATGCGTCCCTGCGCCAAGGACAAGAGCCACAGCGCAAACATTATCGTGCTCTATTTCAAGCCATTAAAACTCTTCAAGATTCGGATACTGAAGCATGACCACAGATGCCTTGCTTGACTGTGTTGAACACAGTACAGGCCCTAATCCTACACATTGCGTCCTGTGGTTGCACGGCTTAGGTGCCGATGGTCATGACTTTGCACCGATCGTACCTGAGCTGCGCTTACCCGCTTCGTTAGCGGTACGCTTTGTTTTTCCACATGCCACCATTCAGCCTGTCACTATCAACGGTGGCATGGCGATGCGTTCTTGGTATGACATCTTGACGCCCAATCTCATCAAGCGTGAGGATGAGAAAGGCATCCGCCTCTCCGAACAAGCGATTGCAGCGTTAATCGCACGCGAAAATACGCGCGGCATTCCTTCCGAACGCATCGTATTAGCCGGCTTTTCACAGGGCTGCGCCATGACCTTGCATACAGGCTTACGCTTTCCCGCCAAGCTTGCGGGGCTAATGGGGTTGTCAGGTTATTTACCTCTCATCGATATGGCGGATATAGAACGCCACTCCGCCAATGCAGACACACCGATTTTTTTAGCGCACGGCACGCATGACCCTGTTGTCGCGCTAGAACGCGCAGAAGCCTCTCGCGCCAAGCTCGTTGCCTTAGGATACTCCGTTCAGTGGCAAACCTATCCGATGCAGCATTCCGTGAGCCCCCAAGAAATTCACGATATTTCACGTTTTTTGCAAAGCGTGCTGATTTAAAAGGTTTTTATGTCTCCTGCGTCAACACCCGTTCGCACACGCTTTGCGCCCTCACCCACTGGCTTTTTGCATTTAGGCGGCGCCCGCACGGCATTATTTTCCTGGGCCTACGCTAGGCATTTCGGTGGCACCTTTATTTTGCGCGTCGAAGACACAGACCTCGAACGGTCAACACCTGAGGCGGTACAAGCAATATTGGATGGCATGGCTTGGCTGGGACTGACGCCTGACGAAGGCCCTTTTTATCAAATGCAGCATATGGACCGTTACCGCGCGGTAGTGGCCACTATGCTCGCGCAGGGCACAGCCTATCATTGCTACAGCTCGCCTGCCGAGGTGGACGAGATGCGCGAACGTGCGCGCGCCCTTGGTCAAAAACCCCGTTACGACGGCACTTGGCGTCCCGAACCAGGCAAAACCTTGCCCGCGATACCTTCTGATCGCAAGCCAGTTGTGCGCTTTAAAAGCCCTCAGGATGGCGCCACCGGTTGGGTTGACATGGTCAAGGGACCCATTACTTTCGACAATAGTGAACTCGACGACCTCGTCATCGCGCGCCCCGACGGCACGCCGACATATAACTTTTGCGTGGTCGTGGATGACTGGGACATGCGCATTACCCACGTGCTGCGTGGCGACGACCACGTCAACAACACACCGCGTCAGATTACGATTTTGCGCGCACTGGGTGCGCCCGTGCCCGAGTATGGTCATGTCCCAATGATTTTGGGCCCCGATGGCGAAAAGCTCTCCAAGCGCCACGGTGCGGTCAGTGTGATGGAGTATGACCGGGACGGCTACTTACCTGAGGCGATGATTAATTATTTGGCACGCCTGGGCTGGAGTCACGGCGATGACGAACTGTTCTCTCGCGAGCAACTGGTCGCGTGGTTTGATCCACAGCACCTGTCCAAGTCTGCCGCCCAGTGGGACCCCAAAAAACTCAATTGGGTCAATGCGCACCATATTAAGCAGAGCGATGATTCAGCCCTGGCCCAAGCAGTTGCCCCACGCATCGCTCTTCGCGGCGGTGACACGCAAAAAGTCGACCTGACTCAAGTCGTCGCGCTATTAAAAGATCGCGCAGAGACGCTTGAACAACTCGCCGATAGCACCATGTTGTTTTGCGGTGCCTTTCAACCTGCCGCACCAGAACTTGTTGCGCAGCATCTCACTGAGTCAGCACGTCTTGTTTTAAAAGACTTTGCGTCACAGGCTGCCTCCATAGAATGGACACGGACTGCGCTGAATGCGTTGGTTAAATCTACCCTCGCGACGCATGGCTTAAAAATGCCCCAACTTGCCATCCCTTTACGCGTAGCCGTTGCGGGCACCACGCAAACACCTGCAATTGATGCAGTGTTGGAGATTTTAGGGAAAAGTACCGTGCTAGAAAGACTTGCCTTAGTTTAACGTCGTGCGCCTTCTAGGAACGGTTTACATCAACCTAAAGCTGTCTTGCACGCGCTGACCCGTGAGGGGTTTGCTACCTGGCTTATCCTCACGAAAGACGACTCTACGCGAATCGTTACGCTCAATGAGATAGGTCAGCGTATACATCGGGTCTCGGTAATCCACCAATTCTCCGTTAGAGCGGTCAATGCGCAACACAAGTTTTCCTTGTGGTGCTTCCCAACAGCCTGTTTCACGAAGCTCAGAACGAATGTTGCGTCCTTGTTTGACACGAATCTGCTGTCGCATCTTGCCGTCAGCGGTCAAGGTCAACAAAGTTTGAACCTCACCGGCCACATCCGCTTGTTTTCGCACAACATACCAAACGCCTATTAGCGCTTGTCCAGCCGCAGGTGCCACACAGACAGGCTCAGGTAAGTTTTCTGGTGCAAGCAACAGCAACGAGTCAGTTGGGCGCGGAATCCCGCAACCAGCCAAGGCCAAACAAACAACCGCTGCAGACCAGCGCACAAACCCATCTTTGGACATCGAAACCTCTGAGCAAGAGCAGAATCAGAATACGTATTCGGAATAGTGCTACACATTTGGCTAAAAACAGTCACCACTTAATAGATTTAACAAAATCCTTTTCGTCACACTGAAAAATTTGCTTTTTCACAACACTTTTTCAAAAAATAGGGTTAACGATAGGTAAAAAATAAATAATTTAAATATTGCCTAGCTTGGACGCAAACACTAGAATTAGTATTCACTAATCACTAAAACACTACATGTAGTGGTCGCTTGCCAAGATGCGAAACAGCGCTCTGCGCATACGTCCTAATCGACTACATGATTTGTCATGACCGAATTCTGATGAGGCGTGTGCCTCATCCACCTTGCAGGAGCCCAAATGCAAACTTCTACCTTCACAGTATCTCAGCGCGAAGCTGCACCACAGTTTTCTCAAACTGCTGCGCCTATTACTGAGACCGCTTGGAACCAATATCACATCATTCGCCGCAACGGCGCCGTTGTTAATTTCGAGCCTAGCAAAATCGGCATCGCAATGACCAAGGCTTTCTTAGCCGTTAACGGCGGTCAAGGCGCCGCCTCGGCGCGCGTCCGCGAACTCGTCGATACACTGACGCAACACGTTGTTCAAGCATTGGTTCGCAGCCGCCCAAATGGCGGCACGTTCCATATCGAAGACATTCAAGACGCGGTCGAACTGGCACTGATGCGCTCAGGCGAACATGATGTCGCCAGATCTTATGTGCTGTATCGCGAGCGTCGTGCACAAGAGCGTGCGAAATCCCACGTCGAGCAAGCCTCCGCCGAAGCTACCACGCTGCATGTGATGGATGGCGGCGTGCGCAAGCCGCTAGATCTCGCCAAACTTCAGGCCACAATAGAATCGGCTGGTTTTGGTTTGGGCGAGTTCGTTGACACCGCTGCAATTCAACGCGAAACACTCAAGAATATTTACGATGGCGTGCCTGTGGATGAAGTCTACAAATCCGCAATCTTGGCCGCACGCTCGATGGTCGAAAATGACCCAGCCTACAGCAAGGCGACTGCTCGCCTGCTGCTGCACACGATCCGTAAAGAGGTGTTGTCCGAGGAAGCTTCGCAAGAAGATATGGTGACTCGCTATGCCATTTACTTTCCTACATTCATCAAGCGCGGCGTCGATGCGGGCCTGCTCAACTCCGAACTCTCACGCTACAATCTGCCACGCTTAGCGGCCGCCCTTGATGCTAGCCGCGACTTGCAGTTCGACTATTTAGGCCTACAGACGCTGTACGACCGCTATTTCTTGCACATCCGTGGTCAGCGCATCGAGCTACCACAAGTGTTCTTTATGCGCGTGGCGATGGGTTTGGCTATCGGAGAAGTCGATCGCGAAACACGTGCGATTGAGTTCTATCAGATCTTGTCGTCCTTCGACTTTATGAGCTCCACACCAACACTATTCAATGCAGGAACTCTGCATTCACAGCTGTCGTCTTGCTATCTCACAACCGTGTCCGACAATCTGGACGGCATCTACGAAGCCATCAAAGAAAACGCGTTATTGGCCAAATATGCAGGTGGCCTAGGCAACGACTGGACACCTGTGCGCGCCATGCGCAGCCACATCAAAGGCACCAATGGTGAGAGCCAAGGTGTTGTGCCCTTCTTGAAAGTAGTCAACGACACCGCAGTCGCGGTCAACCAGGGCGGCAAACGCAAGGGCGCCGTCTGTTGCTACCTAGAATCTTGGCACCTGGACATCGAAGAGTTTCTGGATCTGCGTAAAAATACAGGCGATGAGCGTCGTCGTACACACGACATGAACACCGCAAACTGGATTCCTGACTTGTTCATGAAGCGCGTGATCGAGGGTGGAGACTGGACATTGTTCTCACCCTCCGATTGCCCGGACCTCCACGAAAAAGTCGGCGTTGAGTTTGAAAAAGCTTATGTGGGCTACGAAGAAAAAGCGGCACGCGGCGATTTGACTTTGTTCAAAAAAATGCCTGCCACTAATCTCTGGCGCAAAATGCTGTCGATGCTGTTTGAAACAGGCCACCCATGGATCACCTTTAAAGATCCATGCAACATCCGTTCGCCACAGCAACACGTGGGTGTCGTGCACAGCTCAAATCTGTGCACAGAGATCACGCTGAACACAAACGAGACTGAAATTGCGGTGTGTAATTTGGGATCAGTCAACTTGCCTGCGCACTTGAAACAGAACGCAGACGGCACGTTGTCACTTGATCACGACAAACTTCAGCGCACCATCAAGATTGCCATGCGCATGCTTGATAACGTGATCGACATCAACTACTACGCTGTCGCGAAAGCTCGCAACTCCAACGTGCGTCATCGGCCAGTCGGTTTGGGCATGATGGGCTTTCAAGACTGTCTGCATTTGATGCGTGTTCCTTATGCATCACAAGATGCGATTGAATTTGCTGATCGCTCAATGGAAGCCGTCTGCTATTACGCCTACAGTGCTTCAAGCGATCTCGCAGCAGAGCGCGGTCGTTACGCAAGCTTCGAAGGTTCGCTGTGGTCGCGCGGTATCTTGCCGCATGACTCCATTGCACTGCTGCGTGAAAATCGTGGTGGCTATGTTGAAGTCGATGAGTCCAGCACGATGGATTGGGATTCGTTGCGTGAACGCATCAAACTGCAAGGCATGCGCAATTCAAATTGTGTTGCAATTGCCCCAACAGCAACAATATCGAATATTATTGGCGTGTCCGCATGTATCGAGCCAACTTATCAAAACTTGTACGTTAAATCGAACCTCTCCGGTGAGTTCATTGTTGTCAACGAACACCTTGTTCGTGACCTCAAAAAACTTGGCCTCTGGGATGAAGTGATGGTCGCCGATCTTAAATATTTCGACGGCAGCTTATCCCGCATAGATCGCGTCCCAGCCGATCTGCGCACCCTTTACGCTACAGCCTTCGAAGTTGAAACCAACTGGATTGTCGAGTGTGCTGCACGTCGTCAAAAGTGGATCGATCAAGCCCAATCACTCAATATCTACATGGCTGGTGCTTCCGGCAAGAAACTGGACGATACCTACAAGCTCGCATGGCTGCGTGGACTCAAGACCACCTACTATCTGCGCACGCTTGGTGCCACGAGCGCTGAAAAATCAACAGGACGCGGTGGTGAACTCAATGCGGTCAACGTTGCAGGTGCTGGTTCCACCAGCGGCACGTTTGCTTCGGCGGCGGCTCCTGCCTTGCCCGACCCTGAAATTCTCGGATCGGCCTGCACCATGAGACCTGGCGATCCAGGTTTCGAAGAGTGCGAAGCCTGCCAATAACTGCCACCGGAATACATATTATGCTTAGCTGGAACGACGAACCCGCAACACAAACAGGCCTGACAGCAGGCCTGGTAGATGCAATGCGCAGCAAACTACCTGCTTCCTCGACTGCGCGCGCCGCGACAGGTATCTTTGGTGACTCTGCCTTACCAACACCCGGTCTGATTCAGACACCTGTTGCGACCAACCCCGCAACACGCGTCAATGTCGCCGACAAACGCATCATCAACGGTCAGACAGACGTTAATCAACTCGTGCCCTTCAAATACAAGTGGGCCTGGGAAAAATACATCGCCACCTGCGCTAACCACTGGATGCCGCAAGAAATCAACATGTCGCGCGACATCGCACTTTGGAAAAACCCAAGCGGTTTGACTGAAGATGAGCGTCGCATCAT
>Ga0247843_1003536_pt1 | contig 25422 bp, 30 predicted proteins | sample LaCruzMarch2017__FD_192420 | JGI IMG/M metagenome (GOLD analysis project Ga0247843, IMG submission 192420) | Freshwater microbial communities from meromictic Lake La Cruz, Castile-La Mancha, Spain - LaCruzMarch2017_8m | ecosystem: Environmental > Aquatic > Freshwater > Lake | place: Spain...
TGCTAAGGCAACGGGGGCATCTTTCGGGTGTATTACACATCAGGTAGGTTATTTAGGTTCTTGGTAAAACAAAAATAACACCCCGATTGTCCCTTACAAAATCAGCACCATAATTGGCGCACTACCTTCAGTACGATGAATATTTATCTGGTGGCAGGTTTGGACCGCGTATTGCCTCCGATGTCGCCCGAATCCAGCCGCAAAACGCAGAAAAACTTAGAGAGTTTAGGAATCATTATCAAACTCAAAACCATGGTAGAATCCTACGATGGAGAGGTGGTGACGTTCAAAGGAGGGGAACAAATCAAAACGCGCACGCTCATTTGGGCCGCCGGGGTAATGGGCGCTACGATTGAAGGTTTACCCGATGAAAGCGTGGAAAAAGGCCGCTATCTGGTCAATCCGTTCAATCAGATACAGGGCTTTTTGGACATTTTTGCCATTGGTGATATTGCCTTGATGAAAACGAAAGATTACCCCAAAGGCCATCCCGGCGTGGCTCAACCAGCGATTCAGCAGGGAATTCACTTGGCTAAAAACCTGAAACGAATGCAGGAAGGAGAAGATTTAAAACCGTTTAATTATTTTGACAAAGGCTCATTGGCCATTGTGGGTCGCAGCAAAGCCGTAGCGGATCTGCCCGGAAACCTGCACTTGAGCGGGTTTGTGGCTTGGGTGGCTTGGTTGTTTGTACACATTTATTACCTGATTGGCTTCCGTAACAAACTGGTTGTACTCAGCAACTGGATTTATCGGTTCTTTACCTACGAGCGAGGCACGCGCATCATCATTCGTCCTTTCTACCGAAAAGAAGACCTGGTAGCGGAGGAATTTATGAAAAAACAGGCGGAGTAAAATGTTGGATTTCTGAGGGGAAGGTCGTAGTTTTATTGTAAAACGCTTTTATTGGTGTTTTACGTTGACTGTTACCCTTCATCTTCATGAGAAAAACTTTACTTTTATTGCTAACGTTCGTTAGCTGTTCGGCGGTGGCCCAACCCCGAAATTCCAAAAACAAGGCCATTTATTTAGAAGATATTTCCTGGCCGACCGCCCAAAAACTCCTGACGCCCGATGCCGTTGTGGTTATTCCGTTGGGAGCGGACTCTAAAGAACACAGCCCTCATTTGCCTTTGGCCACAGACTATCTGCAAGCCGAAGCCTACGCCAAAGAGATTGCCCTTCAACGTAACGTCATCATCACGCCCGTCGTCAGTTACGGATTTTATCCTGCTTTTTTGAAATACCCGGGTTCTACGAGTATCAATTTTGCAACGGCAACCAACACCGTCGTGCAGATTGTGCGAAGTTTGGCGGCGTATGGTCCCAAGCGTTTTTACATCATTAACATTGGCGTAAGTACCACTCCCACTTTACAGACAGCGGCTAAAACGCTGGCCGAAGAGGGGATTTTGCTGTATTACAGCCGTTATGACCGACCGGGTTTTGTCAATGCCGAGCAACCTTTCCGTACCAAAACGTACAGCGGTCACGCCGATGAATTAGAATCTTCCAATATGCTTACCATTCGTCCCGATTTGGTGGATATGCGCAAGGCGGTTAATGATTCTTCCATGATGGGAAAATCAGGAAATATGACGCCCGTACCGGTCGAGGGCGGAAATCTGAATACGAGTGGGGTAAATGGGTATGCGGCACTTGCCACGCCCGAAAAAGGCCGTAAGAGCATGGCTGCTTTTGCCAAAGAATTGATTCGTGAAGTGGATAGTGTCAGTACCTGTGCTTTACCCAAAATGCAGGACAGAAGTGCTGAGTATACATTGTACGAAGGAAAATACGTGAATCAATCGGGAAAGGAAATGGTGTTTTATCAAAAAACGGTAAACTCTATTTTACGTGGGATGGGAAGGATTCCCGAAACTTTTTTCCACTGTATAAAGACGCCCCAGATTATTTTTCTTCCATGAATTTGAACCTTCTTTTTGTGAAAAATGAAAGAAATGAAGTAACCAAAGCATGGTGTCAGTATCGGGGAGAAAGCTTTTGGGTCACTAAAACCAACTAACCTACCATGAGAAGAAAAGACTTTTTGAAACTGGGCGGACTTATTGCTGCCACGGCTTCCCAATCGGATGCTTTTGCGGCGTCAAAACCGCAAAGTGCGGGGAATGACGTTGATTTTATGCACGATGGATTGGTACTTACTCCCAAAGAGTACGGCGGTTTGTTGATGCAATTGGCAGATGAGGGTAAAATCAAGCCCGATTATTACTCCAACGGCGGTGTGGTGGAAGAATTGGAGGCCGTTTTTGCTAAACTGTTTGGAAAAGAATCGGCGGTATTTATGCCTACCGGAACATTAGCTAATCACATCGCCGTTCGCCGTCTGGCAGGGCAGAACCGAAGGGTAATTGTACAGGAACAGAGCCATTTATACAACGATACGGGCGATTGTTCGCAAACGTTGAGCAATCTTAATCTGATTCCGTTGGGTCTCAATGCGGTTGAATTTACGTTGGAAGAGTTGGATTACATCGTCAAAAAAACGCAGGGAGGGCGCGTGGAAACGCATGTTGGCGCTATCTCCATTGAATCACCTGTGCGGCGGCAAAAAGACCGAATGTTTTCTTTTGAAAGCGTCAAAAAAATAGCTGAATACGCCAAAAGCAACAACATAAAAATGCACTTGGACGGGGCGCGGGTGTTTGTACAGCCTGTTCATAACAACGTCAGCGTCATTCAGTACAGTGCGCCGTTTGATACGGTTTATACTTCGCTTTGGAAATGTTTCAACGCTGCTTCGGGGGCGATTTTGGCCGGACCGAAAAGCTTTACGGAGAATTTATTTCACGAACGTCGCATGTTTGGCAGTGGATTGCCGGGAGCTTGGCCCTTTGCAGCTGTAGCCCTGCATTTTGCCAACGGTTTTGCGGAGGAGTATAAACAATCGTGGCAAAAAGCAGAAACCCTGTTTTCGCTTCTTCAGAAAGAAGAGCGGTTTACAATTACAAAATTTGAAAACGGCTCCCACATTGTGGGACTGGAGGTCAAAAACGCAAATGCCGGACGTTTTAAGGAATCCTTAGCTAAAAAGAAAATAGAAGTATCGGCCCCAAGCGGCAATGGATTTTTACTAAAAGTAAATCCGTCCCTTTTGCGGGAAACACCGCAAAATTTGGCAAGCCGTTTTATGGAATCGTTGAAGGAAAGCGAAATGTAGGGTAAAGTGGAAAGGGTAAGGGGTAGGGTGTAAAGTGCACCGCAGTCGCTTGCGTCCCCTCGCAGTCGCTCGGTTCTACCGAGTGACGACTATTAGCAGGCCTCCGGCCTATGTATTTAATTAGGCTGGAAGCCTACTAATAACTGTCACCGCACGGGCGGCCCCGTCGCGGGACGCGAGCGACTACAACAGACGCAAAATATTGCGTCTCTACTTAAAACATACTCATTTCGCCTGCCAAAGGCATTGCCAAGCGTTCTCGGATGCGTTCTACGTCGGTTTCCTGCTGCAATACCCACATCATTTTGGTAACAGCGGCTTCGGTGGTGATGTCGCCTCCGCTGACTACCCCGATTTTATCAAACCACGTACTGGTCTGATAACGGCCCTGCATCACGCGTCCGCCGTCGCATTGGGATACGTTCATAATCACGATGTCGCGCTCGGTTGCTTCCTTCAATTCGTGCAAAAACCAAGGCAGGGTAGGGGCATTGCCTGCTCCGAACGTCTCCAGTACAATGCCTCGTAATCCGTTGATTTCTAAAATAGAACGGACTACATTTTGGGTGATGCCCGGGAAAAGTTTGAGAATCGCCACGTTTTGCTCCAATTGGGGTTTAATGCGGAATTCTAAATCAGCATTTGGAGTGATAATAAAAGGAAAGTTGTACTCAATCGTGACCCCAACTTCCGCCAACGGGGGGTAATTCTCTGAGCGAAAAGCATTGAATTGCGAACTTTCTTTCTTCTTGGCGCGGTTACCGCGCAAAAGCACGTTTTGAAAATAAATACACACTTCCGGTACCAATGGACGATCGTCTATTTGGGCAGCCGCAATTTCCAATGCCGTAATGATATTTTCGCGGGCATCGGTGCGGGCCACGCCTATGGGCAACTGCGCACCCGTCAGAATCACAGGTTTTCCCAGATTTTGGAGCATGAAACTCAACGCCGAGGCGGTATAAGCCATCGTATCCGTGCCGTGCAGAATAACAAAACTGTCGTATAGTTCGTAATGGCGCTGAATCAGTCGCGCAATTTCCTCCCATACATCAGGTCGCATGTTGGACGAGTCCATGATTTCTTCGAGACTGGTAAAGGTAATCTCAAAATCCAATCGCTTGATTTCGGGGAGTCTATCCAGTATTTGTTCAAAATCAAAAGGGACCAACTGTCCTTTTTCAAAGACCATTCCCAAGGTTCCGCCCGTATAAATGACCAAAACCGACGCACGCGGACGGTTGGGTAAAACGGGGTTGATGGTGACTGTTTTATACGCCGGCAAGATGGATGATGTTTAAAAACAAACTCAAATGATAAAATTGGTGGTCAGAAAATCAGAACGGTGCTCTTTCAAAATGGTGTTCAACAACTTTTTGTTCGTGTCGTTCAGTTTGGTGGCGACCAACGAACGAATCGAAAATGAACGCAGGGCATCGTGTACGGATAAAGTCCCTTCGGCGCTGTCTTTGCGGCCTGTAAACGGAAATACGTCGGGACTGCGTTGGCATTGACAGTTGATATTGACGCGGCTTACCTGATTGACCAACGGGTCAATCAAATCGCCAATTTCTGTAGCATCATTACTGAAAATACTGACCTGCTGTCCGTGCGGCGATTCGATGAGGTAGTCAATGGTCTCTTCAATGTCGTCAAAAGGTACCACGGGAATCACCGGGCCAAACTGTTCTTCGCGGTAAAGGCGCATGTTTTTAGTGACCGGATAGACCACTGCAGGAAAGACAAAGGATTCCGCCATCACTCCACCGTTTTCGTTGACAACACTTGCACCGTTGGCGATGGCATCCTCAATGACTTCTTTGAGGTAGGCAGGTTTGCCGGGCTCGGCTACGGGCGTCAGATTTACGCCTTTTTCCCACGGCAAGCCATACTTGAGTTTGGCAATGGCGCTGCTGAGTTTGGCGGTAAATGCTTCCGCAATGGTTTTGTGGACAAAAATGATTTTGATGGCCGTGCACCGTTGACCGTTGTAGGTCAATGTTCCTAAAATGTTTTCACTGACGGCTAAATCAAGGTCTGCATTTTCGGTAACGATGGAGGCATTTTTGGCATCCAAACTCAAAACCGCCCGCAAACGATTCAGTTTTGGGTGTTCTTTTTTGAGTTCGTTGGCCACTTTGCTGGAACCGATAAAAGCCAATACGTTGATTTTGCCCGTTTGCATCATGCCGGGAATCACCGTGGCTCCGCGCCCATACACTGTATTGACGACACCTTTTGGAAACGATTCCTGAAAAGCTTTCAGCAACGGATAGTGTAATAAGGTACCGTGTTTCGGGGGTTTGAATCAAATGGTATTTCCCATCAAAAGGGCAGGAATGAGCGTTGTAAAGGTCTCATTGAGAGGGTAGTTAAACGGTCCCATACACAATACAACCCCTAAAGGCGAGCGGCGTATTTGGGCAATAACGCCTTCACTGATTTCAAATTTAGACGAACTGCGGTCAATGTCTTTCAGTTCATTGATGGTTGCGTTGATGTAATCAACGGTGCGGTCAAATTCCTTGGTAGAGTCAGCAAACGATTTTCCGATTTCCCACAAAATGAGTTTCACTATTAATTCCTTTTGTTCGCTCATTTTCTTCACAAAGCGCTCCAGACATTGGATTCGGTCGCCGACGCTCATGGTAGGCCATTGTCCGCGCCCGCTATCGTAGGCCGCTACGGCAGCATCCAAGGCTTCCATCGCGTCCGTTTCAGCACCCAGCGGATACGTGCCGATTAGTTTTCGTTGCAGGCCATCGGCCGTTTTTACATAAATGGGCGAATAGACTTCGCTGACGGGCCCGTTCCACGCCTTCATTTCACCGTTGAGGAGGTATTCCCGTTGGTGGATTTCATCTATTTGAAACTCCTTCGGAATTTCGCTTTCCGACACAAACAATGCGTTGAGCTGTTCTTGGAAATCCATAATTCTGTTTTGTTAAAATGGGTTATTCATAGCTACTCTATTCCATAACCTTTTGAACTGCGACAGGATTCCTTTTTAGAGATTAAAAATGGAAGTTTGAGTAAGAGCAGGTGAAAATAGCTTGTTATGGGTTTTTATTTTGCCAGTAAAATAGCATTTTCAGTTGTCTTTTCGGCAATCTCTTTGACCGAAACCTGCATTAAATCAGCTACTTTCTGGGCAATCAGCGGAATATAGGCAACTTCATTACGCTTGCCGCGGTAGGGAACAGGCGCCAGATACGGACAATCCGTTTCCAAAACAATGTGCTCCAAATCAATGAAAGGAAGCACTTTGTCCATGCCGCCGTTTTTGAACGTAGCCACGCCGCCAATGCCCAGTTTAAAGCCCAGTTCAATGGCTTTTTGAGCTTCTTCAAGCGTTCCAGTAAAACAGTGAAAAATGCCTTTGAGACGTGGGTCGGCTACTTGCTCAATGAGCTCCGCCACTTCCCAAAAAGCATTGCGACTGTGAATGTCAATCCAAAGGTTGTGTTTGAGAGCCAAATTACATTGGGTCAAAAAAGCCTCTTTTTGCTGCTCCACAAAGGTTTTATCCCAATAGAGATCCATTCCTATTTCGCCGATAGCTACGAACGGCCCCCATCCCTTCCTTCCCCCACTTGGGGGAAGGGGAGTCAATTGTGATGTTTTATTCAGCCAATCTTCAACGATATAGAGTTCTTTCTCAAAATCTTCTTTAACATAGGTAGGATGCAGGCCCATCATGGGCAAACATACATTGGGGTATTTTTCGGCCAAGGCCATCATACCGTCAATGGTAGTGTGGTCGCAATTGGGCATCCAAATTTGAGTAATCCCCGCGGCAAAAGCGCGGTCAAGCATTTCGGTACGGTCTTCGTTAAAAGCGTCGTCGTATATGTGGGCGTGAGTTTCGATCATTAATGAATTGTGAATTAGTGATTTAGTGAATTGTGAATGAGGGAATATTGTTTTTTTACTGCCTACTGCCTACTGCCTACTGCCTACTGATATTCCCTTCCTTTCCAGACGGTGGTTTTTCGTAGGTAAAAGTTAATCAGCATGGCAAAGTTGATAAAAACGTGGTAAAACCAGAAAAAAGGAATGCCGATAAAGAGTTGCGGGCGTTGGAGCCAATTCAAAACTCCCACCAACCAAGCGGTGATGGATACGTAACTTAAGAAAATAATGAATAACGTGATTTTTGGAAAAAAGAAGCCTAAAACTACCAAAAACGGCAACAAAAGCCCATTGAAATACACGCCGAGCCGCTGTCCCCAGGGAATTGAAACGGCCCCGTACATCCAGCGTTTTCGTTGAATCAAGAGTTCTGATAAAGTAGGGGTGGGTTTAGAAATCGCCAGTACGCGACGGTCGAATAATTGAACGAATCGGAATCCTTTGTCCAGAATAGCTCGGAACAAGGCATAATCTTCGGTAATGGAAAAGGGGATGGATTCGTAACCTCCCACAGCATCGTACGCTTTTCGAGTGACGGCCATGTTGTTTCCCATGGCCGTAATGGGAATGTTGAAAAGCGCAAACAAACGCATAAACGACAGATAATACAGCCATTCCAAGGCTTGGCAATACCCGAAAAGCAGTTCCCAAATGCTGCCTCCCTGAGCAAGAAAAGCGAGTGGTGCAGGCTGCATGGTTGTAATGCCCGTTACAATTCCAACGTTGGGTTTGAAATAAGGGAGCATATTCTGAATCCAATCAGTAGGAACTTGAATGTCGGCATCGGTAAAAAATAAATAGTCGCCCGTAGCACGTTGCGTTAATTGAGCTAAAACGTTGGTTTTGCCTTTCAGCTTTGAATTTTCGGAAAGTTGTTTGATATGAACTAACTCAAAATGAGGCTTATCTTTAATGAAATCAGTAGTCAATGAGGCCGTTTCATCTTCCGATGCATCGTCTCCTATCAGTACTTGGAGGTGTTCTTTTGGGTAACTCAAGGCCGCTACAGAACGCAAACAATGGATTATATTATCAGCTTCGTTGCGGGCGGCGATGAGTATCGTAACTTTTTTCACAAATCCATTTTTTCGGCAAAGGTAAGGTGTTCTTTGTTGGGAATAATTTTATTTACATTGCTTTTTGAACAATAACGACAGAACATATTGTTAAGAAAAACATATAATCTTAAAAATTAGGTAACGTGATAAATGACCAATAATCGCATGGCTACAAGTAGACTGATCAGCAAAATAAAGAGGAGTGATCTCCTTGAAAAAGAGCAACAACGCTCAGACTTGGGATTTGGAACTCGTATTACTAACGATACTACACGACTAATTAACCCGAATGGGACATTCAATGCGCGTCGTGAAAATGTATCTTTCTGGGCATGGTTAGATATTTTTCACCGTCTGACTGTACTCTCCTGGCCTCGGTTTTTTTTAGTGGTGTTTGCTATTTATTTTGTGGTTAACTGCTTTTTTTCAGTACTTTATCTGTTTATAGGCGTAGAATATTTGCAGGGGATACACGCAACTACCAAGATGGAGCAATTTTGGGGGGCTTTCTTTTTCAGTGCTCAAACCCTTACTACGGTGGGGTATGGACACGTGGCTCCTGTAGGTATGGTAGCAAGCGCTTTGTCTTCTGTTGAGTCATTGGTTGGAGTGTTGGGATTTGCCATCGCTTCCGGGTTGGTATATGGACGTTTTTCTCGCCCTATTCCAAAGATTTTATTCAGTCGTAACTCCCTTTTTGCCCCTTACCTCGACATCAATGCCTGGATGTTTAGAATGATCAATGAAAGCCCTACCGAGTTGGTGGATGTGCGGGTAGAAGTATCTATTACTCGATTGGAAACACTTCCCGACGGAAAACGGACACGCAAATATTATCCTATAAAACTGGAACGCAGTCAGGTGAATTTCTTTCCCCTTAGCTGGACAATCGTTCATCCTATTACCGAAGACAGTCCCCTGTATGGTGCGACTGAAGAAAGTCTGGAAGAGTCTGACAGTGAATTTTTGATTTACATTCGTGCTACGGAAGAGACTTTTTTACAGCCTGTACACGCACGACATTCATTTAGGTACAAAGAAATTATATGGGGAGCCAAATTTATCCCCATGTTTAACAGCGTAAGGACCGAAGATATAGTAAGAGTGGATGTCCAAAAAGTACATGAATATGAGATGATGCCTTTGAACTGAGCATACAAACAATTCATTTATCAAACTAAAGAACTGATATGGCTGAGCAACCCGAAAAGAACCTCAAGGAAACGAGCCAAGGTGTTTCTACTTTTGCCAAGTACTCGGGTCTCGGGTTCCAAATGTTGGCAACAATTGGACTGGGCGTATACGGCGGACTGAAATTGGACGAGTGGCAGCAAAACAAATTTCCGCTTTGGACGCTTGTTTTGTCGTTGGGTTCGGTAGCAGGTTCTCTTTATTTACTTATCAAACAGGTCAAAAACGAATAAGCAAAATGTTGCGTACAGTTATTTTTACGGGTGCCATTGGAATTGTATTTTTTACAGCCGAATATTATAATTTCGTCCATTCTCTGCCTGCTGAAAAGTGGTATATTCTTGCCTTTTTCTTTACAATCTCTGTTCTTCAGCACCGAGTTATGTCCTTTGGTTTTCAGGAGAATAGAGATCGGTTTGTTCAATTTTATTTGGTCACCGTTGTTCTTCGCCTGATTCTCTGCGTCTTATTTGTGGGAGCATTCCTCTACTACAAGGTCAGCCACCCGATGGGGTTCGTCGTTACCTTTTTTGTATTATATTTATTTTATACTTTTTTTGAAGTCTTAGGATTGTATCGTAACTTGCGCCGCGATTTGAAACCGTAGAGCAATAATGAAAAATATTTCGATTCGTTTATTTGTACTATTCCTATTTTTGTCGGCTTTGGCTACTCCTTCCGTTCGGGCCGAAGAACCTCATAAGCACGGAGAAGAAGAGAAGTTTAACGCAGGTGAGATGATCATGCACCACGTAGCTGATGAGCATCAGTGGCACTTCGCTACTATCGGACATACGCACGTTACACTTCCGTTACCTATCATTATTTATGATACCAATAAGGGGCTGAAGATTTTTTCGTCAAGCCATTTTTATCACAGCGCTGATGGTACGCACGAAGGCTATAAAATGGAGCACGAGCACATTTCTGCTTTAGATGGAGCGAAACTATATGATTTCTCCATTACTAAAAACGTCGCGTCTTTGATTATCAGCTTTATTCTTTTGCTGACTATTTTCTTTACCGTGGCTAAATCTTACAAGAGCCGCTCAGGTAAATCCCCCAAAGGATTGCAGTCTGCTTTAGAGCCTATCATTGTATTTATTCGCGATGAAGTGGCCAAAAATAACATTGGCGAAAAACACTACCGTCGTTTTGTGCCTTATTTGTTGACTTTGTTTTTCTTCATCTGGATTAACAACCTTTTGGGTTTGATTCCGGGCGGAGCAAACCTGACAGGTAACATTGCCGTGACCTTGACGCTTGCCTTGATTACTTTCTTTGTCGTGAATTTCAACGGGAAAGGAACGTATTGGGGACATATTTTCGCGATGCCGGGCGTACCGAAATGGTTGTTGATTATCATGACACCCGTTGAAATCGTGGGCGTATTCATGAAGCCGTTTTCACTCATGGTTCGATTGTTTGCCAATATCACTGCGGGACACATTATCCTGTTGAGCTTTTTAAGTATGATTTTCATCTTTGAGAGTTTGGCAGTAAGCCCTGCCGTAGCGATTTTCTCTACCTTCATCAACTTGATTGAGTTGTTGGTAGCGGCATTACAAGCTTATATTTTCACGGTACTGACCGCTTCTTACATCGGTGCGGCCGTTGAAGAACATCACCACTAATTTTTTGTAAATTTCTTTTTTCATATATAACAATTACAATCATGTTGCTTAACATTTTGCTTCAGGAAGTCGCTTCAAGTAGCGCATCAATCGGATACATGGGTGCTGCTATCGGTGCAGGTTTGGCTGCTATCGGTGCAGGCTTAGGTATTGGTCGTATCGGTGGTTCAGCGATGGAAGGTATCGCTCGTCAGCCGGAAGCTTCCGGAAAAATTCAAGGTGCCATGTTGATCGTTGCGGCCTTCGTTGAAGCCGTTGCTCTCTTCGGTGCCGTTATCGCTTTGTTGGTAGTTTTGTTGAAGTAATTTCACTCACTACCCAAACGGCAGTAGCTGATTGTTGTTTGCATTAGGCATCAGTGTGTTTGGCAACTGCTCAAAATAATTACATTCTCCGCTCACTGACAGTAGGTTGGTGGCCGGAGAATGATTAGTAAATAGAAACTCAAAAGCTATTTCAATACTATGGAATTAGTAACCCCCCAACTTGGTCTTATATTTTGGCAGTTAGTATTCTTCGGAATTTTGTTCTTTCTGCTGGCTAAATTTGCTTGGAAGCCCATTCTTGGCAGTTTGCAGGAACGCGAACACCAAATTCAGAGTGCATTGGATTTGGCGGAAAAAACCCGCGCAGACATGGCTAAAATGCAGTCTGATAATCAAAAATTATTGGCCGAAGCCCGCGCTGAGCGTGACAGCATCCTGAAAGCTGCCAAAGAATCAGCCGACCGTATCATTGCGGAATCAAAAGATAAAGCAACGGTAGAAGGTAAGCGTATCATCGAAGATGCACGGGAAGCAATCAACAATGAGCGCGTTGCGCTAGTGGCTCAAATGAGAAAAGAAATGGTGACCATTTCGCTCGACATCGCTGAAAAAGTATTACGTAAAGAATTGAGCGATAAGACTTCACAGGAAAAGTTAGTCGCAGATTTGGCGAAAGAAGCAAGACTTAATTAATTGTCGAATTTAGAGCGGTCCGCCGCCGCGGTGCAGAATGTCGAATAACTTGACTTTGACACTCTGCACTATAAAATCAAAACTAAAAAAATGTCTGAATCTACCGTAGCTTTACGATATGCTAAATCTTTGATTGATTTGGCTCAGGAACAAAAAGTAGTGGAAACAGTCTACCAAGACATGGTGTTTTTCAAAAAAGTGGCCGATGAAAACCGCGGTTTAATGTTAGCATTGAAAAGCCCCGTTGTCCGTCACGACAAAAAACTTGCCATTTTGGAAGGCGTGTTTAAAGAAAGAGTAAGTCCTGTTTCTTACACTATTTTCACGATAATTACTCAAAAGAATCGCGAAGCTATTATGAATAGCATCGCAGATGAGTTTGTTAAGCTGTACGACGATTACAAAGGCATTGTAAAAGCGTACATTACTTCTTCGATGCCCCTCACTGCTGAATTGCGCAAGCAGTTCATACAAATTGTGGCAGATGCTACCGGTAAAACGGTGGAATTGGAAGAAAAAGTAGATGCCAAACTTATCGGTGGATATATTTTGAGAGTAGGGGATCGTCAAATCGATGCTTCTATCAAAAAACAATTGAACGACTTGAAATTGACGTTGCTCAACTAAGATATTTTTTATCTGCTTAGAGTGACTGAAGCCATTACTGCTTTGCGGTAAGGGCTTTTTTTGCCCCCCTTCTCCATGTGGAGAAGGGGCTGGGGGATGAGGTGAAAACTATAATTCGTCGTAAATCGCTTCGATGGCATCAGCAAGTGCTTCGTCTTTCTCCGTTACTTTATCGCCGGCATCGTGCGTGGAGAGTTCAAAACGCACTTTATTATACACGTTTGACCACCAGGGGTGATGATTCATTTTCTCGGCTACATCAGCAATTTGGGTCATGAAAGCAAATGCTTCCTTGAAATCTTCAAATTCATACTCGCGGACGAGTTTATTGTTTTGTTCTATCCACATACGTTGTCTGTTTTGAGGTGAGCATACTTTTTAATTCATCTATTACAACGATGCTATTCCTTAAATCGCATACATTATTAAAAAAAGGGACAGAAGATACCTAAATCGCTCATTTACCTTTTGCCCTGCTGTATCTTCAAAAAACATCAATTCAGACAGTTTGTATTTATTCAACCGTCACTGATTTAGCCAAGTTGCGGGGTTGATCCACGTTGCGCCCCCGCATCACAGCGATGTAGTAAGACAGTAATTGCAAAGGAATAGAGGACAATAAAGGCATCAAAATTTCGTGCGTTTTAGGAATTTTAATCACGAAATCCACCAAAGTCGGAATATGGATATCGCCTTCGGTCACAATGGCAATCACGCGCCCTTTTCGCGCTTTTACTTCCTGAATATTGGAAACTACTTTTTCATACGAACTGTCTTTGGTCGCAATAAATACGACCGGCATATCCTCATCAATCAACGCAATGGGGCCGTGCTTCATTTCGGCGGCCGGATAACCCTCAGCGTGGATGTAGGAGATTTCTTTCAGTTTAAGCGCCCCTTCCAAAGCGACAGGGAAGTTTAAGCCTCGTCCCAAGTAAATGAAATTGCGGGCGTAGGTAAAGATTAAAGCAATTTCTTTGACTTTATCGGCAGCTTTCAGTACCTGCCCTACTTTACGGGGAATATTTTCCAGTTCAATCAGCAGTTGACGATACAGTTCTTCCGAAATCGTACCGCGCTTTTTAGCAAGAGAAATGGCTATTTGAGTCAAAACGGTCACTTGGGCCGTAAATGCTTTGGTACTTGCCACGCCGATTTCGGGTCCTGCGTGGGTATGGGCCCCCGCGTGGGTTTCGCGGGCGATAGACGAGCCCACTACGTTACAGACACCAAAAATGGTGGCTCCTTTGGATTTTGCTAATTGAATGGCAGCCAAGGTATCAGCTGTTTCACCCGATTGAGAAATGGCGATGACAAAGTCTTTTTCACGAATAATCGGATTGCGATAACGGAACTCAGAAGCATATTCTACTTCTACGGGAATGCGTGCCAGTTCTTCAAAAATATACTCCGCTACTAATCCCGCGTGCCAGGAAGTGCCACAGCCTACAATAATGATGCGTTTGGCCTCGGCCAATTTGTCCATGTAGCCTCGCAAACCGCCTAATTGCAGGATGCCTTCTTCGCTGTTGACTCGTCCGCGCATACTGTCAGCAATAGAACGCGGCTGTTCAAAGATTTCTTTCAGCATAAAATGGTCGTATCCACCTTTTTCGATGGCTTCCAGCTCCATTTCCAATTTCTGAACGTAAGGAGCTTGTCGCTCATTTTCAAGATTGACAATTTTCAATTCACCATTTCGTACGAGTGCAATTTGATTGTCATCAAGATAAACGACGTCTTTGGTAAATTCAATGATAGGGGTGGCATCAGAGGCAAAAAAGAACTCATCTTCACCGACACCAATTACCAAAGGACTACTTTTGCGGGCAGCAATAAGCTGCGTGGGGTCATCTTCCGAGATGATGACAATGGCATACGCTCCCACTACCTCCTGCAAAGCCAATCTGACGGCTTCTTCGAGCGAACAGTTCACTTCCTGCTGAATATCTTCAATAAAGTGTATGAGTACTTCTGAGCCGGTTTCTGAGCGAAATTCGTAGCCCTTTTTGAGAAGATTTTGCTTGATGGTCGCGTAGTTTTCGATAATGCCGTTGTAAATAATCGCCAACTTCCTATGGTAAGAATAGTGAGGGTGAGCGTTGGCATCATTGGGCTCTCCGTGAGTCGCCCACCGCGTGTGCCCAATCCCGACGGTAGCGTGCAAATCCTTGGTTTTAAGCTCGTCTTCCAGCGCAGCTACTTTTCCTTTTTTCTTATAAATTTTCAGTCCTTCACCGTTGAGCAGAGCTACCCCCGCGCTGTCATACCCCCGGTATTCCAGCCTTTTTAGCCCTTTTATGATGATAGGGCAGGCTTCTCGGTGGCCTACATAAGCTACGATTCCACACATGCTGATTGATGTTTAAGGTGAGTAATGAATGAGCGGGTGTTTTTAAAAAAAATTACCAACCCTTTTTATCCTAAGAATTTTTTTAATAAACTTGGTTTAATACAATCAAAGTTAATTAAAATAGCGAAAAATAAAGAAATATTACAAAAACAAAAAGTGCCCCGAGTTATCTCAGGGCACTTTTTGTTTTTGCTTTTATGAACTTGAGACTTATTTTGTTTGGGTATAAAATATCATCAATTTTACGTTTTCTTTCGTAGGATTGATTGTCAAACGATCCAATTTATTATTAAGAAATGGGTAATAACCGGTCAAAGGTTGGGAATTGTTGGCGTATGATTGAACGGTACTTGCCAAACTCACAGGCATTAATAACAATCCGGTACTTTTCTTAAATCCTATGGAAACCGCTTGTAAATACGTAGTAAGAATAAAATTATAATTGCGGAATTTGGAGGAATAAGAGACAACCTGCGGCAATACATACGATTGAAATGTCGCTCCGTCTATCGGCAGTAGAAGTTCGGTATCTCCTTTGGAACGCAAAAGCCGATTGGTTTCGTCGGTCTCAGCCATAGTGAGTCCGGTAGGAAGTCCAAAAAGCCCGCCCACGTGCACCGGTTGATTAGGGACAATATTTAGCTCTGCTCGGTTAATAGCGATGTTATTGTTTTTAAACAATGTCTGCAAATAAGGGATCTCAATTTTAGTCACTATTCCAAGGGCGTCCTGAACATAATTGAGTCCCCCCGTTTGGGTGGCCAAAAGAGGTTTTAGCGGTTGGATTTGGCTTAAAGCCGTTTCTTGTCGATTTGCTTTTACCTGATTAAAGCGCTTAGAAACATAGAATGTTCTCACCAAAGCGATGGTATCAGCACTGTTGTGCAGGTACAGATTAAGAAGAATCCCCGTTGAGGAAGGTGAAAAACCAACCACCATGTTATTGCTTGTAGCAGGCACCATCGTAAAACCTTTGATGGTTTGGATGAACTTAGCAGATGTAGCACCTTCCGGTTTTCCGCTCAAATCCATAATTTCTTTGCCAAAAGCAGCAGGTAAATTAAACTTGATCGCGTTATTGATGGAAGGATTCGGTGTAAATTTAGCCTTAGCCAACGGAGTGGGATCGTAAGCTATCGAACTGTTGTTGTAGTACGTTTTTCCCGTTAGAAGTGTATCCTTTAAGCGGTGCAAATTTACTTCAAAAGGTCGAAGCGTATCTCCGTACAGGTACGAATACGCAATTTCCATCGTGAGTGAGTCAAACACGTATGTATTGGTATTGACAGTTCCGTCCGAATTAAGATTTAAATTCAGAGCTCCGCCCGCTTCAAAAAAGGGCTGTGCCGTAACCTGACCAAAAATGGGGTCACGATACAGCCCTGAGAGCAATTGTTGGGTATTGGATGTACGAACGGAGTCCAGTAAAACAGTGCTTGTTCGTACTGTAAGCGTATCAGTAAACTGCACTTCAGCGATGACCTCCGGGGGGAGGCCGATTTCTTTGGGAGCTTCGCAGGCAGCCAATGTAAGGGCTAAAATGGTGATTATACTCAAGGCGGCTTTAACCGGCCAACTCATTGTAAAGGTTGTAGTACGTATCGGTAAAATTTTCGTCTTCTTCGACCAGTTCCAATTTGCGTTCGGGCAATTCATCAAAAATACGGTTTAAACTTTCACTAAAATCATCGTCAGCTTTGACTACAGCATCGGCATACGCACATCCAATTTTGATAAATCCTTCAAAATCAGCGGAACGGAGATGCGCCAGTGCCTCGTCGCTAACGTCCATGGCTTTGGCTTTATCTAAAATTCCATCTTCAAACTTATAGTTGAAGGCATTATTGTAAACAGTAAAAACGCACTTTGTATCCTTAAACATCGGATCATTTTTGTAAGTGGTTTTCAAATACAACGGGATAAGAGCCGTCATCCAATCGTTGCAGTGAACAACGTCAGGAGCCCAGCCTAATTTTTTGACTGTTTCGAGTACCCCTTTGCAGAAAAAGATAGCACGCTCATCGTTGTCGTCAAAAAAGTTGTTGTCCTTATCTAAGAAAACGGACTTACGATGAAAATAGTCTTCGTTGTCTATAAAATAAACTTGTAATTTGGCGCTTGGAATCGAAGCCACCTTAATAATCAGCGGTTTTTCATCGTCACCGACTGAAATATTGATACCCGAAAGACGGACTACCTCGTGAAGGCGATTTTTACGCTCGTTGATGAGTCCAAAACGCGGCACCAATATGCGAATTTCCATGCCGCGTTCCTGCATTGCTTGAGGTAATTTTCTTACATAATCGGCTACCTCAGTGATTTGGAGAAAGGGATTTATCTCGCTGGCTACATACAAAATCCGTAGTTTACTCATAGGCTTTGGTGAAGCTTGAAGGGATTGGTTTTGAAGAAAAATTTTGCAAAATTATACAAAATTTTGGCGAATTTCAACGTTAATGCCTGATAATTATTTGATATAGTTTAAACCCCTTACCTTTGTTTTCCAAATTATCTTCGTAAAAATACATGAAAACTCCTTTACTTGAGAGTATACTGGGCTGGGCGTCGCTGGGCTTTTTTGTTTTATGGATTATGGAAATCCGACGGACTGAGTTTAAAGACAGTTATTGGCTTATTATGCTCTGCTTATCCTGTCTGTTGGCCTTTCAGTATCTGCGCCGTAAACGCAATGCCGAACCCATGCTTTCTAAATATACCCCGGAAAATAAACAGGTAAAGGCAAAACCCAAAGCGACCATAAAGCCTTCGATAAAAAAGAAAAAGTAGTCAGACAGGACGGGGCCCGCAACGGCGGACCGTGCCCGTGCGGTCAGGAGTGAGAAGGAAGAAGTCAGCGGAAAAAAATTAAAAGTCAATAAGCGCAGAATCTGCCAAAACGGTTTTTAAAAGGAAAAAATCACTGACTCCTGACTCCTTGCTTCTGACTTCTGATTTAAATCAACCACAGCGTAAACAAAAAGATACCGTCTCCCATCCATCGATAGCGCTCATCTGCCTGAACTGACGGTCGCTTCAGCAAGTGCATACACACGCTCATGACAGCGATAGTTAGGGCAGTTCTGACACAATACCTGTAAGACGTGAATACAAGCACTCCTAAGGCACTTATAACCACAATGGTAACCAACCACGTTAATACTTGGCTGACTGTCTCTGTGCCCCACGCAATGGCCAAGGAATAACCCTCCTCAATATCGAAGGATTCAAACCAGGAGAACAAAAGAAGGTTTTGAAAAGCTACCAATCCAAAAAGTACCATGAAGACATTGCTTTCCCAAGCGGTGTTGGGGATGGAGATGAGGGCCGTACCCCAAATTCCTGCGGTGTAAATGATAGCCACAAAAGGCTCTTTAAAAAGCTGGAAACTGTCGGTAAGTGAGGTTTTGAAAACAACAAAGAGGTAAATGCCGACGAGAAACGCTAAACCGATTCCTAAAAAAATCATTTTGGACGGTATCCAAAACAGGCATATCAGACCTACAAAGGCCAATCCCGCTAAAACTTTGAGTAATATAGGTTCGTAACGGGCGTGAAAGCGGTGACGGGGCGTGTCAATTGGCGTGGGTTTACGATTGTCAAGCAATCGGTCCACTACATAAATGGCAAATACTGCAATGCCGACCAGTAGGGTTGAAGCCCAACCTACGTTGCCGTGACCGTCGGGCAAACGCAACGCAACGCCATGCGTAATCGTAGCACCAGCTGCTACGTCCAAACTTAGCCAATGGGCGCGTTTGAGGTAATAACTGATAATAAATGCAACGTTTTTAAGCCAAGTCATGGAGCGGTAACTTTTAATCTCATGGGCGATTTAGGCTAACGCTCTGCTTGATTTCGCGGATTCGCTCGTTGAAATTCCAGTTGTGAAAATCAACCTCAGGCAGGCACGTGGCTTTCAGATAATCCATGATGGTGGGAGGGTGGACTACGCGCTGCCCCGAACGGACATCAATGTATTTGGACGTGACCCAAAGTACATTTTTGAGTTGGGAACGGCTGTCGTCGGTCATGAAATATTCCGTAACGGTGGTGTCCTGATTGAAGTAAATCAATCGAGACGTAATGCGTACCCATTCGCTGACCATCGCGGGGCGTACATAAGCAATTTGGTGCTGATACACGACCCAACTTTGGCCAAGTTCGCGGAAGAGGCGCCCAAAGTTGAATTCATACAACTTAGCGACTTGGTCTTCGCGGGCATTAAAGTAGTAATCAAAATACTTGGCATTGTTGAGGTGCTGCAAAGGATCGCAGTCCTGAAAACGAATAACCATCCGCGATTCGGGTTCTTTGGGGTACTCCTTATTGGGGATGTGTTCAAAAAACATGGGTTTTATATTTTTTTGCACACCAACAGCCTTTTATCGCCATTGGAGAGGGTTGTAGCCAGCAAATATACGTCACCCCCGTCTTTTAGTTTTAGTTTTTTGCGAAGTTCATCCGTAGTTGTAGGGAAATTACGAACGGTGAGGTTGGCTTTTGCGTCAGGTAAATAAGGGGCAAGTGCCTTTGAATCAGCCTTTACCATGGCTTGCACTTCAAAAATACGTCCGGGGAAATCAATTTTCAGATTTTCGGAAGTATATAAGTGGCTATGGGGTGCAATCTTGGCAAGACCGAAGGCATTGGCGATTGATTTAAAAGCTCCTGCTTTCAAAACCGCGACATTGGGCTCGTAAACGTAGCGTTGCGGGTCACTCAATGTGACAGCCATAGTCGCTTCTTGTTTCCATTGAAAATCAAAGACTTGTTGGCTGCCGTCGTTTTTGAAGTTGATGGTTTTAACTTGGACACCCGATGAATGATTGTTAAATTCATTCAATTCAAAAAGTAACTCTTTACACTCATTTTCTACCGCAACTACATGAACCGTTGTAACGAATGGTAAATCACTGAGTGTTTGTTTTATGTCTAATAGAGGAGATGCTTTGATAAGAATATGATTTGCTTTCTGTAGTAAAAGCGGCAAATATTCAACCACGTCGGGCTCGCAGTCTTTCAGCCCTACCACGCGGCGGTTGTCGGCAGCACGGCGGGCGGGGTCTACATACATCCAATCCGTTTTGCCTTCCAATTGGTGCAGAAAATTAATGGAATCTCCCTGAATACAGCGAATGTTACCCACCTTCAATACGTCAAAATTATGTTGGGCCGACTGCACTAATTTTTCATTCTGCTCAATGTATGTTACCGATTCGCAGCGTTGTGAAAAAAAATAGGAGTCAATGCCCATGCCTCCCGTAGCATCTATCAAGTACGCTCCTGCTACCAAAGAGGCTTTGTAGTGGCCCGTAAGCTCCGATGAGCTTTGTTCGACCGATACGGCAGGTGGAAACACCAAGCGCGGCTCAGCGTACCACGTAGGTAGCTTATGCCGCGCTTTTTGCCTTGATTCTATTTGGCCGATCAGAAACTCCTTTTCTTTCCCGTACTTGAGCAAAAGCGAAGTGGGGGCAGATTGAAGATGCTGTTGTATAAACGTGATTTGTTCGTTAGATAGCGTCATACTTTGCTACAACCCGCACGAGTTCGCGCTCCGATTTTAACTCTATTTTTTCCTGTTCAAGCAAAGCTTTGATGGCTACTTCCTTGTCCGACAGCACATCTAATACTGATTTCTTACTTCTCTTGACTTTCACCATGTTTCCATCGGCTTTCAGAAGATAGTATTCGTTGGCATCTTCGTAGGTATCAAAACGAACGTTGTTGCTGTAAGGGTCTTTGAAGTCGGCTTTTTTGAGAGTTTTGCTGACGAGTTTTAACAGAGAAGTTTTTCCTTCATACAACACCAGAAAATACACATCACGCATGTCGTATTTAGAAGTTTGTGACTTTGGATAGCGTTTGAACGTGAAATTGGCCTTCGTGACGGGGTCATTAATAGTAAAAGAAAGAACTTGGTACGGAAACACAATCAGCGAATCGCCCGAAGGGCGTTTCATGAGGAGTTCTTTGGTATAGGCGTTGTACTTTAGAGGCATATCGTTAAAAACTTTGCCATCTACAAAAGCCATTTGTCCGCTTATCCATTCTGAAATAAAGAGTGGAGAACCTTTGATGCCTTCGTAGCGCGAATCGAAGGTAGAGGTTGTGTAGTTGCCCACACCTAAGCGGCCATCTACATCACGGATAAGGCTGTTGGCATTTTCAGTTTGGGCCATCAACCCGTGGGCTGAGCACAAACAGCAAGCGATAAAAAGATTTTTTTTCATGGTCTGAGAAATTTAATTATTTGCTCCGCAATGTATATCAAACTAATTGGTTTTCAAAAGACAAAATAGATAGCAATTGAAATAGGTGTAGAGGAGCCAAATTAAATGCAGCAAAGGAAAAGCTCAAAATCGGAGCGCTGTAAATTGGAATAAAATTAAACGGTTGAATGTAATTTACAGCGAAGCTCTTAAAGTCAGGTAAAACGGTACTTCAATGTGTTCTTTTGCGTTTTCCAGAATCAATTGAGCGGTTTGTTTGCCCATGAGTTGAAAATCGGTAGAAATCGTGGTGATGCCTTCCAGAATGATTTTTTTCAAAGGGGTTTCATTATAAGAAATAATGCCCACTTGCTTTCCGACTTTTAATTAGGAAGCCAATACCTTTTCTACCAAGGTGATTAAATCGTTTTCAGTAATGCTGATGTAGACTTCACCATCCTGAATGACTTCTTCCGAAAGACCTCGAATGACCTCAAAATCAAACGAATATTGATGGCAAAAAAGCGATAATCCTTCCAATATTTCTTTGGGGTGGTGGGATTCTTGGGGGAAAATGATTTTTATCTTGCGGTATTTAGAAAGTGCTCCGAGAGCTTACTCCAACGCTTTGAAAATATCCAACTTGAAGTTTTGACAAACGGAGCCGTATTTGCCTTTGATGCCCGGAATGGGTTTATCTACCACAATGACTTTCTGGCGCTGAATGGTGGCATTAATGACTTCGTGGGCTTTCTCCCCCCCCTCCGTGAAATGGGGAATGATGACGTAATGGGTGTAATCGTGACTATTGGTTTGGAGGAGCTTTTTGAAATAATTATAGTCGTTGTTATAAATGTAAAAGTCAATGGAAACCATTTCTCCCAACGAAGCGACCAATGCGTCATAAATGATTTTTTATGGGCATTCAACTTGTTAGCCAACAACAGAATCTTCGGATGCGGGCTGATAATAGTGCTTTTTACAAAATATCCTTTGCCCGGTACTGAATCCAGCATCCCTATTTTTTTGAGGTACTTATAGCCTTTTTCGGCGGTATCTCTCGAAATATCGGACTCAAAACTCAATTCATTAATAGAGGGCAAAATTTCATCTTTTTCCAACTCTCCTTTGCCGATGGCAGTCAGTATCGAATTGGCGATTTGAAGGTATTTGGGCGTAGCCGAATAGCAGTCAATCGTGATGAGTTGTAGTAAATCGTTCCTTTTCATTGCTGATAAACGTTTTCTTGCCAACCTTGATAATCAGACATCACTTTAACGGTGTCAGCGGACGGGTTGAGTTGTTTTCTGTCCGTTTGTAGGCGTTGAATGTGGGCGATGTCTTTAAAAACTCCACTTTCCAATCCCGATAAATAGGCCGCTCCCAAAGCGGAGACATCCGGCATTCGGATGCTTATGACTGGTTTGTCAAGGAGGTCAGCCAAGAATTGCATTACAAAACCATTGGCAGTCATACCGCCATCGACCATCAATTCCTGTAGCTGAATTTGAGTGTCGGTTTCCATGGCAGAAATAATGTCTTTTATCTGATAAGGAATGGACTCTAAGGCCGCCCTGACAATGTGGTTTTTGTTGGAAATGAAGGTAAGCCCTGTAATGGAAGCCTTGCGTTTCATATTCCAATACGGTGCTCCCAAACCACTGAAAGCGGGTATGAGATACACGCCGTTGTTGCTTCCCGCGGCTATCGCCATCGCTTCGGTTTCTTTGCTGTCGGAGATGATTCCCAACTCATTTTTTAACCATTCGATGGTGGCGCCACAGGTAACAATAACGCCTTCCAAGGCAAAATCTACTCTTCCTTCGATGCTCCAGCAGATGGTGGAAACCATGCCTTTGGCCGACGATTTTCGCTCACTCCCGACGTTCATCAGTATCGAACAACCTGTACCTAAGGTCGCTTTGGCTGTACCTGATGAAAAACAACCTTCGCCAAAGGCCGCCGCGTGACTGTCGCCAATTAGGGCCGTAATGGGAACGGGAGATTCAAAAAGTCCCTCAAAATCAGGTTCGCCAAAGTAAAAAGCGGAAGGTTTTGCCTGCGGTAAGTTAAGGTTGGAAAGTCCAAATATTTCCAACAATTCGTTGTCCCAATCTAAGGTGTTGAGGTTAAAAAGCAACGTGCGCGACGCATTGGTATAGTCGGTGAGGTATTCTTTGCCTTGGGTGAGTTTGAAAAGAAGCCACGTATCTACTGTGCCGAAAAAAGCGCCGCCTTCTTTAATGGCATCGCTGACGGCAGGTACATTTTCATTGAGCCACATCAGCTTTGTTTCCGAAAAATACGGGTCAATCACCAAGCCTGTTTTGTCGTTGATGACTTGTTCTAACCCTTTGTCTTTCAGTGTGTCACAAACAGAGACCGAACGTTTTCATTGCCAGATGACGGCATTGTGCAGCGGTATGCCGTTTTCGTCCCACACCACAAACGTCTCCCGTTGATTGGAAATCCCGCACGATAGAATGTCTTTCGTATCGTATCCCTTTGTTTTAAAATCCTCAATACATTGGGTAACGGAGGTCAAGACATTTTGGAAAATTCCTTCGGGGTCTTGTTCGGCAAAACCTTCGTTGAAATAATGCGTTTTTAAAGGCTCGGAAGCGCGGGCAATGACATTTCCCAGATTGTCAAAAACAATTGTTTTGGTACTGCTCGTGCCTTGGTCTATGGAGAGGATAAACGGCCCCCCGTCCCCCAATGGGGGAGTTAATATACTATTCTTCATTTTTAGAATTCGCTTTATCAATAATTACGGCCAATAATATCACAAATCCTTTTACTACCTGTTGCCAAAAAGGGGATACGTTCAGCAAAACCAACCCGTTGTTCAAAACGCCGATAATGATGGCGCCCAACACGGTGCCCCAAATACTTCCCTTGCCTCCCGATAACGAAGTGCCGCCAATCACCACGGCGGCAATGGAATCCAATTCGTAACCTGTACTGGCATTGGGTTGTGCCGAATCCAATCGTGACGTGACCATCAGCCCGCCTATGGCCGCCAATACACCCGCAATGGTATAGACCGTGATTTTAACTTTGGTAATGTTGATACCCGATAGCAAGGAAGCGTTTTCGTTGCCGCCAATCGCATAAATGTAACGTCCCAATTTTGTTTTGTCCGAAATAAGAATGGCTACTGCCACTACCACTGCACTTATCCAAACAGGTACGGGAACGCCCACCAACCAACCCGTTCCCAAATAAGCAAATTGCTCTCCCAAACCGCTGATGGGGAAGCCTTTGGTCCAGAGCATGGTCAATCCTCTCGCTACGGTAAGCATGGCCAACGTGGCAACAAACGAGGGGACTTTGAAGCGGGTAATGACAAAACCGTTGAAAAAGCCCAACAACGCACCCGTCAATACGCCTGCGAGGGCAGCTCCTAAAAGTGTAAAACCGATGTATAAATTTTGAGAAGGTAATTCTATGCCCATTTTGAACAATCCGGCCGTGACGGCTCCGCACAAGGCCAATACTGAACCCACGGACAAATCAATGCCTGCCATCAATACTACCAATGTCATACCTACTGATATGCAGATGTTTACGGAGATTTGACGGAGGACGTTCCAAAAATTGGAAACAGTGAAAAACTTGTCGGAAAGAAATCCGATAATCAGGCACAAAATAAATAAGGCAATCAAGGGCTGAAGTTTTGCCAAGCGTTTCTTTTGTGATTCAAGGGTTGTTTGCATAAGTTCTATTTATTGGAAATGGCCGCTTTCAATAATTTATCTTCGGTGGCTTGATTGATTCCTGTTTCAAGTGTGAGTTGCCCTTCGGAAAGAACCAAGACCCGATCCGAAACCGCAAAGATTTCGGGCAATTCGGACGAAACCATGATGATGCCTAAGCCCGACGACGCCAATTGAAGAATGAGTTTATAGATTTCACTTTTGGCGTGTACGTCAATCCCACGCGTAGGCTCGTCGAGCAACAGCACCTTGGGATGCGTCGCGAGCCATTTACCCAAAATGGCCTTTTGCTGATTTCCACCGCTCAATTGTTTGATCAATTGGCCCGAAGAAGATGTTTTAATACCCAATTCCTGAATGTATTTGGTAGCCAAATCAGCTTCGACTTTCGTATTCAAAAAACCGTTTCTTTCCACTTGCTCGCCCAAAGAAGCCAGACTGATGTTTTGTTTTAACGTGAACTTTTCAAATTTAAGCAGCCATTTGGGGGCAATACTGACCCAATTCCAGTGGTAGTGCTATACTAACTTTGGGTTTTCTTTGATAAAACGAATAGGCACAGATAGCTGCCAATGA
>Ga0247843_1003537_pt1 | contig 25415 bp, 24 predicted proteins | sample LaCruzMarch2017__FD_192420 | JGI IMG/M metagenome (GOLD analysis project Ga0247843, IMG submission 192420) | Freshwater microbial communities from meromictic Lake La Cruz, Castile-La Mancha, Spain - LaCruzMarch2017_8m | ecosystem: Environmental > Aquatic > Freshwater > Lake | place: Spain...
ATACAGCACGTGTTATCCAATCGATGACTGCTGTTCTCTCGGAGTCAACTCGTGTTATCCAATCGATGACTGCTGTTCTCTCGGAGACGACTCGTGTTCTCCAATCGATAACTGCTGTTCTCTCGGAGATGATTCGGGTTATCGAGTCGATGACTGCTGTTCGCCTGTGGAGTGGTGGGGTTTAAGGTTCTAAGGAAGAGATTCAACCACGGTGCAATGTTACGAAAATGTAACACATCATGTCGAAAATTTCCCTTTGACAGAATGGAAATCGTGCGCGATGTTCGTTCCAGTGCCAGCGAACATGTCTATCTCTACCCATTGTATCAAACTTAGATTGCCTATGCGATTTGTTGTGGTAGCGAGTGATATTTTTCAATCGCTTGTTCGCAGACACGCCACATTCTGGGCAGGTTCGATAACTTGTCAAGAATGGGGAAAACGAAACACGAAAAATGAAACAAAAGAAATGAACCAACGCACACTCGGAGAGTTTATCAAAGAGCGTCGCCAGTTCCGAGAATTGAGCCAGCGCAAGTTGGCGGAGATGATCGGGCTGAAAGCAGCATCGCATTTGTGCGATGTGGAGAATGGATACCGCCAATTGGGGGAAGAACACCTCCCGCTCTTGGCGAAGGCGCTGGATGTGACGATGGAGGAGTTGCTGGACCATGATCCGCGCTCACCTCTGACACAGGCGCAGAAGTTAATCGAACGGGACCCGAGCTTTATCACGACCCTCAATAGGGTGGTGCGAATGGTCGGCGAACTGTCACCACAAGAAGTTGAGAAGCGATTGAGGGAAAACAGTCCGGTTGCGACCCCCTCGCCTCTCGCACCCAAACCGCAACCGGAAGAACCATAAAACATGCGTAGTTATTACATCCCCGATAGCGTCCTGCCGCAGAGATACCATTTTTCTCGGCAGGACATTGAAAAAGCGGCCCGCGATGAATTGAGGCAGGTCGAGTGCCTGCCCAAGTCCGCAGAGCCAATAGATCTGGAAAAATATCTTTTCCGGCGACATGACAAACTGGAACCTCAATCCACCGACAGTCTGGCGGCGGGCGTCCTGGGAGCGGCCGACTTGATGAATCCCCGCAAGCCGGCGATCTGGATCTCGCAAGCGGTCTTCGACGGCGCGCCTACGCGCTATCGGAGCACCTTGGCGCATGAGATCGGCCACTTGGTCCTCCACGCCTCGCTCTACATCGACGAGGAGTTCCCGCACATCGTGGCTCGGTGCCGAGGAGGCACCGACTTGGCGCGGGGCTTTCAGTGCGGCATCGACCAAATCAAGGAGCAGCCACAGGCTCCCCTGAAGTCGGCGCATCCGCTCTTCCATCTCGAATACCAGGCCAATCTCTTCATGGTGGCGATGCTCACACCGACTCCACTCGTGCGCGCATGCGTCGAGCCATGGACATGCACCACGACCCGGCGCGATGGCTCTCGGATTTCTTCTTTGGAGGAATCCGCCCGATCAGAAGCAGTGGTGCTGCTCGCGGAGAAGCTCCAAGTGAGCCGCGAGCTCGCGAAATACCGACTGGAGGAACTTTTCCCGCCATCTTCGGCGCAAACCCTTTCCCAGAAACCCAACGACCGCCCGGCGCAGAGTGCGTCCGGGAGTTTCGGCGTCGTTTCAGGGAAAAACCAAAAAACATTATGGTAACCACCATAACCGGCACGCTCTCCGACACCGAGCGCGATGCCTTTGTAGAAGGTGTCAATCGTCTGGAAGCCACCCTGTCGTCCATCGACTTGGTGACTCTCAGCCTATCGGAAGTCAGCCGCTTGTCGAAAGCCGGTCCTGCATCGGCCTCATTCGTCACGGATGGCTTGGAACTCGCCAGTCGCAACCTCGACTTGCTCACAGCCAACATGAACCCCGACGAGGTGAAGGAAAAGCTCCAGCTGATCCGAAACCTCGATGTGGTGACTGCTGTCCTGAACGGGCTCTTGGAAAAGCTGGCTCACACGGCCATGGTGGCCAAATCGGAGGCCTACGAAATCGCCCGCACCGCCTACTTGCTCAGCAAGCGCAAGAAAGTGTCAGGCATCGTCGAAAGCCACAACAGACTCGCCAAGAGATTTAAGAATCAAGGCCAACGGAAGACGGCTAAAGATTCTGCGGATCCCGAGGCGCGGTAAAAGAGAGGGCCGTCTTCCTTGCGGTTGACGGCCCCATGTTAGCAACGGCGGTCGGGAGCTTGAACCTTCCGGCCGCCAATCTTTTTCGGCAGAGCTATATAATCCAGGCACCCCTGCGCGGCAAGCAATTTTGATTCGGAAAATGCCGAGCTCCGGCACGAACATATCGTGGAAATCGAATGGCCACGACCTCGAGATCAAGATTCGTAGCTTTTGCTGAAGCGCTTGTGGGATTTGGATGCGGATTCGGGCTCCGCGGCGGCGCTGGCCTGCTTGGGCGCTGCTTCGACTGCAGGCGCAGCGGGTTGACTCGGTGCGGGGGCGGGATTTTTCGAGGCTTGGAGGAAGGCGATGCTCTCTCCGAGGCTTGGGCGCTACGAGCAAGAGGCTGTCAGCGCCCATATTTCCCGCGCGTCAGCGCAGCCCTGTGGATCGGAATGGGGCGGGGCTGCGCCACGCAGGAATAGAACGACACGGAGGTCGTCCCTCCCATTTTTATTTTCCGCCGCTCTGATTAGGCGCTGACTGCTTTTTTGCGCTTCAGGAATACATATCCAGAAATGCCCACAAGGAGCAAAACGGAGGCTGCCACCTGGGAGGCTTCAGGAACCGCTGCAGTGTCGCTGCCAGCCACAATTCCTTGGCCAGAAACATTATTAAAAGCGATCCTATCGAGGACGAAACCATAGCCATTGCCACCGACCGAGCCATTATCAAGCCGAAGGGTTGCAACTCCAAAGTATCCGTCTGATTGCAATCCAATGTAGTAAGGGGTGTTTGGCTCTGTTCCTAAGTATGTCGCATATGCCGACCCTTGGGAAAAAGACAGACTGCCATCGACCGTTTGACCAGCTAAAACACGGGCAGATGTATGCGCGATGGAGTATGTAAAATCATTACCTCCATAAGACCAAAGATACGGCTGAACATAAGCTCCGCCACCATCAAGCCCTCCCGTTTCGATCGTAAACTGGTTGGTAGGATTACCACCGACGAAGCCAGCGTTGAAAGAACCACTCTCAAATCCGAAGACATACAGATTCAAGCCGGTAGGTCCAAATCCAGGATTAGAATAAGTTTGATTGACGGAACTGGTAATGATAGCGGCCTTCGCATTTTCAGCGAGTGAGGCGAGTCCTGCGACGAGCACTAAAGAAAGGATAGTTTTTTTCATAATTTGCGGTTGTTTTGTTTGAACTTTTTTTGTTGTTGTTACGGTTGGGTTATTATTTTTTATTCCCCGATTTTTTTTTGTAAAATTTAAAATTGAGAAAAGTGTTATCGTGATGGTTGTAGCGTCATGCCAATGAAGAGCTCGCTCCGACTTGCTCAAACCCGCAGGCGCGGCAGCAGGTGCTACGGAAGCGGCTTTAGTCCACAGGCAAACCGCTTGTCATCATCATCGAAACACGCACTCCACCGCACTCTGAGGACACCTCACCGATGCAATGATCCACAAGTGTATAAAATAAGGACAGACCGAGAAAGACCGAGAAGGGGTGACTATGCCGGGCCGCGGCAAACCAGCGCGAGGCATCTTATCCGTTTCACACTTGCTTTATGCCGTCTCTCCCTCCAATTTACGCGTCATGCCCACACTTGCTATAATCTTTGGAATCGTTCTTAACGCGATGGGATTCGGGGCCTATGTGGCCTCCGGAGCCTACACTTCTCTGATCCCGTCGGGTTTTGGAACGCTTATCTTCTTGTCTGGGTTGATCTCTGTTTTTGTTCCTAAAATGCGGATGCACCTCATGCATGTAGCAGCACTGGTGGGCTTGCTGGGAACGCTTGGTGGTCTGGGTATGGGCCTTCCGAAGCTGGGGGCCCTTCTTTCGGGCACAGCCGAGCGTCCGCTGGCCTCTGGCATGCAGATCGCCATGGGCGTTGTCTGCCTGATTTTTCTCGTGCTGTGCGTGAAGTCGTTTATCGATGCACGCCGTGCCCGCAAGTCTGGTTAGATTCTAACCGACCAAGAGAGCCGCGCCGAAAACCCCTCCGCTATCTCCAAGTGAGGGCCGAAGCATTCGAGTGCGGAGTTCCTTGTTGAAAATGTGGGCCAGCACACTCTCCCTCGTGCGAGCCTCGTAGAGCAACGGGAGATTTCCTACGCCGCCTCCGAGGACGATGGCATCGGGATCCAGAATGTTAATCACCGCTGCGATGGACTCCGCGAACTTCTCGCGTAGGCGCTCGAGTGTTTGGATAGCGAGTTTTTCGCCCTCTTGGGCACGGCGGGAGATTTCCGGAAGCCGAATGGTCTCCCCGCCTTGTTCTCGGTAGAATCTTTCCAACGAGGGACCGGCGATGACGCCCTCGATGCAGCCGGCGCGTCCGCAATAGCAGGGGTGGGATTCTCCACGCAGCGGATTATGTCCCCACTCGCCCCCGATTCCATGCAGGCCGGGCAAGAGGCGGCCATTGACGACGACTCCCCCTCCGACGCCTGTGCCAAGAATGACGCCAAAAACAACCCCCTCCCCGACTGCCGACCCAGCGAGGGCTTCGGCAAGGGCAAAGCAATTTGCGTCGTTTGCCATCAAAATCTGGGTGCCAGTGAGGCGTTCCAAGTCCTGCCTGAGCGGTCGGCCATTCAAGCAAAGCGTATTGGAGTTTTTCAGGCTGCCGGTGGATGGTTCCACCGCACCCGGCGTGCCGATGCCGATTTGGGGAGGGCGTGGAAGTCCTGAAGCGGACTCAAGATCCGAGATGACTCCCTCGATTTGAGTGAGGATGTGTTCGTAGCCCAAGGTCGCACCAGTCTCCCGACGCAGACGAAAAAGCGCCTCTCCCGGGCGGGAGGAATCCCTGATGGCGCCCTCGATTTTTGTGCCACCCAGATCGATACCCCATCTGGTTTGCGGAGACACCTATGAAGAGACCCGCATGGGCATGATGACGTAGAGGAACGGCGTCTGAATCTTGATGACTCCTGGGCTCATCTCATCGATCAACTCAAGATAGACCTCGTCATTCGGAAGGTTGCGAAGGGGGTCCATGAGGAACTCGGGGTTGAAGGCAATGGCAATATCGCGTCCGCGATAATTGACGGACATCGATTCCATGGCCTCGCCGACCTCGGGCGTGGTTGCCGTGATGTCGAGGTTGTTTTTTGTGAATGACAAGCGGAGCGAGCTGGTTTTGTCGCTGCTGAGAAGGGCCACGCGGCGAACGCAGTTCAAGAGGGCCTCGCGCTCGATGGCGATACGCTCCTTGGCTTCGCCTGGAATGACCTGTCGGTAGTTCGGATAGTTGCCTTCGACGAGCTTTGATACCAATTGAGACCCGTTGAGGGTGAAGGAAACAAGATTCTTGGAACTGGAGATGACAACTTCGCCATCGTCTCCGAGGAGGCGCTGGAGCTCAGTCACGGCTTTGGTCGGGAGGATGAAGTCGCGTTCGTTGCTCTTGGGGAACTCGAGGTCACTCTCAAAAAGAGCCAAGCGCCGACCATCTGTCGCCACGAGTGTGAGCTTGTTTTCCGTAAGTGAAAAAAGAATGCCATTGAGGACATAGCGGGCCTCATCGCTGGAAATCGCATACGAGGTCTTGCGTAGACCGTCCTTGAGTTCCGCCTGTTTCATCGTGAGGGAATTGGACTCCTCGAATTGCGGGAAGGCGGGGTATTCCTCTTTGGGGAGGCCGAAAATCTTGAAGAAGCTGGCGCCGCAGCGAATCGAAGTTGCGTTTTTGGAATCCACTTCGATGAGCACCTCCGAGTTTGTCAGTTCACGGATAATGGCCACGAGTTTCCTCGCAGGTATGGTGATGGCTCCAGGTTTTTCGACGCGGGCTTCAACCCGGCAGCGAATGCCGACGGAAAGATCGGTGGTGGTGAGAGTGAGGCCGTCTTGGTCGGCTTCGAGCAGCGCATTCGTGAGAATCGGGAGCGTCGGGCGGGTGCTCACGACGTTTTGGATGCGCTGCAATCCTTCAAGGAGGGCTTCTTTGGTGACGGCTATCTTCATTTGGTTTTTGGGATGATTAGGCAGAGGGAAAGGCTATGTCAACGAGGGAGCGAAAAGGTTTAATCTCCGGCTCTGCGGGCGATATCCTTCAGCATAGGACCGAACTCGGCATTCCAGAGTCCTATGAGTGGTCTTGCGTTGTCGAAACCAGCTTCGCCCGCGTCCCCCACCGAAAAAACCGAGGGCTGCAGCCGGATATCATCTGTTCCCGGAATGGGCACCATGGCCAAGCGGACCCGGATGGTTTGCGGGTTCCCGTAGCTTCCCCACATGGCATTTCCAAAACCGCCAGCAGGCTTGTCGAAGGATACGGAATCCGGGTAGTCGGTGCCGGAGAGCGTGTAGCCGCGTGCGGCAAAGACACTCCGCGCCGCTGCAGAGACGGCATCAGCATTGGTGTCATGAACAGTGACAGCACCAATTCCGCCAGAACTCGCGATCGGAGATGACAAGCAGCCCACAAAAAAACATGTGGATGAAAGCAACAGTGAGAGTGTGAAGAGTCGAAACATTTGAAACCGCTATCAAAGGCGGACTCTTTGGGCAAGGGAGTTGAACAACTCAAAATTCACTTTCGCCTCGTCTTCGGGAACATCAGCGGGCCATGGCAGGAACAACTCGGGAACGGCAAAGCGCTCCATGTGGGCTCCCAAAAAAACCCGCAGAGTTTCATCATCCGCATCGCCAGCAATGAAAGCCACAGGGCGGGCGCCGTATTCGAGGTCGTCCACTCCTACCACAACCGCTCGGCGAACCTGAGGAAGAGAGACCAACAAAGTCTCGATCGACTCGGGACAGATATTCTCGCCACCGGAAATAAACATGCGGCTGAGGCGACCACTGATAACGAGATTGCGATACGAATCGAAGCGACCGGCATCTCCTGTCGAGAACCAGCCATCGACATCCACCACTGGCTGCAGACCCCGTGCAGTCAGGATGCCCCTCGGCAGCACCCCACCGCGCACTTGAATTTCCCCCTCCGGCGAAATGCGGACTTCGCGGCCGGGAAGAACATTTCCCGCAGACACGTCAGATACAATCGATCGCAGACGAACGCTCGTCGCGATCTGCGATGCGGTCTCGGTCATTCCATAGGTGAGGTGGAGAGGCACGCCAGCAGTGATCGCTTGATTCGCAAGGGCGAGATCGATAGGCCCACCGCCCACGAGAACGGCCTGCAGGTGTGCCAACGCGGAGTGCTTCGCAAGCAGGCGGCGCAATTGAACGGCGACGAGTGAAACATGCGTCACCGCAGAATCGTCGATCTGATTTTCAAGGGCCACACTGTGATCCGGAAAAACAACCGTGGCGCCCGCAGTGAGGCAGCGGATCAAAATGGAAAAACCGCTGACATGGTTGAGGGGGAGCGAAAGAATCCATCCACAGCCGGGCCTGAGGGGAATCCGCTCCGCAGCCCCGGTGGCATTTGCAAGATGGGCTTCCAAATCATGCCACACCGCGCGCGGTGTGCCGGTGGAGCCGGATGTGAGAAGCAATGTTCCAGCGGATCTGGCCAACACAGGGTGTCCCTGAGGCATCAAGGGATGGATTTTTTTCGCAGTCCAGCAGCCCCCCGCACCGAGCCATTCGGCGCGGCGCAGCGCCTCATCTTCGGGCAGGCGGTGACTGATCGGAGCAAGAACGCAATCCTGCCAGAGCAGTCCTAAAAGAAGCGAGGCATGGTGAAAATCAGGCGTCGCCCATGTGGCAAAGGGCCGGTCTTTTTGCCAGGAAACCCCCTGCAATCGCGCGTGCAGAAAATCCTCCAATTCGGAGTAGCGCACCGCTGTGCCGCTTGCACGGTCGAGGAGGGCAACCGCGTCACCGAAGGTGGAGGCTTTAGAGAGGATGGAGCTTTGAAATATCGACATCCGGCAGGGTCGTTTTGCTGCAAAAAATAAAATCCCTCAAATTAAGACGCTCGCACAGCACATCCTCATCCAAGCGCGAATAAGTGTCCAACCCGGCCGCCGCAGGATGCGGAAGGGAGAGTGCAAATTGGGCAAGGGCATAAATCCCGACGCCGGATTCGTAGCAGGCGCTCACCACCGGGACCATGCCAAGCACCGAGCCTGCCTCGGCATACTGTGCGCACGCCTCAAATCCGCCCATGAGCGTTGGCTTGAGAACCAGGGCCACGGCTCCTTTGTAAGCACGCAATCCGGCCGATCCCACTTCGCGAAGCGTCTCATCCAGCGCGACGCCAACCGGGGATATTTTGATGAAATCCGTGAGACGGGTGGAATCCCGAAGCGGTTCTTCGAGATATTCCAAAGGAAAAACCTTGAGCGATTCCGCCATGAGCAGGGCGGTTTCGAAATCCCAGGCGCGGTTCGAATCAATACGGAAGCGGCAACGGTCACGCGCCAAAGCCGATATCCTAGACATCAACTCAAGCAAATCAGCGACCGAAAGGTGTGCCGCCTTGATTTTCAGGCATTCGCATCCCCTCGCGAGGGCATCGCCCGCCTGCTCGAGCATTTGCTGGAAGGAACCGTCTAAAAGCGCATTCAGCGAGAGGTTTCTTGAACCAGCATCCTGGGAGCGAGAGGAAGAAATTGAGGCCTGTGCGGATTGGATCGCGCAGGCAAGTGAAGATGGCACCGGCGCCTTGCATTGCGAATCTTGGATGCAGCGCCGAACCTCTTCAAGGCTCTCGACACTCCAACCGGGCAGTGGAGCGGCATCACCCCAGCCCGTGTGGAAATCTGAAGCCCGCAGGTGCAGGAGAACCCCTTCGCGCCGTCCCCCCCCGCGCATGGGAAGCCCGTAGCGATAAAATTCAAAATCACGGCGCCAATCGGGCTCATTTTGCAAGGGTGCCTTCATTTTCGCAGAAGGAGAAAACCAGATACCACCAGAGCCATCGAGAGACTGGCAAGACCAGTGAGAGGAAAAAGACGGTTGATCTGGCGCATATCTTGAATTCGAAAGACCGGCCTGCCGACCGCAAACCCAGCCACACTTGCCGGGATGAGACAGACGAGGGACATCCACCCTTGCAAAAAACCCTCCTGCCAGAGCCAAAGTGGAGCGATACAGGGAGCCAGAAGGCAGATGGCAATCTCCCAGCGCGTGAATTGCGATCCAAAGCGCACGGCCAGAGTTTTTTTGTTGGATAGCAAATCCGACTCGCGGTCGCGAAGGTTGTTCAGGGCGATCAAAACGACCGAGTAAAACCCAGGCATGGTTCCAAGAACCAACGATGTCGCGGAAAAGGCCCTGGCCTCCACAAAGTAAGTGCCTGAAGTCGCAACGAGTCCAAAAAATACAAAGGTGAAAAGATCTCCCAAGCCAAGGTAGGCGAGGGCAAAGGGACCCGCTGTGTAAAGGATGCCGCAAAATATGGAAACCAATCCAATCACAAGGACAGGCCAACCCGCCCGCGCGATCAGGAAGACGCCGGCGAGACAGGCGAATGCAAAGCAGACTACCATTCCCAGAAAGACGGTCCGAGGGGTCAGCAGGCCACCCGATGTGACCCGTGTTGGTCCCAAGCGCTCCGCGCGGTCGGCGCCTTTCTTTGCATCCCAATAATCGTTGGCGAGGTTTGTTCCGATCTGAATAAAAATCGCTCCGATCAAGGCTGCAAAGGCCGCAGTGCCGTCACCCAAACCTTGGGAGAAGGCGAGCGCCGTCCCGAGAATGATCGGGGAAACCGAGGCGAAGAGCGTTTTCGGGCGGCTTGCAAGCACCCACGCCCTGAGGAGATCTCGACCTGCAGCGCTCACGGACGCTTGGGAAACTTCCCGAAGTCGGGCTTGCGTTTTTCGACAAAAGCATTCCGACCCTCCTGTCCCTCCTCTGTCATGTAGTAGAGAAGCGTGGCATTGCCGGCGAGTTCCTGCAGACCCGCCTGTCCATCGCAATCCGCGTTGAGGGCCGCCTTGAGACAGCGGATAGCCAATGGCGACTTCTCGAGGATTTCGCGGCACCACTTCACGGTCTCGATTTCAAGCTCGTCGTAAGGCACGACGATGTTCACCAATCCCATCTCGAGCGCCTGCTGCGCATCATAGGTGCGACACAAAAACCAAATCTCCCGCGCCTTTTTCTGTCCCACGATGCGGGCGAGATAGCTTGATCCGAATCCACCGTCGAAGGATCCCACACGAGGCCCAGTCTGGCCGAACTTCGCATTGTCCGCAGCGATGGTGAGGTCGCACATGACATGCAGGACATGCCCGCCACCAACCGCCCAACCAGCCACCATGGCGATCACCGGCTTCGGGCAGGTGCGAATTTCGCGTTGAAAATCCAACACATTCAACCTCTCGACGCCACCCGCATCGGAATACCCAGCATCACCACGGATTTTCTGATCTCCGCCGGAGCAAAAGGCCAGTTCCCCCTCGCCGGTAAGAATCACAACGCCAATGGCGGCATCATCCCTTGCATCCTGAAGCGCACGCCGCATCTCATCCACCGTGAGCGGACGGAAGGCATTTCGCCGCTCGGGGCGGTTGATGGTGATCTTGGCAATGCCTTCCGCTTTCTCGTAGCGGATATCTTCAAACGGCAACGCATCTTTCCAATCCAAGGCGAGTTTCATGGCAAAATCCTATCGCGATGGCGGCGCACGGCCAATGAAATCCTACTCCCACAGCACGCGAGAGGCGACAACCCGTGCAGGACATGACCCAAAATCCCTCCCCTTGAGCTGGCACAACCTTCTCCACTCAAAAGGGGAAAAATGTTGGCACGAGCCAACCAAACCAGAGGCAAAGAAGGAGGAACGCCCCGATATTAAGCAGAAAGCCTGCGCGGAGCATCTGCGGGAGGGTGATGTGTCCTGAGCCGTAAATGATGGCATTGGGTGGAGTCGAGACAGGCAGCATGAATCCACAACTGCTCGCCATTGTCACAGCCATACCGAGTGCGAGTGGTGAATGGCCGAGCGCAACAGCAAGAGCGCCTACGACAGGAAGAAATGCGGCCGTGCTGGCTGTGTTGCTCGTGAACTCCGCCAGACCAATCGAAACCATGGAAATGACGGCGAGCAACAAGGGTGGAGGAAAATGACCGATATGCGCTCCGAGGCCCCCAATCCAAGTGGCCAGACCGCTGGACTGCATCGCCGCAGCGAGACTCAACCCGCCGCCGATAAGCAGAAGCACATCGAGGGGGATTTTTTTCAGTGTTTCCTCATTGAGAACGCTACCAACGCCCGAGGCACCAAGTGGCACAAAAAAGAGGAGCAATCCCCCTGCCATGGCAATACCTGCATCCGAGAGCCATGGAAGACGCGTGTCGAGAAATCCCCTGGCGATCCAAAGCCCCGCTGAAGTGGTGAACACAGCGAGCACACCCCAACCGCCAATGCCGAGGGGATGGAGCTTTTCATTCTTTGCAAAGTCAGCTTCCAAGAGGACCCGACCACTCGTCCGAAAGGCAATCCGTGTCAGGACAACCCATGCAAATGCGATGAGCACAATGGAAACAGGCAGGCTCATGCCCATCCACATCGGGAAGCTGACCTTGATACCGTAGGATTCCTGCATGAACCCTGCAAAGATCGCATTGGATGGTGTTCCGACAAGCGTTGTCATGCCTCCGATGCTACACCCATACGCGACGGATAAAACCAGAGCGGGCGGGAAGCTTTTTTCGCATCCCTCACGAAAGAACCCGATGGTAGAGAGGGCAATTGGCAGCATCATGAGCGCGACCGCTGTATTGCTGATCCACATGGAAAGCAGCGCGGAGGTGAGAAGGAACGCCGCAATGATGGAGGATTGCCGGGCGCCGGCGACTCGAAGCAGGCAGAGGGCCAGCCGGGTGTGGAGGTGGCAACGCTCCATCCCCTGGGCGATGAGCATGCCGCCGAAAAATAAAAAAATGACCGGATTTGCAAAAGGTGCCGTGGCACTTGCGATGCCACAGACACCAAGCAAAGGGAAGAGCACAAGCGGCAACATGGCTGTCACGGCAAATGGAGTCGCCTCCGACACCCACAAGGAAGCCATGAGCATGGCCACGCCCAGGGTGCGCCAACCCTCCAGCGAAAGCCCTGCCGGTGGATTCATGAGTAGGACAAAAACCAGTGAAGCCACTCCAGAAAAAGGAACGGCGAGTTTCAACCATGATCCTGCTGACATGTTTTTCATTTTGCCTTGTCGGAGTGCGCGGGCAAGCCTGCGGAACGAGATTGGAGTGGGCATTTCACCTTAGACCGTATTCGCCGTGGTGACGAGCACCGCTCGTTCCTTTCAAAACAAAAATCCTTCCTTCGAGCCGTTTTCTCGATCAAGAACGAGACACTCCCACAGCTTTTCCCATGTCCAAAACCGCCATCATCATTCCAGCCCGCTGGGCATCCACCCGACTCCCCGGCAAGCCGCTCCTCAATCTGGGAGGAAAGCCCCTCGTGCAGCATGTGTGGGAACGCTGCCGAAAAGTCCGGGAGGCGGATGAAGTCATCATTGCGACCGATGACATGCGTATCGCCGAGGCAGCGTTTGAGTTTGGCGCTGAAGTGACCCTGACTTCCAACAAACACCCCACCGGCACGGACCGCATCGCCGAGGTGGCCAGGAAGCTGTCGAAGTTTGAGATCGTTGTGAATGTGCAGGGTGACGAGCCGTTTATCGAACCTGCCTTGATACGCCGTCTCATCGGCGCTCTAAAAAAAGACAAGTCCCTCGCGATATCCACCGCAGCCTGTCCACTGGATGAGGGTGAGTTGGAAAATCCTCATTGCGTAAAAGTCGTCCTCGGCATCAATGGGGATGCCCTTTATTTTTCACGGAGTCCGATCCCATGCGACCGAGACGGAAATGCCAGCCCCACCCGCCTCCGCCATCTCGGCATCTATGCATACCGCAGGAAGTTTCTCTTGGACTATGTGAAGTGGAAACAGACGCCCCTCGAAAAGTCCGAAAAGCTCGAGCAACTCCGCGCCCTTGAACATGGGGCAAAAATCCGGGTCATCACCACAAAAGGCGCCGGACCTGGTATCGACACTCCGGAGGACGCTGAAAAAGCTGCAGAGCTTTTGAGACAGAAAGACCGGAAGTCTTAAGCCTGGATTACCCGCCCCAGCGAGCGCCTTCGCTGAGCCCCGGAGTCCAATTGCGCAGGTGGCCGTTTGAGTAGTCCGTTTTGCCAATGGCACCGATCATTCGCTTGCCGGTTGCGCGCTTCCATTTCTTGCTCATGCTTTCCGCTGTGTGGCACCCCCAACTCTTGATGAACGCATCTCGAGTAAAAATATTTTTGTTCACACGGGTGAGGTCATTTTCGTGAATCCAACTTTTGGATCCGCTGTCGATGTCGTTGCTGTAATCAAACATCCAACAGGCCCTGTTCGAGTGTCCATAATACTCAAAATTCGCGATCTTCACGGTGCTCCTCGGTTGGCCCGAGTTCAGGTAGTCAATGACCTCATCGCCCTCATCAAACCAGATGAGGTTGACGCCGTATTTATCGCGAACCGAAACGATATTTCCGATCAGGTCCTGCTTTTCCTGGCGTGAGGCGCGCCGGAGGTAACTCGCTTTGTGGACAAGCCAGGTGATCTTCGCGCCAGGCCCGAGCTTGCTTTGAATCTCCTGTATTCTCACCCTCGCCGAGCGAATGAAATTTCCCCACCACAGATCATGCGGTTCCGCTTTGAACTTTTCCCATTCTTGCAGGGACGGACCACCACTCAGGAGGATGTATTCACGCGAGTCATCAGCCCGCGACACAAGCATTCCTATCAATAAAAACAAAGCCACGAGACGAACCATGCGCACAGGTTTGGCACGGATGGGATTTGAGCAAGAATATTTCCTCAGAAAATGCCGGAGAACATCTTTGGTGAACTCCGTCCCACCTTGGTGTAGGGATAGGTGATGGATGTTTCCTCACTCGCGGTGCTTGGAGTCTCGCTCGCGACCCTGCTTGTCTCATTGATTTTGATTTATCTACGCCGCACAGATCAGGCGCGATTGATAGACGCACTTCGAGAGGGATTTGCACGACAGCAGACCGATTCGAGGGATGAACTCACACGCACACTCGACTTCGCGCTGCGTCAACATTCCGACGCTTCGAGAGAGTCGATCCACTCCCTGTCCAATGCCACAAACACCCTCAGGGAATCTCTTGAAAGATCGGTGACAGCCTCTTTCGAACTCCAAAACCAACAGTTGGAGGGATTCCGGAACCAACTTGACCGACTGACACAGGCCAACGGCGAAAAACTGGAAACGCTGCGCGCCTCGGTCGAGGCGAAGCTGAGCAGTTTGCAGCAGGACAACAACGCCAAGCTCGAGGCCATGAGGGCCACCGTGGAGGAAAAACTACAGACCACACTTGAGAGAAGGCTGGGAGAATCTTTCAAAATTGTGAGCGACAACCTCGACAAGGTTCAGCTCGCCATGATGAACATGCAGAGCCTTGCCGAAGGCGTCGGAGATCTCAAGCGCGTCATGACCAATGTGACCCGCAGAGGCGCTTGGGGCGAGTTTCAGCTCGCGACCATCCTGGAGCAATTCCTCAGCCCCCAGCAATACGAAACCAATGTGGCCACGAAGGGCGGCACGGAACGCGTGGAATTCGCTATCAAACTTCCCGGGCGCTCGAGCGATGGAACAACCGTCTGGCTTCCCATCGACGCAAAATTTCCAAAGGAGGATTACGAACGCCTCACGACCGCCATGGAAAATGGAAATGCTATAGAAGCCGAAAATGCCGCACGCCAACTCGAGATCCGGATCAAATCCAATGCGAAGGACATTCGCGAAAAATACCTGAACCCGCCAGCGACGACCGATTTTGCGATCATGTTTCTCCCGACCGAGGGCCTTTACGCAGAGGTTCTCAGACGCCCCTCACTGGCCGAGAGCATCCAACTCGAGCACCGCGTCGTGATAGCCGGCCCCACCACGCTTGTTGCCCTCCTCAACAGCCTTCAGATGGGCTTTCGCACCTTGGCCATCGAGCAGCGCTCCAGCGAGGTCTGGCAAACACTCAGTGCCGTCAAAACCGAATTCTCGAAATTCGGCGCCGTCCTGGAAAAAGTGAAATCCAAGCTCCAATCGGCAACGAACGAAATCGACCAGGTCGGCACTCGCACCCGCGCCATGCAACGCCAACTGCGCAATGTTGAATCAACCCCCGATGAGAAGCCATCCTCGCTTGAGAGCGAGCCAAGCGATGCGACAGCCGATGAGGGCGAGAGTGACAATCCGAAGCTCACTTTTTGAGTTTTTGTCCTTGTCGAATCAGACTGCGCACGCTTTAGTGCTACGCCTTCTCATTCCTGAGTAGCTCAGTGGTAGAGCGGTCGGCTGTTAACCGATTGGTCGTAGGTTCGAGTCCTACCTCAGGAGCCACCTGCACCTCTGTTGCAGGCCTCCAAATTGATCAGCCACTCCGCGCGCTTTGGGGGAGGTAGAGCAACATTGCCGTTGTGGAATTGTTGAGGTTTAGTTGTCTGCTCTATGGAAGACGCACATCGCAACCTTGAGGCCTCACTTTTGGAACACTTCGGCCATGACGCTTTCCGCGAAGGCCAGAGGCAGGTTGTCGAGACCCTGCTGGCTGGGCGCTCGGCGCTCGCTGTCTTTCCGACTGGCGGTGGCAAGTCGCTTTGCTACCAACTCCCGGCGATTCTCATGGAGGGAATCACCTTGGTCGTGTCGCCACTGATCGCCCTCATGAAAGACCAGGTCGATGTGTTGCAAAAACGCGGCATTGCGGCGGCAAGGCTCGATTCCACACTGACTCCAGCCGAAACAGCTTCGCTCTACGAGGATCTGGCATCTGGAAAACTCAAGCTCCTCTATGTGGCCCCCGAGCGCTTTGTGAGCGAGACCTTCGTTGCAAAGATCAAGCGGGCAAAAATCAGCCTGCTCGCCATCGACGAGGCCCATTGTATCTCCGAGTGGGGGCACAATTTTCGTCCCGAGTATTTGCGCCTCGCGGCCTTGGCCAAAAAATTCCACATTCCCCGCGTTCTCGCCCTTACGGCCACGGCAACGCCTCCGGTTTCCCAGGAGATCTGCAAGGCCTTTCGGATTGCCAAGGGAGACCATGTGCAAACCTCCTTTCACCGCCCCAATCTGGCGCTGCACATCACACCGGTTTCTTCCGACAAGCGCCTGGATTGTTTGATCACGAGTCTCACCACGAAAAAGCCATTTCCCGCCATCGTCTATGTCACGCTCCAGCATACGGCCGAAAGCGTCGCTGGCAGCCTCCAACGCGCAGGCATCCGCGCAAAGCCTTACCATGCGGGCCTCGCAAACGATGTCCGTGCCACGGCACAGGATGACTTCATGCAGGGCCGCTGCGATGTGATCGTGGCGACGATTGCCTTTGGCATGGGCATCGACAAGGCGGATATCCGCTCGGTCTTCCATTTCAACCTCCCCAAGACCCTCGAGAACTACCAACAGGAAATCGGACGCGCAGGCCGTGACGGCCAGCCTTCGCATTGCGAGATGCTCGCCTGCGCGGATGACCTCACCGTTCTCCAAAACTTCATTTTGGGCGATACTCCCGAGGAACAGGCTCTGCGCCATCTTGTGGACCACCTGCTCCGTCAGGGTGCTGAGTTTGATATCAGCCGCTACGACATCTCTCGAACCACAGACATCCGTCCGCTCGTCCTGGAAACCGTCATCACCTACCTTGAAAAAGAAAAAATCCTCGAGCCAGCCGGTCTTTTCTACGCAACGATGCAGATCGCCTTTCGCCACCCCGAGGACCGCGTCGTCGCGGGACACACCGCGGATCGCCAGAAATTCCTGAAGAACCTCTTTGCCTCCGGGAAGCGCGGCACGCGACTCCTGACCCTCGATCTGGAGGCCTCCGCAGAGAAAATCGGCGAATCCCGCGAGCGCATCCTTAAAGCCTTGGGTTACCTTGAGGATGCCGGGGACATCGAGATCAAGCCCTCGGGCCTGCGTCACAAGTTCCGCCTCCTGGCTGGCGCGAAGGAGAGAACTCCCCACGAGATTGCGACTTGGTTGCATGGTCTTTTCACCTCCCGCGAAAAGCAGGACTTGGCACGGCTCGATGGCATTGTGGAATTTGCCTCGGCCCCAGGCTGCTCCGTGCGCAGACTTCTGAATTACTTTGGCGAAAAGACGGAGTCCGACTGCGGCCATTGCGGACGCTGTCAAGGAGAGGGCGCCGCCAAACTCCCGCAGAGTGCCGAAGGGGACATCAGCCAAACGGATGTGGAGGCCATTAGAAACCTGCGCGCGGAAGGCCATGCGGCCTTGCGTGCGAAGCGCCAACTCGCCCGCTTTCTGTGCGGCATCTCGAGCCCCGCTGTGAGCCGGGACCGCCTGACGCGCCACGACGCCTTTGCGCGACTTGAATCCGTCCCCTTCGCCAAGGTGCTCGAATACTTGGACGCCTGCCTGTAGCTCTCTTGCACCACGCCCTACAATGCCTCATCCTGGGACTATGAGCAACCCGAAGCCGCGTGCGGATTTTCAGAAAATTCTCCGCGACATGCCGCACAAGCCCGGCGTGTATGTGATGCGCGACCGGTTGGACCATGTCATCTATGTCGGCAAGGCGAAGGACCTCCGGAAGCGCGTGGGCAGCTACTTCATGCCCTCGCGGAAATTTTCAGCCGATCTCAAGACACGCGCCCTTATCGATAGCGTCTGGAATCTGGAATACCACACCGTCCGCAGCGACGCCGAGGCCGTGCTTTTCGAGGGCCGCCTCATCAAAGAATTCCGCCCGAAATACAACATCAGCTTTCGCGACGACAAACGCTTCCTGCTCGTGCGCGTGCACCTCTCCGAGCCGATGCCGCGCTTTGCCCTCACACGCATGCGCAAGGAGGACGGGGCCCGCTACTTTGGCCCGTTTGCCAATGCGGGCGCCCTTCGCAGCACGCTGGAGGCCATGCGCAAGCGGTTCGGCATCCGATCCTGCCGTCCACTCGAGCCGGGCGAGGCGGAATACAAACACTGCCTCAACCATGTCATCAAAAACTGCAGCGCACCCTGCATTGGAAAGATCTCCCGCGAGGATTACCTCGCCCGCGTTGAATCCGCTTGTGAATTTCTCGAGGGTCAGGGCCGCGAAATGCTGGAGCAGGTGGAAACGGAAATGAAGGCCGCGGCTGAAAAAATGGATTTCGAAAAGGCCGCCCAGCTCCGCAATCTTTTAGAGGACCTCAAAACCACCACCCGGCCGACCACACGATTCACCCGCAAATCCCTGCCGACCACTATCAATCCCGAGGCGGATGTTGCTGCCCTGCAGGCGGCGCTTTCACTCCCTACCCCGCCCCGGGTGATGGAATGCTTCGACATTTCGAATATCTCCTCGGCGCATATCGTCGCCTCGATGGTTCGATTCCGCGACGGAGTCTCGGACCGCGCGGGCTACCGCACCTACCGAATCAAAGGACTCACCAAACAGGACGATTTTGCGAGCATGGCCGAAGTTGTGCGCCGACGCTACGGACGCATCCTGCGCGAATCCGAGAACGCCAGCGCCACCGCCATTCCCGACCTCATTATTGTGGATGGCGGACGCGGCCAACTCTCCAGCGCCTGCGAAGAACTCAAGCGCCTCGGCCTCCAAAATGTGCCGATCATTGGATTGGCCAAGGAATTCGAGGAAATCCACCGTCCCGGCCGCCCCCTCCCGACGCGACTCCCGCAGGATAGCGGCGCCTTGCGCTTGCTCCAGCGCATCCGCGACGAGGCGCACCGCACGGCGAATGGCTACCACAGCCTCCTGCTGAAAAAACGCGTGCGCGAAAGCCTCCTCGACGCCATTCCCGGTGTGAGCGCCAACCGCAAACGCCTGCTCCTTGAAAATTTCGGCTCCGTGGAACGCATCAAATCCTTATCCCCCGCTGACATTTCAAAGGTTCCCGGCATCAGCCTGGCCCTGGCCGAACGCATTACCTCCACACTCACCACCGCGCCATGCAACTCGACTTCGACCTGAAAGGCTCCATTTCCAAACCCAAGCCCGCTCCGAAGCCCGCCGAGCCGCTTGTTCTGACCGTCAGCACCCTCACGCGCAAAGTCCGAGGCCTCCTCGAAGACGGTATCGGCGAAATATGGGTTGAGGGCGAAGTCTCCAATCTCCGTCGCCAGAGTTCCGGCCACGCCTATTTCACCCTGAAGGATGCCAGTTCACAAATCGCCTGTGTGCTCTTCGCAGGCCAGACGGCCCAACTCCGCGGCATGAACTTCGCCGACGGCGTGCATGTTCAAATCCAAGGCTCGCTCACCGTTTACGAGCCGCGCGGAAACTACCAGATCATCGTCCGCCGAGTCCAAGAGCGTGGCGTCGGGGCCTTGCAGGCGAAATTTGAGGAACTCAAGCGCCGCCTCGACGCGGAGGGACTCTTTGCACCCGGAAAAAAGCGCCCGCTTCCCAAGTTTCCTCGCCGCATCGGCGTGGTGACCTCCCCGACAGGCGCTGCGATTCAGGACTTTCTGAATGTCCTGCACCGCCGCCAGCGCGGCATCGAAGTTGTTATCTTTCCCGTCAGGGTCCAAGGAAAAGGAGCCGCCGCCGAGATTGCCGAAGCCATCCGCTTGCTTGGCGATCCGCTTGCCACAGGACTGCCTCCCTTCGATGTGATCGTGGTCACGCGGGGCGGAGGAAGCTTGGAAGACCTCTGGGAATTCAACGAAGAAGCCGTGGCCCGCGCCGTGGCGGAAAGCCCCATCCCTGTCGTGAGTGCCGTGGGCCATGAAATCGATTTTTCTATCTGCGATTTCGCAGCCGACTTCCGCGCACCGACTCCCAGCGCGGCCGCCGAGATCCTCTCCGCCGATTCCGGGGAATTGCTCGACCGACTCCAACACTTCGCCGCGCGTCTCGGAAGGCCCGTCCTCACGCGTCTCGATGGGCTTCGCAGCCAGCTCCTTTCCTTGCAAAGAACCGCCCTTTTCCTCGAACCTCGCCGCATTCTGCAGGAGAAACAACAGACCCTCGACCGCCTCCTCGAAGACCTTCAATCCACTGCAGATTCAGTCCCTCACCAACTTCGCCTCCTACTGGAGCGCCAAGCGCGGATTCTTGCGGGCCATCGGCCGGACCTGAAAATCTCGGAACTCTCCCGCCGCCTCGCCACCTGCCGCGACACCCTCAAGCACCGCGCCGACACCAAACTGCAACACGAAAAATCGATCCTCTCCCGGCATGCCGCTGTCCTGCGCGCCCTGAACCCAGCCGCAGCCCTCGCGCGAGGCTACACCATCACCATGGATGAAAACGGACAAATCCTGCGCTCCGCAAAAGATGCGATCAAATCCAAAGAACTCACAACGCGCTTCCACGACGGCGAAGTGAAATCCCACATCCGCAAAACCTGACCACAAGCATTCCGCCACAACGCTTGCGGTAGCGCTTGGCCATTAGCAGTGGATTTGTCTCGACCATATTTTTCGAATGAACAACCACCAACCAGCTCAAGGAGCCCGCCCCGTGACAATTCACCATCCGTCCCGGCCCTCTTTTCCCCAGCCTCCGCATCTCGGCGAAACCACGCATTTTCATTTCTTGACGGACGCCAATTCCTCGACCAAGGTTTCAAATCATCCCTCCGAGTAGCTTCGGCGAAAGGACGCGGGGCCGTTGCCTCAAGGCGCGGCCCCTGCTTTTTTTATGAAAACCATCATCTACATCGATGGATTCAATTTCTATTACGGAGCCTCGCGCCGATTCGGCATCCGCTGGGTTAACCCTCGCGCAATCGCCAAGGCCCTCCTCCCTAGTCATGAGATTCTGCGAATCCGCTATTTCTCCGCACTCATCAAGCCCGACCCCATGGACCCCGACAAATCCACGCGCCAGCACACCTACCTGCGCGCCCTCCGCACCCTGCCCGAAGTCGAGATTCAGTTGGGGGCATTTCTGCAGAGCGTGAAAAAGATGCCTCTCTTCCCTCTGGACACCCCTCCAGTGAAGGTCGATGTCCTCAAGACAGAGGAAAAGGGCTCCGATGTAAACCTCGCCGTCGCTTTGCTTCTCGACGCCTTCGACGACGCCATGGAGTGCGCCGTCGTCCTCTCCAACGACTCCGACCTCCTCGAACCCATTCGAATCGTCCGCCAGCGGTTTCGAAAAACCGTTGGCCTCATCAATCCCCAGAAGCGCCTCAGCTACGCCCTCCAACCCGAAGTGGATTTCTACAAACAAATCCGACGGGGCGTCCTCGAGGCATCGCAATTTTCGAACCCTCTCACCGACGCCCAAGGCACCTTTCACAAGCCGCCCATCTGGTAAAGACCACCACCACCGTGCTCGATGATTTGGAGTCGAACGGTTTCGAACGCGAGCAACTCACGGCCGAGCATATATCCTACCTGTGCCGAACGCACCATCCCCGAAAAACCCAACAGCCGACTCCAGAAATACCGACTCACCTACAAGGGCAGAATGCAGATTTCCTAAAGCCCCCCTTTTCCAACCAAGGACGAGCAAGGCTTGCAGAGCGTCTCTTGTGGCAGCATGTTCCTCGTCGCTGATCCTCGGCACAAGTTCGGCGTCCTCCATCCCCGGAAGGTCGAGCCTGGAAAAGCAACATAGCCTCGACAGTTTGAAATTCCACCGCCCGCATTCTCGCAGGTCATCGGCCGGATCTGAAAATCTCGGAACTCTCCCGCCGCCTCGCCAGCTGCCGAGACACCCTCAAGCACCGTGCCGAAACCAAACTGCAGCACGAAAAATCGATCCTCTCCCGGCATGCCGCCGTTCTCCGCGCCCTAAACCCCACAGCCGCCTTGGCGCGAGGCTATACGATCACGATGGATGAAAACGGACAAATCCTGCGCTCCGCAAAAGATGCGATCAAATCCAAAGAACTCAGAACGCGCTTCCACGATGGCGAGGTAAAATCTGAAGTCCGCAAAACCTGACCATAGATCCTCCGCCACAGCGAGAGTCCTTCGCCACTTGGAACCGGTCGGTCGCTTGAAAAATCCAAGACACTCAATTCGGCTTTCACAACAAAATTTCTTCGGTAACAACAGCCGCTGGCAACTATCCGCGAACTGTATTTTTATTCGCCCCAATGATCTCCAATCTCATCAACGGTCCGGAAAGCAAAACGCTGGAGTTCAAGCGCAACTTGTCATCCCCGCGCTCGGTTCTGCGGACGCTTGTGGCATTTGCCAATTCTGCCGGTGGTCATTTGATCCTCGGGGTGGCCGATGACCGGAAGATCATAGGAGTCGAGAACCCGCTCGATGAAGAGGAACGCCTGTCAAACCTCATCGCGGACTCAATCTCGCCGCGCCTGGTGCCGAGTATCGAAATGATCACCGTGGAGGAAAAAACTCTGCTCGTGGTGGAAGTTTTCCTTAGTGGCATGCGGCCCCATTTTCTTAAAGCGGAAGGCCAGCAAAGCGGCACCTATGTCCGGTTGGGATCGACCAATCGCCTCGCCGATCCTCAGCTAATTGCCGAGTTGCAACGCGGGGTCGCAGGTGTGAGCTTCGATGCCCTCCCGATGCCAGAACTCACGCTGGATGCCCTCGACCTCAAAGCCATCGCCAAAGATTTCGAAGGTCGCAACTCCATTAATGAGCGAACACTCCAAAGCCTGCGGATTATGGTCAAGGAACAAGGCAAACTGGTGCCGAGCCAAGGTGGCATACTGCTCTACGGCCTCGACCGCCGCCAATACTTCGACGACGCTTGGATTCAATGCAGGCGCTTCATGGCAAACGACAAGGCCGATATCTTCGACCACATCGACATCCATTCTCCGCTGCCAAAAGCCGTGGACGAAATCATGCTCTTTCTGAAAAAGCATGCCATGCGAGGTGCGGATTTTTCAGAAATCCGCCGCAAGGACATCTGGAGCATCCCGGTGAAAATCCTCCGCGAAGTCGTCATCAACGCGCTCGTTCATGCCGACTACTCCCACCGTGGTTCCCCCATTCGCGTGGCCTTTTTCGACAACAGGATCGAGATTGAAAGCCCAGGTCTGCTCCTTCCCGGTCTGACCGTCGAAGACATCAAGCAAGGCGTCTCCCAAATCCGAAATCCTGTCATCGCCCGCGTGTTTCGAGAACTGGAACTGGTCGAACAATGGGGCAGCGGCATTCCAGGCATCTACCGCATCGCCAAGGCTGAAAACCTGCCCGAACCCACCATCGAAGAACTCGCCGGACGCGTCCGCTTCACCCTCATCCTGCCTAAAATCCTGCCGCTCACTCGTGAACAATCACGAAAAGGGGGCTTAGAGTCGATACAAGTCACCGGACAAGTCACCGGACAAGTCACCGGACAAGTCGAAGCATGGATTCATGATGTTTTACGGGCATGCCTAAACCAACCATGCACCAGTGCGGAAATCCAGAAAGTCACAGGCATTCGCCATCGGGAGACATTTCAACGCAATTACCTGGACCGACTTTTATCGGAGCAGATTCTCGAACGCACCATCCCCGAAAAACCCAACAGCCGCCTCCAGAAATACCGACTCACCGAGAAAGGCAGAATGCAGATTTCCTAAAGCCCCCCTTTTCCAACCAAGGACGGGCAAGGCTTGCAGAGCGTCTCTTGTGGCAGCATGTTCCTCGTCGCTGATGATCGGCACAAGTTCGGCGTCCTCCATCCCCGGAAGGTCGAGCTTGGAAAAGCAACAGAGCCTCGACAGGTTGAAATTCCACCGCCCGTATTCTCGCAGGTCATCGGCCGGATCTGAAAATCTCGGAACTCTCCCGCCGCCTCGCCAGCTGCCGCGACACCCTCAAGCACCGCGCCGAAACCCGTCTGCAGCACGAAAAATCGATCCTCTCCCGGCATGCCGCCGTCCTGCGCGCCCTGAACCCCACAGCCGCCTTGGCGCGAGGTTATACGAACACGATGGACGGAAGCGGAAACATCCTGCGCTCCGCAACAGATGCGATCAAATCCCAAGAACTGACCACGCGATTCCACGATGGCGAAGTGAAATCAGAGGTCCAAAAGCTCCCTCTTTAGTTTTAAAAGACGGCTCAAACCTTCTTAAAAATGAATGCGCTTTGAGGATAAACTCAAGGGCTTTTCTGCGGTGGCGGAGGTGCAACTCGAAATGGCGCATGGAGGCGTGTGGCATTCCTCTATTCCCGCTGTTTCAAGCGTGGAAAGCTGCATTTTGGATTGAGAAGTCTACTGGATTTGTTTTCGCACCAGCTTTGCGTAACCGCCGCCTCCGGCCAGCCAGCTTTCCGGCTCCGCCTCCAAGCACGGCCAGCCTCCGGCGCACGATTTTCTCTCCACCCCTCGCGCTCCCGGCTCCGCCTCCCGCTTCTCGGGCTTCCGCGAAAATCGTGAGGCCTCTTCTTCCTTCTGGCTTGACTGGAGCTCCGGAAGGCTACTTTCCCGAACTGCGGGCCAGACGGAAGCCGAAGTTGAGGCTGCGGTAGGCCGGGTCGTAGCTGAAGACGCGGTAGGCGACAGTGCAGTAGTCCGCAAAGTAGAACCAGCTGCCGCCGCGGATGCGACGGTAGGAGGTATTGAGATCCCAACACCACTCCCACACATTACCGCTCATATCGAAGAGACCAAGCTCATTGGCTGCTTTCTCGCCCACCGGATGCGCTTGTTCGTTAGAGTTGTCCCGATACCACCCTACGGCATTGAGATTATTGCTACCGGCAAATGTGTAGCCTTGCGAATTGCGTCCTCCCCGAGCCGCCCACTCCCACTCGGCCTCTGTGGGTAGGCGATAGCCATTAGCCTTCGGCGTTGATACCACATTTTCTGAGCCCTCACTGCCGAATTCCTCCCGGCAGTAATGGCCTTTCTGCCCCTTCACGCCATACACTGGCTCGAGTCCGTCCAAGAGACTTTTGGCATTGCACCACTTCACGCAATCATACCAACTAACTTCATTCACGGGATGCCTTGAACCTCCCGCCGTGCCCACCTCCATGCCAAAGCCATTGGCCATCGCCCAGCTCCTCACGCCTTGCCACTCTTCCATAGTCACAGCATACTTGCCGATCTCAAAATTGCTCACCTTCACTCCAGAGAGTTCGGAACTTTTTGGCAAGCTGCCGCCCTCTACCTCCACCATATCGCCGACCGACGAATCGCTACCGGCTGTGGCTTGAAATGCCGACAACAGCCGCTTGCGCTCACCCATCTTGTCGATTCCAAGATCACGGAGATCATCTGCCGAGAAATCACCAAGGATGGAATCCGTCACACCTTGATCCATGAAGATCGGCAACAAGTGCTCAAGTTGTTCTTTTTTAAGTATAGCTTTGAGTTTTTTGTCCATTGTTTGTCTGGTGAAAAATTTTGCGTTTCGGATTCCGATCAATAAGTCCGACGCATCGATCCGTTCACATACTCCTCGGTGCGTCCCTGTGA
>Ga0247843_1003539_pt1 | contig 25408 bp, 20 predicted proteins | sample LaCruzMarch2017__FD_192420 | JGI IMG/M metagenome (GOLD analysis project Ga0247843, IMG submission 192420) | Freshwater microbial communities from meromictic Lake La Cruz, Castile-La Mancha, Spain - LaCruzMarch2017_8m | ecosystem: Environmental > Aquatic > Freshwater > Lake | place: Spain...
TCTTTTTAGCGGAGAAAGTGTAGACAAGAAGGTGAAAGTGCTTTCGGGTGGTGAACGCGCACGGTTGGCTATGGCCAAACTATTGCTCGAACCGCGCAACCTATTGGTGTTGGACGAACCGACCAATCACTTGGATATGCGCTCAAAGGACATTCTGAAACAAGCCCTGATGAAATACGATGGCGCGATGATAATTGTGTCGCACGACAGGGATTTTCTGAAAGGACTTACCGATAAAGTGTATGAATTTAAGGACAAGCAGATAAAAGAGCACATTGGCGATGTGTATGAGTTTTTGCGCAAGGCCAATATCCAATCGCTCGACCAGTTGAGTGTGGTGAAAAAACCCGAACCAGCAGCCGTAGCTGCTCCAAAAAAGGAGGAGGTGAACCAACACGAGCGCAAGGAACTGGAGAAAAAACAGAAGAACCTCACCCGAACGTCCGAACGATTGGAAGGTGAAATAGCGGTGGTGGAAAAGCAAATTGCCGACCTTGACGAGGTGATGCTCGACCCCATTCTATCGCGTGAGGCGATGAAGGAAGGCGATATTTTTGAGCGCTACAAAATCAAGCAAGCCGAGTTGGAAGAAAAAATGAAGACTTGGGAAGCCACGCAAGCCGAATTGGAAGCCCTTGGCCTTTAGGGTTAACATAGCTGCGAAACGCGGGGATTTACCGTGTTAAATTGATGGTTGAAATAACCCACCAGCCGAGCTATTCCCGTGTGCAACTGCTGCTGCGCATGGCGGTTGGCTCAATATATATCATGATCCCCCATGGGTTGGTGTTGTTGCCCTTGGCATTGGTTAGCATTGTGCTTATGCCCGTGGCATGGGGTTCTATCTTAATTGCAGGCACATACCCTAAGGCGCTCTTCGATTTCGAATCGAACCTATTGCGCTGGCAAATGCGGGTAAATGCGCGTTTGTTGAACCTTGTCGATGGTTATCCTGCTTTTGGGCTCCATGCAATGGACCCTTTAGTACAGGTTGAAATTCCTTATCCCGCCAAGCTAGGGCGCATGCATCTGGTGGTGAAATTGCTGTTTGGGTGGGCCTATTGCGGCATTCCTCATGTAGTGGTTTTGTTTATTAGAACGTTGCTGGGTTTTGTGCTCATGGTGCTAGCATTTGTTACGGTGCTATTGGCGGGCCGCTACCCCAAAGCATGGCATAGCTATGGCGTAGCTTCTATGCTGCATTTGCTTCGGGTGAGGTTGTATATGGGAGGAATGACGGATACATATCCTGGATTTATTGGTTAGGAAAGGGTATTTGGAAAGTATAGACCGCCTTGCAGCTATAGACCAACTGCCCGAGTTGGACAGAAGCTAGAGGGCGCTCTAGGCTACGAAACTGCCCAACGGGTGGTTCTTTCCAGATTACCAAACGTCATTTAGGATTAACCGTTTCTCATAACAGGTTAACCATTTCTATCATCGTGTCAACCATATCTTAGAAACGGTTAACCATTTTTCGCATCGTGTTAACCATTTGTAATAACGGGTTAACCAGTTCCCACATCGTGTCAACCATATCTCAGCTATGGTTAACCATTTATCGTATCGTGTTAACCATTTATCAAAACGGGTTAACCATTTCCCATATCGTGTCAACCATATCTCAAGTATGGTTAACCATTTCTCACAACGGGTTAACCGTTTTTAACGTAATGTCAACTTATCGTGTAACTTGCACTGTGAAACGTCTCTCAAAAATGACCCCGTTATGAAAAAAACATACCTCCCCGTAAGCGAAGGTGGCATTCGCAGTTGGTTGAAAAACTTTGCTACCAAAATTGGGAATCACGCCAGCAAATATGCCGTTACGCCTAGCGAAGTAACCGACATTCAAAACGCGGCAATCGACTATAACGCACTGCTAAACTATGCCGATGCACTTGGCAGTTTCAAGCAAATGTTTACCCAAGTGAAACTAGAAATGCGCGATGGCTTGCCCGCAGGCGGCACCTCCAGCATATTGGCTCCAATGGGCACACCGCCTGTGATGCTGTCGCAGCCGGGATTTTTGGGCCGCGTTTTGGCCATTGCCAACCGCATTAAGGGCAGTGTGCAATACACCGTGAGCGATGGCGAAGATTTGGGACTCGAAGGCGCTGTGATTCACATTGACCTCAGCACCGTGAAACCCGCTATTACCCACATTTCGGCCTTTGCCGACAAGGTAGTGCTGCGGTGGAAAAAGAAGCGCATGCAGGGGGCGGTGGTGTCGCGCAGCCTAGACGGCATCGTGTGGACCGAGGTAGACAAACCCTCGCATAGCCCTTGGGAAGATACCTCGCCCAACCAATCGGCAGCGGGCGAATGGCGCTATTACCGCCTGCGCTATTTGAAAAACGACAAGCCCGTGGGGCTGTTTTCCGACACCGTTATGGTGCTGGTGAGTATTGGCTAAGCCTATGCCTAGCATTAACCCGCGCTGTTTAAGGTGATAAAAAAGGTGGTGCCTACCCCAAATTCACTTTCTACGCGGATGGTACCTCCTTGCGCCTCCATGAACTCTTTGCTGATGGCAAGGCCAAGGCCTGTGCCTTCCTTTTTGGTGCCGGGCACGCGGTAGTAGCGTTCGAAGACCTTGCTCACATATTGCGGGGCTATGCCCTGTCCTGTATCCCGTACGGTGTAGATCATCTTGCCGCCTTCGGTGGTGATGCCGAGATAAACGGTGGAATTGTCGTAGGAGTATCTGATCGCATTGGAAATGAGATTGGTGAGCACCCAAGCGGTCTTGTCGTGGTCGGCCAACACCTTTGGCCATGCTTGCTTGTTTGGCAACGCGAGCTTGATGTGCTTCTGCTCGGCCACACCGCGCGTGGCATTGACGGCATACTCGAGGATGTCCATCGGTTCGTTGGGGGTTATGGCCAACTGAACATTGCCGCTTTCGACCTGTGTGATATTGAGGAGTTCGCTGGTGATTTTCAGTAGCCTTTCTGCATCTTCCTTGATGCCGTCCAGCAGCTCTTTTTGCTCTTCGTTCAATTGACCATGTTGCTGGTTTTCTAACAACTGAATGCTGAACTTGATGGAGCTTATCGGGGTTTTGAACTCGTGCGATACGGTGGCGATGAAATTCGTTTTGGCCACATCCAGTTCCTTGTATTGGGTCACATTGCGCAGAATGATGACATGGCCAATGAGCACTTTAGTCTGCTCTCCGGTAGGCAGCACGCGGATGTCCACCGTCTCGTTCTCGAAGTAACTCTCTTTGCCATCCGCATAGATTTTAATCTGCTTCGAGCTTGCCTTGCTTGCAGCCCCGGCCGTTTTCACGTCTTGTATCAGGGTCCTAATGAGGTCGTTGTTTATAGCGAGGTCCTGTGCCTGGTGCCCAAGCAAGTCATTGGCGGGCAATCCGGCAATGCGAATGGCCATTTCGTTGGCAAATAGGACCTTCAGATTCTGGTCGAGGCCGATGACAGGGTCGTGCATGTTATTGATAAGCGTTTCAATACGCTTCTTCTCCATCATCAACTTGGCGAGGTTGCTGTTGTTGTACTCCTCCAGTTTTTCGGCCATGGAGTTGAACGACTTGGCGAGGTCTCCGAATTCATTGTGTCCTTCAAAACTGACCCTTTCCGAATACTTCTTGGCCGCAATCTGCTTGATGCTTTTGGTGAGCTCCTTGATGGGATTGGCGATGCTGGCAGGCATGCTGACCAAGAGGCCAAGCGCGATGATAAGACAGAGCAAACTGCTTCCGGCCACCCAGTAAATGGCCCTGTTAGCTGCCTGCTCGGCCTTTTCGCTCTTGCGCTTCACGGCCTCCATATTGAGCGCCATGATGGTGTTTATCTCCTTGCGCATAAGGGGTACAAGATTCTTATTGGCCGTATCGTGGCTGTATTCCATAAAGGTGCGGTCCAGTTCCATAGTGGCCCTCGACTCGCCTGTTTCAGTAAGGTTGTCCTCCTGCAAGCGCAGCTGCTGATCGAAGTAGGGCAACATGGCGGGGTCATCGCTGTCCAATGCCATCATCATGTTGCGGGCATACTCCAAGGACTGGAAATTGGCCTTCAGGATATTTTCGGTGTCGTTCTTCAGCGCAACGATATAGCTCACGCTTGCCGCGCTGAGCAACAGGATGAGGAAGAACAGGAGGCCCAGCCCCAGATTCAGTTTGGTCTTTATCTTCATTTAGGAAAGAATGACAAGGTCGATGTCGCTCGATGAAAGTTTGCTGAGCAGCTCGTTGAACACGTTGGTGGCCAAGATGATCTTCCAGATGCTTAAATGAGGTTTGCCCACGCAGATGGTAGTGATGTGCTTCTCTTCGGCCTGCGCAATGATGGCCTTGGCAACAGATTGGCCCTCAATTTTTATGATTTCGGCACCCAGTTCGGTGGCCAACTTGAAATGGTTGATGAGGTGGCGCTGCTTGTCGAGGGCGATGTTGTCACTGCTTTCGCTCGGGGTTTGCACATAGAGCACATACCACTTGGAGTTGTAGTAATTGGCCAACCTTGCAGTTTTTCGGATTACGTGCCGGGCGGTTTTCTCATTGCTGCTGATGCAGGCCAGAAACTTTTCGTGGCGAAGGGCATGATGTCGTGGCACCTCGGTTTCCACCTTGCGCTCCACCTGCGATGCGACCTCCTTCAGGGCCAGTTCGCGCAGTTGCAGAATGTGTTCGCTCTTGAAGAAATTGCGCAAGGCCATCTGGATCTTATCCTCCTGATAGATCTTGCCTTCTTTGAGGCGGGCGATGAGTTCGGTGGCCGTAAGGTCGATGTTCACCACCTCATCGGCCATGGCGAGGACGCTGTCTGGGATGCGCTCCTGCACCTCGATGCCCGTGATCTGTTTCACCTCCTCATTCAGACTTTCGATGTGTTGAATGTTGACGGCAGAAATGACATTGATGCCGGCCTCCAATATCTCCGCCACATCCTGCCAGCGTTTCTCGTTCTTGCTGCCTTCGATATTGGTGTGGGCCAGTTCATCGATTACCACCACCTCGGGCCGAAGGTTGATCACCGCCTGAACATCCAGTTCCTCCAGTTCCTTGCCCTTGTAGAACAGTTTTCTGCGCGGAATGACCGGCAGCCCGTGCAACAGCTCGTGGGTGTCCTTCCGCTGGTGGGTTTCGATGTAGCCGATCTTCACATCGATGCCGCTTTTGAGTAGAGCGTGTGCTTCCTGCAACATGCGGAAGGTCTTGCCCACACCGGCACTCATGCCGATATAGATCTTGAACTTACCGCTCCTCGATTTCTTGATAAGGTTGAGAAACTCTTCGGCTGATTTTCTTGTCTCTTCCATGCAGAACTATATCGTGAAGCTAAGTGCCATAAATTTTGAGTTGCAAAAGGTCACATTCCTAAAACGAGATAGCCAATGCTGTGGTCACAAAATAATTGGCGTTGCTTGGACTGCCATTTTCAACAAAAATATCGTCTTTACTGGTGAATCCTCTGCCTTCAATTCTCCACATCACGTTGTCTCTGATGGCGTAGTCGAAGTTGAGTGAATAACCGATAGTCTGAAATCCGTTGGGCGTTCCTGTGGCAATGATTACCCCATTGGCATCGCTATAATATTCCCCTCTTGCAGCGATGCTGATCTTGCCCGTAGGCGAATATTTGAGGATCAGAACAGGAGAATACCAAGCATTGTAATCGCTGCTGCCTTTAGATTTCTGTTGAGCGCCAGCATCGAAGCCCAAGATCAGACCGAATTTCTCTGACACTTGAAACTGGCCGAAGAAATTATGGAAATACCTCATCTGCCGTGTACTATCCGGAGAATCACTTCCCACAAAAGAGCTGCTGTTCAACGTGACCTTTGAACTGGGCTTGAAGGTGAGCTGATGGCCGAATCCTGGCATGTTGTTTCCGTCCACGCGCTGAATGCGCTGCCATCCGTTCAATATCAGCGCGCTTATGAACCACTTTTCGTTATCGCTGGTGTACGATATTTTGGCTCCAGTCTCATAGTAAGGAGAGTTATCCGCCAAGATACTTCGGGTAAGGTTCCAGCAATCTTTACCAATGGCACTTTCAAAACCAATGTGCGAAGCGAAGATGCCAGCATCAATCCACAGGTTCTTCTTCTTGGAAATCTTGACCCCGGCATTGGCTTCAAAGATGTTCTTCAGCACTCCGGGCTCAGCGGCAAGGTTGGCATTGGGATATGTTCCCGCCATCAGAGCTAGATTGGCCCTCACATTTTTTGCGCTGTAAGCAGCCTTCAAGAATCCCAAGTTCAAATTCAGCTCGTTGTGGCGGTTGTGGGAATACACAAACCCAGGCCGCGTGTGATTGTCTGGATTACCAAAATCGTATGTGTAATACGTTTCGAGATAGCCCGAAATTTTCAAGTTGTCCAAAATCTGGGAACCTACTTTATCTGGCTTGGCCGCCAAGCTGTCTAGCACCTCTTTTTTCACCTGCTGGATGATGAGCTGGCGATCTGCTTCAGACAGAGTTTGTGCCTTGAGCAAGTTGGAACTTAATGAGATCTGAAGCGCCACAAAGGCGGATGAGAGTAGGTATTTCAATGTTGTTTTCATTTTTTTGCTTGTGCAAAGATTAGTTCTTGTGATTGTCCAATGCGATGTTCAGTTTTAGCACGTTGATGCGTTCGGTGCCCAACAGGCCAAGCAAGGGTTTCTCGGTGGCAGCAGTGATTAGCGCATGAACGTCACCTTCGGAGATGCCGCGCACATTGGCGATGCGCTTGGCCTGCACTTTGGCAGCCTGCACCGAGATGTGCGGGTCAAGTCCGGCCCCGCTGGCTGTCACCAGATCGCTTGGAATCTGTGACTTGCCTACACTTGGGTTATGCACCAGAAACGTATCGATACGCGCCTGCACTTCTGCCAAATAGTCGGGGTTGGAAGGACCTTTGTTGCTGCCTCCGCTGCCTGCCGCATTGTAGCCAACGGCAGATGGGCGCGAACTGAAGTACTTGGCATCCGAGAAATTCTGGGCGATGTTCGCATAGTAGGTGGCACCGTTGTGGGTCACCACCTCGCCTTTTCCGTTGTTGGAGGCCAGTTGACCTATGCCAAACACAGCCAAGGTGTAGATGACGGCAAAGAATACCATGCAGACCAGTGTGAGCCGTATGGCGGGAAGGATGTTCGTTTTCATTGTGTGATTATTTCAGGTGAATGATTGTTGTAATTAAAGGAATGCTGACACCAGCAGGTCTATCAGTTTGATGCCGATGAAGGGCACGATGACCCCGCCCAGACCGTAGATGAACAGGTTTCTGCGGAGCAGCGCACTGGCACCCAAAGGCTTGTAGGTGACGCCACGCAAGGCCAACGGAATCAGAAAGGGAATGATGATGGCGTTGAAAATGACGGCCGAAAGAATGGCGCTTTCGGGCGAAGCCAACCGCATGATATTGAGCCCCTGCAAGGCCGGAATCGAAGCGATGAACAGCGCAGGCACAATGGCGAAATACTTGGCCACATCGTTGGCAATGGAGAACGTGGTGAGCGTTCCGCGGGTCATCAGCAGTTGCTTGCCTATCTCCACGATCTCGATGAGTTTGGTTGGGTCGTTGTCGAGGTCCACCATGTTGCCCGCCTCTTTGGCCGCTTGCGTGCCGCTGTTCATGGCCACACCGACATTGGCCTGGGCCAAAGCAGGTGCATCGTTGGTGCCATCACCCATCATGGCCACCAGACGGCCCTCCTCCTGCTCCTTGCGGATGTAGTTCATCTTGTCCTCGGGCTTGGCCTCGGCAATGAAGTCGTCCACCCCGGCCTTCTCGGCAATGAATTTGGCTGTCAGTGTATTGTCGCCCGTGACCATCACGGTCTTGATGCCCATTTTGCGCAGGCGCTCGAAGCGTTCCTGAATGCCGGGCTTGATGATGTCCTGCAACTCGATCACACCGATCACCCGATCGTTCTCGGCCACCACCAGCGGAGTACCGCCATTGCTCGAAATGACCCGTACACGATCGGCCGTTTCAGCAGGAAAAACATGGCCTGCCTTTTCACTCAGCGTGCGAATGGCATCGCTGGCACCTTTGCGTATCCGTGTATCGCCAAAGTCAATACCTGAGCTACGTGTTTCGGCCGTGAAGCGGATGAAACGTGGCGTTTCCACCTTGATACTTGACGGGTTCACACCTGCCAGTTCAATGATGCTCTTGCCTTCGGGCGTCTCATCGGCCATGGAGCTCAATACCACACTACGGATGAAGGCTTTCTCATCAATGCCATTGGCAGGATAGAAATGCGTGGCCTTACGGTTGCCGATGGTTATGGTGCCTGTCTTGTCCAGCAGCAACACATCGATGTCGCCAGCGGTCTCTACAGCCTTACCGCTCTTGGTGATGACATTGGCACGCAACGCTCGATCCATTCCCGCAATGCCGATGGCAGAAAGCAGCCCACCGATGGTAGTTGGAATGAGGCACACGAACAGGGAAATGAACGCAGCAATGGTGATAGGCGTGTTGGCATAGTCTGCAAAGGGTTTCAGCGTGGTACAGACAATGATGAACACGAGTGTAAAGCCTGCCAAAAGGATGGTAAGCGCGATCTCGTTGGGTGTCTTTTGGCGGCTGGCACCTTCCACCAAGGCGATCATCTTGTCCAGAAAACTTTCGCCCGGCATGGTGGTCACCACAACCTTGATCTTGTCAGACAGCACTTTGGTGCCACCCGTTACGGACGACTTGTCGCCTCCGGCCTCACGGATCACAGGAGCGCTTTCTCCAGTTATCGCGCTTTCATCAATGGTGGCAAGCCCTTCGATGATCTCGCCATCCGTGGCAATGGTGTCGCCCGCCTCACAGATGAACACATCTCCCTTTTTGAGTTGGGAAGAGCTGACAAGTGTGCCATTCGCCAACCTTGCAGGCGTCTCTTCGCGGGTCTTGCGCAGCGAATCGGCCTGTGCCTTTCCGCGTGCTTCGGCTATGGCCTCGGCAAAGTTTGCAAAGAGCAACGTGAGCAACAGCACGAGGAACACTGTGAAGTTGTAGCCGAACCCGCCCTGCGAGGTCTCGCCTGTCAGGATCCAAATGCAGACCAAGAGCATTACGAATGTGCCTACTTCCACAGTGAACATCACTGGGTTGCGCACCAGCATACGCGGGTCGAGTTTGACGAAAGCCTGTTTCAGGGCTACCATTACCAGTTCCTTTTGGAACAACGATGAACTACGGTTAGTCATTTCAGTTATTTTTTAGAATGCTTAATAGAGGGTGAAGTATTCGGCCAATGGTCCAAGTGTCAGCGCGGGGAAGAATGACAGTGCCGCCACGATGAAGATCACTGCGAACACCATGAGGCCGAAGGTTGCGGTGTCGGTCTTGAGCGTTCCATTGCTTTCGGGGATGAACTTCTTGCTTGCAAGGAGACCCGCAATGGCCACTGGGCCGATGATCGGTAGATAGCGCGCAAGGAGCATGACAAGACCACATGCGATGTTCCAGAAAGGCGTGTTGTCGCCCAATCCTTCAAACCCGCTGCCGTTGTTTGCTGACGAAGAGGTGAATTCATAGAGCATTTCGCTGAATCCATGATGACCGGGGTTGGCCAACCAGCCGCCATATTCCGCTGGGTTATGCGCTACCAGATGACTGGCAATGGCGGTTCCCAATAGGATGAGGAAAGGATGGAGCAGAGCGACCACCATGGCTATCTTCATCTCCTTAGCCTCTATCTTCTTGCCCAAGAACTCGGGGGTGCGGCCCACCATGAGACCACTGATGAATACGGCCAATATGATGAAGATGTAGAAGTTGAGGAAGCCGACACCCACGCCACCATAGAAGCTGTTGATCATCATGCCCAGCATGGCGAACATGCCTGTGAGCGGGGTCATGCTGTCGTGCATGGCGTTCACCGAACCATTGCTGGTGCAGGTGGTATTGATCGCCCAGTAGGCCGATGCAGCCGAACCGAAACGGACTTCCTTGCCTTCCATGCTTCCCATATTCTGAGAAATACCCATTTCAGCAATGGCGGGGTTGCCATTCATCTCATAGTAGATGGAAGGAATGACCAAGCTTAGAAACCCGACCGTCATCACCCCATAGATCACCCATGCCAGCTTTTTCCTTCTTAGCATAAAGCCCATCGCGAAAATCATGGCAATAGGAATGAGGAAGATGGAGATCGTTTCCACCATGTTGGTGAAATAGCTCGGATTCTCCAATGGATGGGCCGAATTGGGACCGTAGAATCCGCCACCGTTGGTGCCCAATTGTTTGATGGCCACAAAGGCCGCCACTGGGCCACGGCTCACCTGCACGGTATCGCCTTGAAGGGTGACCATGGTTTCCTTGCCCTCGAAGGTCATCGGTGTGCCGTTGAACACAAGAAGCAGCGCCACTATAAAGGCCAATGGCAAAAGGATGCGGGTGCTTGCACGAACGAAAAGCGAGTAGAAGTTACCCAGCGTCTGAGAGGTCTTTTCGCTCATGGCTTTGAACACAACAGCACATATCGCAATGCCCGTGGCTGCACTGATGAACTGCCATAGCATGAGCATCAACTGCCCCAGATAGGACAGACCGCTCTCGCCCGAATAGTGTTGCAGGTTGGTGTTAGTAACGAAGCTCACGGCCGTGTTGAAGGCCAGATCGCCCGACATGGACGGGTTGACATCCGGGTTCAGCGGGAGCCACGCCATATTGGTCAGTACGAACATCGACACGATGAACCATACAGCATTGATAGTGAGCAACGCCACCAAATGCCCCTTCCAGGTCATCTCTTTGGATGGATCAATGCCGCTGAGTTTGAAAAAGAGTTTGTCCAGCGGATTGAAGATCCTATCGAGCCACGTGCCTTCATAGCTGAAGACCTTGCCGATATAGCGACCAAGTGGAATGGCAAGGGCCACAACCACTGCATACATGAGGATGACTCCGAGAATTTCAGTATTCATGATCAGAATTTTTCAGGTTTGATTAGTACGTAGCACATGTAGCCGAAAACGGCAATGGCAATGATGAGTAGTGCAGTCATGGTGTTCAGTTTTCTAGAATTGTTTTAATGTAGATAGGTCTGAGTTCCTTGGGCAACTGGCCGAGCTGAGACTTCAAGTTTGATGGTGATGAGATGTCTGTCAGGATAGAAAGGAACTCGTTCTCGATGGCATTCCTATCATGGAGACTCCCGTTCTGATACAACAGGTTGATGATTTTAAAGACTTCGGTCACCTGCTTAGTGTCACGATTCTCGTTGCAGTATGCTGCAAAGTGATTGAGCACCACATAATCGAGCAGTTCACCTTCTTTTATCTTCTCAGGGTAGAGGTCTGGGAACCAGTTTTTCAATGTTTTGGTAATGCGTGTTTCCATGGTCTCAGATTTTTTCAAAGGCGTCTATAGCTTTAAAGAGTATAGCATACACTACAAATCCGGTCAGGTACATTAATGCTGTCATGGTGTGAAGGTGTGTTTTGGGTTTGGTGTTTCTTCTGCGTTAAATCATTATTAATCATGATTATATGCCAGATGCATTGATCTGCCTGCAATACTCCGCCTTCAATTGCTGCGGGAACAGGTTCAGATATTCACGCCCCCAGCTATAGTTCATTTCCAGCAGTTGAGAGAGTGGGAAGATGAATTTGTTGGCGATGAGTGAACGGGTGTAATCGTTCCCACTGATGAAAAGTTGCTCGGCACGACTGTAGAGCTTTTTCACATTGCTCTGTTGCCCTGTGAAGATTGCATCGAGCGTTTCCAGCTCCAGCTCTTCGATTTCTTTGGCATTGACATTCTGTGTAATCATGGTGATTTCCTATTGTTTCGCTCCGCCCCATGCCAAATGCCGTTCCTGAAAGTCCACCTCAGACTTAAGCAACAGATAAACAGGTAGATACAGGATTTCACGACCATAGCAAAACAAAAAACCCTTTCGTTTTGAAAGGGTCTGCACTATCGTTTTGAAAGGGTGGGATTACTCCAGACCGAATTCGGAGATCTTCCGATACAGCGTGGTGAGAGCTATGTTTAATAATTCTGCGGCTTTGGTCTTGTTGCCGTTGGTGTAGTTGAGCACCTTTTGGATATGGATCTTCTCTGCACTTGCCAGATCGAATGCAGAAAGCGTTTTGCCCTGAGAGCCCGATTCCGCTGCTCTCTGTAGCTCAATGGGAAGATGTTCCAATTCAACCGAATCATCGCAGAGGATGACTGCTCTTTCAATCACGTTCTTCAACTCCCGGATGTTGCCATTCCATTGGTGCCGCTTCAGGGCTTCAATGCATTCGGGTGAAACCGAACGTATCTTCTTGTTGGTCCTCAGCGCGAACAACTGTAGGAAATACTGGCTCAAGGGTTCAATATCGACAACCCTTTCCCGCAGTGGTGGCAGCTCAATCTGAAAAACCGAAATGCGGTAAAACAGATCCTCCCGAAAATGTCCCTGTTCAATCTCCTTTTGTAGATTTCTATTGGTGGCCGCAACGATGCGAACATTCACTTTGGTGGGCTTGGTCTCTCCCACCCTCAGAAATTCACCCGTTTCCAACACGCGAAGAAGCTTGGCCTGAAGGTCCAAAGCCATTTCGCCCAACTCGTCCAGAAAAATGGTTCCATTGTTGGCCTCCTCAAAGAGTCCTTTCTGGTCTTTTGTGGCCCCAGTGAACGCCCCAGCTTTATGCCCGAACATTTCGCTTTCCAACAGTTCTTTGCCGAAGGCAGAGCAATTGATGGCCACGAAGGGCTGTTTGCTCCTGTTGCTTTCCTGATGAATGGCCTGCGCAAAGACCTCTTTCCCTGTGCCCGTTTCACCTGTCAGCAGGACGGATGCATCCGTCCCTGCCACTTTACGGGCCAGATCAATGGCTTTCTGAATCGGTCTTGATTGTCCTATTACCTTGTCAAAGGAGTGCTTATCGTCCAACTGCTTCTCAAGCTGCTGTACTCTTTTGGCCAGGTCCACTTTCTCCATTGCCCTATATAGCAGTGGGATAATTCTATTGTTGTCATCGCCTTTGGTGATGTAGTCAAACGCTCCGTTCTTAATGGCCTGCACGCCATCAGGGATGTTGCCATAGGCAGTCATCAAAATCACTTCGGAAAGTGGGTATTTCGACTTTATCAATCCTGCCAATTCAACTCCATTGGCATCGGGCAACTTGACATCACAGAGCACCACACCCATTTCAGTCTGCTGCAACTGGCGCAATGCGGTCTTTTGATCTCCCGCCTGAAATACGGCAAACCCTTCATGCCCAACGATTCTGGCCAAGAGTGCTCTCAGCTTCTCCTCATCGTCTATTATCAGAACATTCTTCACAAATAGTGGCTTGAATTACGGGTCAAGATTAGCACAAATTATAGCGACATGAATTACCCTTTAGGGCATCAAAATGTTTCTATTTATGTAACGTGCAGGAGAAAGTAATCTGCACCACATAAAGATTCCATGCGGAGGACAACATCATTCCAATTTTTGAATACTAGAGTAAACCAACCTCTTATCAAAACGTAGCTTTGCGCCCCTCAAATTTCTTCTATAATGAACAACGAAGACCTCTTTAAGAATATCATTGGCCATAGCAAAGAGTATGGTTTCATATTCCCGAGCAGCGAAATCTATGACGGCCTTAGCGCCACCTACGACTATGGTCAGATGGGTGTGGAATTGAAAAAGAACATCCGCGATTTCTGGTGGAAGGCTATGGTGCAGCTCAATGAGAACATTGTGGGTTTGGATGCCGCCATCTTCATGCATCCCACAACGTGGAAGGCCAGCGGCCACGTGGATGCCTTCAACGATCCGCTCATCGACAACAAGGACAGCAAGAAACGGTACAGAGCCGATGTGCTCATCGAAGATCACATGGCCAAGCTCGATGCCAAGGCCGACAAGGAAGTGGAGAAGGCCGCCAAGCGTTTCGAGAACTTTGACGAGACCATGTACCGCGCCACCAACGAGCGCGTGAAAGGCTACATGGACCAGAAGGAGGCCATCCGCACCCGATTTGTCAATGCCTTGGAGGCAAATGTTCTCACGGAAGTGCGCCAGATCATCATCGACCTCGAAATAGTATGCCCACTGTCGGGCTCCAAGAACTGGACTGAGGTGCGGCAGTTCAACCTGATGTTCGCCACCGAGATGGGCGCGATGGCCGAAGGTTCCAGCACCATCTACCTACGCCCCGAAACGGCCCAAGGCATCTTCGTCAACTACCTCAACGTACAGAAATCGGGCAGAATGAAGATCCCGTTCGGCATTGCGCAGACAGGCAAGGCGTTCCGCAACGAGATCGTGGCGCGGCAGTTCATCTTCCGTATGCGCGAGTTCGAGCAGATGGAGATGCAGTTCTTCGTGCGCCCTGGCACTGAGCTCGATTGGTTTGAGCATTGGAAGGAGAAACGCCTCGCTTGGCACCACGCCATGGGATTGGGCGAAAAGAACTACCGTTTCCATGCGCATGACAAGCTGGCCCACTACGCCAATGCCGCCTTCGATATCGAGTTCAACTTCCCGTTTGGCTTCAAGGAACTGGAAGGCATTCACTCGCGCACCGATTTCGACCTTACGCAGCACGAGAAGTTCAGCGGTAAGAAGCTGCAATACTTCGACCCGGAACTGAACGAGAGCTACGTGCCATACGTGGTGGAGACCTCTATCGGCCTCGACCGTACCTTCCTCGCAGTACTTTCATCTTCTTATAAGGATGAAAAGTTGGAGGATGGATCAGAACGCACCGTGCTGGTCCTGCCGCCTTTCCTCGCCCCTGTGAAACTGGCCATTCTGCCACTTGTCAAAAAGGACGGACTGCCCGAGAAGGCGATGGAGATCTTCAACCAATTGCGTTTCGATTACAACATCATCTACGAAGAGAAGGACAGCATCGGCAAGCGCTACCGCAGGCAGGACGCCATCGGCACGCCCTATTGCATCACCATCGACCACGATACCTTGGTGGACAATGCCGTGACCCTGCGCGACCGTGACACCATGCAGCAGGAGCGTGTGCCGATTGAGAAGTTGGCTGGTCTGGTTGAGGAGAAGGTGGGCGTGAGGAAGGTGCTGGAGAGGTTGGGGTGAAGTTTGGCTGTGTTTAACCTTCCGTTTCAAGCCCTTATCTTTGACGGAACTTAGATTAGAGCCATGTCAGATTTACTCGCCCACATCACTATCAACCCGGCCATTCGTTTCGGCAAGCCTTGCATCAAGGGAACACGCATCGCGGTTGTGGATATTCTTCAGTGGATGGCTTCCGGCATGAGCATACCAGAAATTTTGGAGGATTATCCACCGTTGAAAGAGGAGCATATCAGGGCGGCATTGGCATTTGCAGCCCATCGCGAATCCCACACGCGCCTTTTGGCTGCCTGAACCATGCGGTTTCTGCTGGACGAAAACATCTCTTGGCGCCTTACCAAGTTGCTTGCTCCAGATTTTGGAGACGTGACTCATATAAATCAGACAAAACTGGGCGAAGCTTCTGATGACTATGCCATTTGGGACTTTGCTTTAAAAGACAACCGATGCATCATCACCAACGATGATGATTTTCATTCATTATCTGCCGTTCGTGGCTATCCACCGAAGGTGATTCTGCTTCGAATGGGGAATCAGAGCACCAAGAATTTTGCGGCTGTCCTTTTGGCAAAAAGAGAGGAAATAGCCCTGTTCATGGATAACGAGGACTATGGGGTTCTTGAGATATTTTAAGCTGCTGAGTTACGAGAGATTACACCATGCAGCAGGAGCGTGTGCCTATTGAGAAACTCGCCAGTCTGGTTGAGGAGAAGGTTGGAGTTAGAAAAGTGCTGGCGCTATTTCGATAACCCCATAGATGAACAATGGAATAACTTTGCCCTCCATCCCGCCCCGAATTGTTCACACTCTCCTACACCGATAAAGACATTCCTATCCATATTGGTGGGTCATTCCTCAATATTGGTGAGTTTGTGCCCGAACGCACCATCATCATCACAGATGAAAATGTAAAGCGGCTATACGGCCATCTGATGGAGGCCTTTCCCACCATAGTTCTAACGGCTGGTGAAGACCAGAAATCACTGACAGTGGTTGAAAATATTATCCATCAGCTCGTGACCCTCGGTGCCGACCGTAGTAGTTTTTTGCTTGGTGTGGGCGGTGGCGTAATCTGCGACATCACAGGGTTTGTGGCTTCGGTGTTCATGCGCGGCATTCCGTTTGCCTTTGCTCCCACAACACTTTTGGCGCAGGTAGATGCTTCCATTGGCGGGAAAAATGGAGTGAATAGTGGTTCGTTTAAGAACATGATTGGGGTGTTCAATCAGCCTAAATTCATTCTTTTAGATGCATCGTTCATAGGCACTTTGCCCAACGAAGAATTTACCAACGGATTGGCCGAAGTAATAAAACACGCCTGCATTCGCAACGCTGATTATTTCCAGTGGTTGGAAACCGATCTCAGCTCTATTCTTGACCGCAAGCCCGAAACACTTGCGCATCTCATCCAAGAATCTGTGGCAATAAAATGCGCAGTAGTTGATGCTGATCCATTGGAAAAAGGCGAGCGTAGAATTCTCAATTTCGGTCATACCTACGGCCATGCTATCGAAAAGCTTTACGGTATTCCGCACGGGCAAGCCATTAGTTTAGGAATGGTGTTAGCCAACAGTATGGCCGTGGATTTCCACCTTTTGAATGCCGAAACCGAGCAACGCATTCTCGCCCTACTTGCCGCATCTGGCCTGCCTACTGATGTAAGGCACTTAGACATGGCCGCACTTAATTTACTTGTTCGGGCGGATAAAAAGAAGGCTGGCGATTACGTGGCCTTCATTCTACTTACGGGCATCGGTTCGGCTACTATCAAAATGATTCCATTGCATGACTGAGGTCATTTCGTCAGCAGTGCTGCACGGCCGAGTGGTAGCTCCAGCATCCAAAAGCTATCTACAACGTGCCATTGCCATAGCTTCTTTGTGCGAAGACGAATGCCACATTCATGGTTACACGCCAAGTGCCGATGTGGATGCTGCTCTAGCCATCGTGAGGCAATTGGGCGCATCGGTTTCCATTTCTGATAAAACCATTTTCATTTCAAATGGCGACATCCGGAGGGGTGAGCTCATTCTTTCCTGCGGAGAATCGGGGCTGAGTGCTAGAATGTTCAGTGCTATTACCTCGATACATGAAAATAGAATAACTGTAACCGGAAAAGGTTCGCTTATGGAGCGGCCGTTTCAATTGGTGAAAGATGCGCTTGTTCAACTTGGAAAAACAGTTGAATTGAACAATGGAAAATTGCCCATGACACTTTGGGGCAAAATGCATTCGGCCGAAATAACCATCGATGGTTCCGAAAGCTCGCAACTGCTCACGGGTTTGCTCATCGCATTGCCTTTGCTAAATGGAAAGAGCATTGTTCATGTCCATCATTTGCGGAGCATTCCCTACATCCAAATGACCTTGGATATCCTCGCTCATTTTGGAATTTCCATCCGTCATACCGATTTCCAAAAGTTCGAAATAGAAGGAAATCAGCAGCCAAACGCAATGGAATACACCGTGGAAGGTGATTGGAGCGCGGCATCCTTTCTTTTGGTTGGCGGTGCGATAGCAGGGCGCGTTTCTGTTTCGGGGCTCAACCCAAATTCTGCCCAAGCCGACCGTGCCATTGTGGATGTACTCCAATTGGCTGGGGCAAAAGTTGAGTGGGAAAATGAAGAAGTTACCTGCTCAAAATCTTCACTTCGCGCATTTCATTTTGATGCCACACATTGCCCGGATTTGTTCCCGCCATTGGCCGCACTTGCCGCTTGTTGCGAAGGAACATCGACAATCAAAGGCACAGAACGACTGCATCACAAAGAGAGCGATCGCGCCACTACCATCAGCGCAACGTTGCGAAGTTTAGGCATTGCCGTAGCGATTGAAAACCACACCATGCAAATTACAGGAGGTGTCGTTCGTGCCGTTTCCCTTTCCTCCTTTAATGACCATCGCATTGCCATGATGGCTGCCATACTTGGCTGTGTGGCCGATGGACCAATTTCTATAACCGAGTCGAAAGCGGTAAACAAATCCTATCCCAATTTCTTTCATGATATCGCATCTTTGAGGCAATGAACAGCTTCGGTACTATTTTCAGAATTCATGTCTTTGGCGAATCGCATGGGGCAGGCATTGGCGTAACGATTGACGGTTGTCCTCCAGGCATTCCGCTCTCTGAATCTGACCTACTACCCGACCTTGCTCGAAGAAAAAGTGGCGCCAAAGGCACAACGCCTCGCATGGAGGACGACCTGCCTGAGTTTTTTAGTGGCGTTTATAATGGCTTCACTTCAGGCGCTCCAATCACCATCTTGTTTCGTAATGCAAACGTGCAATCGAAAGATTATGAAGCATTGAAAGACACACCACGTCCCGGACATGCCGATTTTACGGCTCGTGTCAAGTTTCAAGGATTTGCCGACCCACGTGGCGGTGGCCATTTCTCGGGCCGACTCACACTTTGCCTTGTAGCGGCTGGTGTTGTGGCCAAAAAAGTTTGCGGTGATATGAGCATAAATGCCCAGTTGATAGAGGCTGGGGGATCTGCAAACATCACCACCGCTATTGATGCGGCTTTGGCAGCAGGCGATTCTATTGGCGGTATGGTGGAATGCCGCGCAACGGGTATACCTGCAGGGTTAGGCGAACCGTTCTTCAACTCCATCGAATCGAGTATTGCCCATTTGGCTTTTGCCATTCCAGCCATCAAAGGCATCGAATTTGGGTCGGGATTTGCAGCAGCCGCTATGCGCGGAAGTGCGCACAACGACTCCATTTTAGATGTGCAAGGCACCACGGCCACCAATCACGCTGGCGGAATTAACGGTGGCATTACCAACGGAAACGAACTCGTGTTTCGCCTTGCGGTGAAACCACCATCCAGCATCGGTATTGCCCAGCAAACCATAAATATGCGAACTGGGGCAATGGATTCACTAGAAGTTCGTGGCCGTCACGATGCGTGTATTGCCCTTCGAGTTCCCGTGGTGGCAGAGGCCATAGCGGCCATTGCTTTGGCGGATATGCTCGCTATGCAAAAGGCCACAGCATTATAAACTTTTACAGTTACAGTTATTGAAACCAGAAATACTACAACGGTTTCTTGATTCTATCTGTGGTATCTACACCCGAAAGCACCTCAATGTTGATACCATCCGAAAGCCCCGTTTTCACCAAACGTTTGGAAAATACCTGAGGCGAAGTTTCTACCTCCACGAATACCGAATCGGGATGCTCGCCAAAGATGAGCAACCCTTCGGATAGCGCCAACACGCTGTCTTTTCGATTGAGCACTATATCAGCATTGGCGCTATAGCCCGAGCGAATCATAACGCCATCTTTCAGCTTTACCTGCGCTTTAATTTTGAATTGAATCGCTCCGTTTTCGGCTACTCCTTTTGGAGAAATATGTTCGAGTCTGGCAGTGAATGTGTGGCCCTCTAATGCGCCAATAGTAATAAGCAAATCCATGCCTTCTTTGATTTTGCCCACTTCGCTTTCGTCCAATTTTCCTTCAAAAATCATCTCACCCATGTCGGCAATCGTAGCAATGGTGGTTCCTTCATTAAAGGTGTTGCTCTCTATTACGGAGCTTCCTTCCTTAATCGGCACTTCGAGCACCATGCCACTCGCTGTGCTGCGAATAATGGTGTTTGATGCGGTGCCTTGTCCCTTCAACGCGCCTTCTTCAATCAATTGAAGATTATTTTGCGCAGCAGTAAATTCTTGTTTGGCATTGAGTAGTGCTGTGTTTGCAGGTTGAAATTCTGCCTGCGCCACCACCCCTTGATCCAATAGCTTCTTTTGGCGATCGAAGTTTTGCTGGGCATCATTCACGGCCAAAGTGGCCGATTGCACACGGCCTTGAGCATTATTGAGGCTTACCATATCGGGCACAATTTTCACCTTGGCAATAGGGTCGCCTGTTCGCACGCGCTGGCCCTCTACCACATAAACCTTGTCTATAATGCCCGACACACGTGGTTTAATTACCACTTCCTTTCGTGGAATAATGGTGCCTGTTGCCACGGTTTTCTTAATGATGTTGGTTCGAAATGCCTTGGCGGTTTCAAACACCACGGGCACCTCCACCGACTTGGCATACAAATGCCACAGGGTGTAGCCAAATGCTCCGAGTATGGCGGTAATGATTAGAATTCTTACAACTGATTTCATGTGGAATGGGTTTTTAATTGACGGATAAGGATGACAGATAAATAATGGACATCTAGTTTTCGGTTCGCAATGCTTCTACTGGTTTTACTTCGAGTGCCCGATACGCAGGAATGAGTCCAGCCAAGCATCCTGAAACGATAAGAATACCCAACGCAACAAGTATGGTGTCGAATTTCACTTCTGGATTCTTGAAGGAATCATCTTCGATGAGCGGACCAGCCAACTCTACCGCCCACACGCCAAGCACAATGCCAATATAGCCAGCGAAAGAAGTAAGCACCATAGCTTCCAACACAATTTGACCCACAATGCTGGCAGGTCGAGCGCCAATGGCCCTGCGAATGCCTATCTCTTTGGTGCGCTCTTTCACAATAACCAACATGATGTTGCTAATGCCAATTACGCCTGCAATCAATGTAAGCGTTCCCACAAACCAAATGAGGAAATCAATGCCCGAAAACACGTTGGCGTATTCTGCAAAATCTTCTTCGTTGTTGCTAATGCCTAGAGCAAAGGCATCGTCTGGATGTATGTGGTGACGTTCCTTTAGCAGTTTAACCACCTTTTCTTGCAACTGCGTGGTAGTTAGTCCTTCTGGGTGCAAAACCAAAATAGCTTACCCAATTGCCGTAATTGAATGCTTGCTGAAAGGACGTGAGCGGAATAACAATACTTTGAGCGTCATCCTCCGCTTCCCTGCCCGATTTTTTGGTGGTCATGGTACCCACCACCGTAAAATATACCCCGTTGATACGGATAGAGCTGCCAATTACTTCTTCTCCTTTGGCATACAAGTCGTTGATTACCTTAGGGCCAACTACTGCAACTTTGCGCTTTTCGGTTACGTCCATTGCATTTAAATACCGCCCTTTTTCAATGGTTAACGGTTGCAATTCGCGTATTTCAGGATAATCGCCTTTGATGCCATAAGCGCCTGTGCGCATACCTCTAACTACATTAGACGAACCACGATAGCCACCCACCTCGTTGCGCGGTGCTACAACAAGCGCTTCGGGTATGCGCTCGCGAATGGCTTTCGTGTCCTCATTGGTAAGTCCAAACTGACGATTTGCTGGCAAACCTTTGTAGGGCATGGTAGTCCGTTGGGTCCATATATAAAGCGAATTGGTAGTATACCCTTCAAACTCGCTGGTTACCCCATTTTTGAGCCCAGAACCAGCTCCCAGCATTACCACCAACATAAAAATGCCCCACATAACGCCAAAAGCCGTGAGCCCAGTGCGCAGTTTATTGGCACCAAGCGTGGCGGCCACTTCTCTCCATCTATCGAGGTCAAATAGGTTCATTCTTCGCGCAATGCTGCTATTGGACTAATGGATGCTGCGCGAATGGCCGGAAACAAACCAGCCAATGTGCCAGCCACAATCAACACTAGGGTGGCAGTAATGGCAATTTTCATATCCACTTGTGGGTTTTGAAAAATGCCGGGTTCTTCAATCATGCCACTCACGGCTTCTAGGGTAAACACACCCGCCACCAACCCCAAATAGCCCGCAATGCTGGTAATGAAAATGGCTTCCATAATAATGAGCGATACCACGGAAAATGGTGTGGCGCCCAATGCCTTGCGAATTCCGATTTCGCGAGTGCGTTCTTTCACCACAATCATCATAATGTTGCCCACACCCACAATGCCCGCTATGATGGTGCCTAGGCCAATAATCCAAATAAACAAGCTAATGGCATTGAGCACATTTAGAATCTGCATAAATTGGTCGGTAGTGTTGTTTATCCACACGGCCCGCGTATCCTCTGGCGAAAACTGATGAAATGCCGCCAATCTATTGCGCAGCTTTTGTTCTATCACCAAACTTTCTTCGGGAGTTGCATCGCCTATGGTTAGCGACATGGCATGCACATTTCTCGGACGGTCGAAAACCGCTTGACCCACCGAAATGGGAATATACGCCCTGCGATTGTCGCCATCGCCACCCTTATCTGCAAAACTTCCAATAATCTGAAATGCAATGCCGCCCACCAGCAGTTGTTTGCCCAAATGGTCGTTGTTTGGAAACAGCTCTTTGCGAATGGGTTCGCCCAAGGTGATTACTTTTCTGCGGTCGCTCACATCGCTATCGTTCAAAAAACGGCCAGAAACGATGGTAATGTTTTCGGCATGTTGCTGCCCTGGATGGCCTGACACCACTCCATAGTTGCCCTTTTTTTGACCATACACCATGTCCTTTGGCTCGTGCGATAAGCGCGAAGAAAGATGTTCCATTTTGGCAATATCGCTTTGCTTCAATACATCATAGTCGCTATCCGAAAAGGCGATGGGTCTGCCAGGCTGCATTCCTTTATAAGGCAATGTGGTCACTCCCTGATACACCCAAATGCTGTTGATGGCATCGCTCTTAAAATCTTCCTCAAAGCCATTGCGCAGCCCATTGCCCGAGCCCAACAAAATGATAAGCATGAAGATGCCCCAAAACACACTGAACCCTGTCAAGAACGTGCGAAGCTTGTTCTTGCCAATGGTTTCAAATATTTCTTGCCATTTATCTAAATCAAACACCCTGTATCAATTATGAATGATGAATTACGAATTACGAATGCGTTTCCAGATTATTGCCCTAACTCGTAATTCATCATTCGTAATTCGTCATTCTCTATGAGTCCATCTTTCATGCGAATAATGCGCTGGGTTTGGGCGGCAATATCGTGCTCGTGGGTTACGATAACCACCGTCATGCCTTGGGCATTCACGTCTTTTAGCATCTGCATCACCTCGTTGGATGTCACGGTGTCTAATGCTCCAGTAGGTTCATCGGCCAATATCACTTTAGGTTGTGTAACCAATGCACGGGCTATGGCTACGCGTTGCTTTTGTCCGCCCGACATTTCGCTGGGGCGATGTTCGGCCCATTCCTTTAGCCCCACGCGCTCCAAGTATTCCATGGCAATTTTGTTGCGCTTGCTGCGACTCACGCCTTGGTAATACAAGGGCAAAGCCACGTTTTCTACCGCTGATTTGAAATTGATAAGGTTGAAACTTTGAAATACAAACCCCAAAAACTTGTTGCGGTATTGCGCTGCTCGGGTTTCACTCAAGTCTTTTATCAGGGTGCCGTCCAAGCTATAGGTGCCCGAATCGTAGCCATCCAAAATGCCCAATATGTTGAGCAAAGTAGATTTTCCAGTGCCGCTAGAGCCCATGATGGATACCAATTCGCCTTCCTGTATGCGAAGGTCAATGCCTTTGAGCACCTCCATACGGTTGGCGCCAATGGTGTAGGTTTTGCGTATGCCGTTTAGTTCAATCATTGCAGGGGACGAAAATAGAACGAACCCCAACAGCAATAGCATTCTTGACTAAGGCATTGTGTTAAATAAAGCCAAGAGGAGGGGGCACAGTTTCCGAATTGAACGGTAGAATTGGAAAGGAATACTATGCTGATTGGTCCACACTGCGTTGCTTAGGTAGTGGCTAATCGTAATTTGAGCGGTACTTGAACGCTTCAAAAGAAAGGATGGGAATACCTGATCAAATGGGGTAAAAACTTGCTCTGCTATGCATTCTAAAGTTTTAATGGATGAAAAGGTTAGGGTAAAACGATGGTTATTTTGAGTTGAAAAAGCCTGTTTAGGCAAAAATGTTGCTCCGTTATCGATTGGAAATGCTCCATTATCGACTGATAATGCTTCATTTCTTGCTAGAATGGAAAGTTTTGCTCGATTGCGCTCCGTTATCAGCTGGAAATGGAACGTTTCCAGCTGATAATGCTCCATTATCGATAGGAAATGGAACGTTTTGGCTTCCAACGCTTCGTTTTCGACTGAAAACGGTGTGAAATATTCTGGAAATGAACCGTTGGAAGATGGAAATGCTTCATTTCTTGCTAGAAATGCTCCATTTCCAATCGATAATGAACCATTTCTAAAAATATGGCGGTTAGCCTAGGGGTCTAGCAATGTGCTTAAATCCCCAATTATTCCCTCTTCTTTTCACAATAATTGGCACTAAACAGCTAAAGTGCCTAGTATTTTTGTGAGACCTGATAAAGACATCTTCAAACCCCTCAAATATTCTGACGCCATGCCATTTCGATTGTCCCATTTTGCTTTTGTAGTGCTAATGCTTTGCGTGGGCCAAGCCCACGGACAACAGTACATACCCAATGTGGAAATAGTGCGCGATATGTGGGGAGTGCCGCACATATTTGGCAAGTCGGATGCCGATGTGGCCTATGGATTGGCATGGGCCACTGCCGAAGACGATTTTGAAACCGTGCAACAGCTGCTGCTTGCTGCCCATGGTCGCCTAGGCGAGGTGACGGGCAAAAACGGGGCTTTGCTCGATTTTATGGGCAAGATAACCGACATAGAAGCCCGTGTGGATGCCCAATTTGACGGCACGTTTTCGCCCTCTTACCTCACCTATTTGAACGCCTATGCTGATGGGTTGAATCGCTTTGCGGCCTTGCATCCTAATGAATTGCTACGCGATGGCTTGTTTCCCATTTCAGCCAAAGACTTGGTGAAGGCCAACACATTGACCTTGGTGTTTCTGACGAGTGTGTATGTTGAGATTCAGCAAATTTTTACCCGCAGCATTCGCCTCTACGAGCGCACCTTGACCTACGATGGCAACTTGCCCGATGGGTCTAATGCCTTTGCCTTCAACAAAAACAAAACCGCCAACGGCCACACCTATTTGGCCATCAACTCGCACCAACCGCTAGAAGGGCTTTTTTCGTGGTATGAAGCTCACTTGGTGAGCGAAGAAGGCATGAATGTGTTGGGAGGAACCTTTCCGGGTGGGGCCAACATATTTCTAGGGGTGAATCCCTATTTGGGCTGGGCAGCCACCCTTAACCATCCCGATTTGTGCGATGTGTATAAGCTAGAAATGCATCCGAAGAAAAAACTGAGCTACAAATTTGATGGGGAATATCTACCCCTCGAAGCCTTCAAAAACACCGTGAAAGTGAAGGTGGGTGGCATGCGTATTCCTATTAGCCGCACGTTTTATCGCAGCAAGCATGGGGTGGTTATCAAAAATAAAGATGGGTATTACGCCATGCGTTTCCCCGCTAACATGGACTTAGCAGGTTCCGAACAGTTGTATGCCATGAACAAGGCCACCAACCACGAGGAGTTTAACCAAGCGTTGGGTATGAACCATTTTGCGGGCACCAATAACATCTATGCCGATGGCAAAGGCAACATTCAATACACCAGCTTGGGCCAGTTTGCCTACCGCGACACGACCTACGATTGGCTATCGGTGTTGCCCGGAAACACCTCTAAAACCTTGTG
>Ga0247843_1003540_pt1 | contig 25407 bp, 15 predicted proteins | sample LaCruzMarch2017__FD_192420 | JGI IMG/M metagenome (GOLD analysis project Ga0247843, IMG submission 192420) | Freshwater microbial communities from meromictic Lake La Cruz, Castile-La Mancha, Spain - LaCruzMarch2017_8m | ecosystem: Environmental > Aquatic > Freshwater > Lake | place: Spain...
CCATTCGATTTAATTACCTAGATTTCTGGTTTTGTCCCTTGCCCTTTTTAGAAACACAGGTGCACGAATGGACACGGATCAACCCATCAAAAGTACATTTAGTGCCTTCGGGCATCGATCGTTCAGCGATTAAGCGCATAGAAAAGGACGTAGCACGAACGCAATTAGATTTGCCGCTGCACGGATTTACCTTTGGTTTGGTTGGGAGATTCGATTTGCAGAAAGGACAACTGTTGGTGCTTGAGGCCCTGCAGCGTTGTGAAAATACTGCTATTAATTTAGTCTTTTTGGGCGAGCCTACCCGAAATGAAACTAATCAGGTGATCGAAAAGATGGAAACATTTATTGCGGAACATCACTTAGTAGATCGGGTGTTTATTCGTCCGTTCATGCAAGAAGTTGGGGCGTTTTATTCGGCATTAGATGCCTTAATTATGGCAACCAAGGCAGAAACTTTCGGGATGGTGACCTTAGAGGCCATCGCACATGGGGTTCCTGTATTGGGAAGTAATGCAGGTGGAACTCCAGATTTACTTAAGCAGGAAGCCTTTGGTCGCTTGTTTGAACCGCTGAATGCAGCAGACCTCGCATTACGGATGAATGAAATGGTCTCCAACCCGATTGCTTTTGATCAGGATTTATGGGAACAGCATGTGGCGCGCTTTGACCATCACGCGGTTTGTAAATCAATGGAACAGGTTGTATCTTCGAAGGCATGAAGGGAATGAAATCAGACATGTATTCAAGCAAGCAGCGCTGGAAAGTATTCCTATTGATGCTCACACTGACTATTGTTGGAGGTTCCTTAATCCTTTCCAATTATATGGTTTCCAAAATCGCGGATAAAGAAACCGCTAAAGCGAAACAATGGGCCCAAGCCATTCAAAAAAAGGCAGAATTGGTCCGCTTTTCTCAACGTACATTTTCCTCGCTTCGGGCCAAAGAACGAGAGCGCATGCAACTCATTGTGGCTGCGCAAAAAACCTTGTTGAATCCGAGTAATTTAGGGGTAAATCAAGATGTGGCGTTTGCCCTGTCAATCATTAATGGCAACAAGGACATTCCAGTGATTTTATTAGACGATCGAGGCGAGGTTTCACAGTATAAAAATATTTGGAGCGATTCCACCAAAGATTACATGGTTGAACCGAGTAAAATGGATGAACTTCTTAAGGGAATGGCATCGCAATGGAAAAGGGCCAATCGGTATTTTACGTTGGAAGTATTTGAGGGCTTCAACATGACCTATACCTATGATGAGTCAGCCACCTTAAAAGCATTAGAAAAACAAAGTGACTCCTTGATTCAAGCGTTTAATAAGGATTTGATTAGCGACTCGCGTTTGATGCCCGTTATTTTAGTGGATTCAACCAAAAAGTACGTCTTAGCCTCCAATGTATCGAAATCCAATGCTAAGGTAATCGAGGAATTAAAGGCGTATGGGCAACGAAATGAACCCATTAAAATTGACTTAGGGAATCAAATCCAGTGGTTGTTTTATGATCAAAGCCCAGAAGTAAAACAGTTGCGTTGGTTTCCGTACATTCAGTTTGGTTTAATTGCCTTAGTTGTTTTGATTGGATATTTAGTGTTTTCTACCTTCCGACGGGCCGAACAGAATCAAGTATGGGCAGGTATGGCGAAAGAAACGGCCCATCAGTTGGGTACGCCATTGTCCTCACTCTCTGCATGGGTTGATTTATTGGAAGCCCAAGCGGTGGACAAAGAACCCTTGGATGAAATGCGCAAAGATTTGATTCGCCTTGAAAAAGTCACCGGTCGGTTTTCTAAAATAGGCTCTGAAACCAAGTTAGAATCCGCGGATGTAGTGCTTACCGTTAAGCAAGTACTTGATTATTTAAGGGTACGCTTATCCAATAAGATAGATATTCGCATAGAGCACCCTACCGAATCTTATACGGTCCCTCATAATATAGCGCTCATGGAATGGGTGATTGAGAACATCACAAAGAATGCCGTTGATGCCATGGAGGGTGTGGGTACCTTAACCGTACGGTTTGAAAAAGAAGGGGGGTGGATCCACATTGAATTAGAAGATACCGGAAAAGGGCTCATGCCAAATCAATTCAAAACGATTTTTCAACCGGGGTATAGCACCAAAAAAAGAGGGTGGGGGTTGGGTCTTTCCTTAGCCAAACGAATTATTGAAAGCTACCATAAGGGTAAAATTTATGTGCTCCGAAGTGAACCGGGAAAAGGCACCACCTTTCGAATAAGCTTACCTTTATAAGTTCTCTAAATCTGGAATCCGCATCGCGACAAAGGATTTTAGCACTACTTCTCCTACGCCCGGAACATCCACATGAATCAAGTACACGCCCCCGGAAACCGGAATGTTTGCCTCATTGCATAGGTTCCAATCTTGATAGGTGATTGGGCTATCTTTCTTGAATTGCCGCAAGCGTTTGCCTTGTGCATTATATATGGTAATAGTGCATCGCTCTGGTAAATTCGTGATTTTAACTTTGGTGTCTAATTTCGTGCGCTCGTAATCAGAATACGCGAAGTATGGGTTAGGAACGACATTGATTAATTTCAATCCTTCCTTCAGCGCATCATGCGACCCAACTTCTGTGGCGATCTCATCCATCGACCACCCATACATGGGTTTGCCGCCATTTGCACCCGTTGCCGTGAAGTTCTTGTATTCCTTGTTGATGCGTAACTTGATGGTTACATCGGTTGATAATAACGTTTGACCCGGGGTTACGATTGGGTATGAAATCCACGTTAAGCTTCCGTATAAATCACGTTTCGCTTGCGTATTGTTTAATTCCACCTGTAAGTACTTCTGATACGCTTCATTATTTGCATTTACGTCCGATACACCTGGAGTGTATGCTGGGAAATCAAAACTTGAGTTATAAGCATTAATTGACTTTTGATGATAACTAAACACATAAATAGGATGCATTCCACCCATTAATGGGGTTCCAACATTACTCACGAAATTCGAGGTAGGATTCCAAACCATGTCTGCTCCGTTCTCTCCTCCAAGGAAGGAATTCTCACCAAAGGCCATGTACAAACGTGCACCAGATTCCAAATCTACCGCATAGCCTGGGAACCATCCCATTCCGGTACCCGTACCATCGGCGTCTCCGTTCTTATCTACGCTTGGACTTTTTCTTAAAGCTCCAGGTATTGCACCACCCACATTTAAACCAGCTGTGCGACCAAGCTCTACCACCGGACAACGCGTCCATTTGCTCTTATCGCTAGTCATTACAATGTTCACACTGGGCAAGAACGAAATTGATGCATTTTGACGGGAAGAACCATTAAATGTTCCGCAATAAGCTAATGGCATATAATCGGCCTGATATCCTGTTAAACGATGCGGAGCAATCGTTCCTTCCAAGATCCCCTCGTAGCTTTGGTCCGGATCAACTCCCGCTTCATCGGGATAGTTACATGGATTCAAATAGGTCGGACCATCAGGTAAACACTCGTATGCAGGATCATTAGGATCGGTTTCCGGCGCATAGTCCCCCGAACGAATCCAGTTGGTTGGGAAATATGCATCGTTATCAGGTACACCCATCAACCAACGCTTTGAGGAATCCCCATAGGTCATTGAAGACTCAATCATGTCGGTGGTTTTCGCTGTGATGTTCCCAGAACCCGATGGGAAATAATATTTCTCTTGATGAATTTGAACCGAGATTCCCCATGCTGGAATGATTTGTTCGTTGTCACCTGCAATAGTAACATCAGAACTTACAGAATCTTGAATGGTTCCGCCTTTGGTATCGTAGCGATAAATCACCCAACTGGCCGTATCGGCAGCATTACCTGTTAAAGTTGGTGTGTAGTTTCTAAAACGACATTCAAAATAACCACCTTTCAAGTTTAAGGGGTCAACCACTTTAATGTTCACTGGACCTTGGCCTGCAGCATATTCTGGATCTTCCATAAACCCAGTATTCAAAATGGTATTCAAGGTAGCCTCTGTAAATTCTAGGGATCGATTTCCATTACCATACCCATCAAGGCGCGTAATTTTCGGCGTAGATCCGTAAGAAACTAATTGATAGGTACCATCTGCCTCTGGCATTGGATTGTGCGGAACTGCTGGCGTAGAACTAATGGCAGTACCATCAAAATTCAAACGAGAAGAGATATACGGCATCTTTTGACCGTCTAACAACAACGGATCATTCGGGTCGTACTTTTTAAACTCATTGTGCGCATAAGCAACCACTACATAATAATATGTTTTGTGATTTACTAAACGACGTGCTCCTTGAGCAAAGGCATCTTCAGTTACCTGAAATGAGTGACGAATTCCTTTGTTTTCAGCATCCACTTTCTCCACTGGAACTGCAAATCCTAGCGCCTCATCAAATTCAAAATTAATCAATCGAGATACATTGTTCTTGATATCACATTGAGCCACTAAACGGGCTTTGGTTGGATCGGCGATATCCGAAATCGACACATCTTGATTCTTTAACTGGAATATTTGATAGCCTTCAAATCGGTAGTTTCTATCAACGCTTGGATCTGGAATATTGATTTCATCCTCTTCTTCATACGCCTCTTGATAGTTGTTTGAAGAAATAGGGTTTTCAATCATTAAAATCAATTCTTTGTCTAACTCCTGAATGGTTAATTTCGGCGCATCTGGAGGAGACAAGATTTTGAAACATGCATCAAACAAAGCTTGTGCTTTTGTATCTGCGCGTTTCATAGCATCTACAGATGCCATTAAGGTACCTTCTGTACTACGTCCGTAAACTATACCAACTGTAATGTTATTAACGGCCCCTGGTTTCAAAGTAAATGGTCCCGCTGACTGTACGAAACGACGGTCACCCGCTGGGTTATTGTTTGTTGACTCATCCCATCCATTTGGATATGCACCAGACATATCTGTACCAGCAGTAGACCAATGCAATTGATCTGATGTTCCCGGGAACATGTAATCAGAAAGCGTTCCTGGGGTACTTCCTAAACCACCATAATACATCTCAGAGCCATTTGCCCATTGACCTTCCATGAAATTATAAAATTCTGCTGCGGGACCTGGGTCATTATATGGATATGCCGAGGTTGAAGTATAATAGGTAAACCTTCTCATACCAAAACGCTCATTATCAATAATACCATCTGAGTAACCAATACCAATTCCTTTGTATACAATTCCATTATTCGCTAGGGCATTTACCACCGAAGGAACGACTAATGTTTGTGTTGCGTTATCAAAATACGGACCTGGATTATCAACTCCATCTCCATCTTGATAAGGACCTTCAAAGAAGTCACATCCGATTGCTGGGGGATTATCGCCATACCCTAATTTACCACCGTCGTTCTCATCATTAAGGTCTCCATTATACATGTAACCCAAACCACGAGAAACATCACAACCTGCGTAATCATCCGCATAATTTCCAACATCCGCATCCAAGTACTGAGCGAAATATGTATCGTAAAGTGTTTGGGTACCACGGTTTATTAACTCATAGTTGTAGAATGTCATTTTATTCACCTCATCGTTTGTAGCAAAGGAGAAGGCTTGCGCACGAATTTCCATACCAATTGGATCTCCATTTGTTTCTGTGTGAATATTTCCCTTATCATTGAAAACCCACCAATGCGTTTCATCACCAAACAAAGAAATTCGACGGTCAAACCCACACTGAATATCGTCACGACCTAAGATATCGTCGTACCATGGGTGATCTCCGTTATCTGGATTATAATTCCCATCTTGATCTCTATCATAATATGGCGCCAAGAAATAATCTTGTCCTTTAGAAACATCACCATGAGCTGGCCAGTTGTAGATTCTGTTTAACTCTTCATTAGATGGGGCTTGTACATCATCGCATTCCGTAGTAATTCCTGCTTGGCATTCCCACCAAATATTAAAACGAATGACTTCCGCTTTACGAATCGTGTAGAATTGGTCATAAGCAATACACTGATCTGGATCGATATTCGCTTCGCCGAAATCACGAATTGCACCATCTCCTACTGGAAACAGGGGATTATAATTTCCTGTACCTGGTGTAACCGATAAGGGCCCAGGCCAAAAGTCGTTCCCTTGACGATAACGCAATGCGGCAAGCTTAAGCTGTCCGTTTACATCCGTTCCACCCATCCATAACGCTCCTGCGAAAATCGCAAAACGATTACTGCCTTTTGGCACCTCATACGCTGCCACACCGTTTTGACGGTTTTGAAACATGGATCCACCTTGTTCAATTAAGGCACGTACATCATTAAATTCCATAATGTATTTGGCCGTAGCTGGACTACAGTTTGCTTTTGGGCTTCCTGTTGGCTTTTTACTTTTATCGTTTGGCCCGTAATATGCCAAGGCATTTGAACCAATGAATACAATTGCGATAAATGCGGCAAATAATTGCTTTTTCATAACCTTTATGCTATTTATTTTAGAAATCATATTTTACTCCAAGACGAATGGTACGAGGTACACTAATATTAAACGGATTATTCACCTTCATGGAGTAGTAATCACGAAACGCTTGTTCATCTGTTTGATTCTGTATGGATGTTTGACTCGCTGCAGCAGCTAAATACCCATCATCATCGGCATTACCGGTAGCACGGTAAATTGATAATATATTGAATTGGTTAAACAAGTTCGTTGCACGGATGTAAATATTCAAGTTAGAAACTTTTTCTTTATCCTTGCTTTTTGCGTCTTTTGACTTGTGCGTTATGGTAATATTTCGATCCAACTGAATGTCTAAACGATATGTCCAAGGCATTCGTGAACCATTCACTGTACCTGTTATCCCCGCATTCAAGTTACCAATTCCTTCATCTGTTATGAACGTTTGTGCTGAATATGGATACCCTGAATTGATGTTTGTAAAGATGTTCAAACCGGTATTCTCCAACACATTGAATCCACCGATTTTTGGACCGTTATAGTCCTTGCCTTCTCCGTAACGATAGTCAAAGGTGATTGCAAATGCATGACGTTGGTCGTAGCTGTACGGGAAGATATTTCGAAGGTTAGGAATACCAGCATTAATGAATGCTGCCATTGAAGTTGCATCAGACCCGGTACCATCAGCGAACTGTAAGGTATAGTTTGCAGTCATACGAATATTTCCTGTTTGACGTAAGTCGTATGCAATGGTCATTCCTTTAACCGTACCAAAGTCGCGGTTACCGTATGTTTTATAGGAAGCAGGATAAGCCATAAACACATTAATTAACTGAACGTTATTGCGCTGCTCACGATAGAAGGCGGAGATTTTCAACGAGGAAGTTGCTGACAATACTTGTTGGAATCCTAATTCGTAATCCACCGTAGTTTCTGGTTTAAGATTCGCGTTTGAAATAACTGCACTTCGTGTTTGGATGTATTGATACTCGTATGGATCAAAACGGAATCCTGAGGTAGGACGCTTAGTTAAGATATCATAATGCGCAAAGAACGACGCTTTCTCAGAAATCGGGAACGAGAATGCGATCCGAGGCATCACATTAATTTGAGCCTTGTAATCTTCAAACGCAGATGCATCCGGTGCAGTTTGTCCGGGATTCAATACCCATGGAGCAATACCACCAGCACCTTGAATTGTTTTAGGGTCTTCTACCGTAGTACCTACTGCATTGTACCATTGATCTCCTGTTCTAAATCCATTGATGCCTGTTGGGTTAGCAATATCGTTAACATATACGATGTAATCATCCCCCATACTTTCGGGGATATCTACCCAGTTGTATTGCCCTGGGTCATTTGCCTTAAGTTCTTTAGCTTCTTTTACGGTGCGTGCGTTAAAGAACAAATATTGATCTTTCAATACAGGTTGATTCGCATCAAACACATCAACACGTAAACCCACGTTAAACACGATATCTTTAAATGCGAATTTATCCATCACATATCCTGCCATGTATGTGGGTTGGAATGCGCCAATAAATCGCTTGTAATTTCCATTGTCATCAAATTCGTTGAAATACTTATTAATGTCTGTAGTTCCTTTTACTTTTCTTCCGGTATGATCAAATCCGTAGTATGAAACGAATGAGTTTCCTCCATTCATTAACTCATCCGGTGAGAACATATCAAACTGAAACATCCCCGGGTCGTACATGTCGATGTCTACATAATCATCTCCTGCGATGTTTAAGCCGAGGGCTTTTCTTACGCTGTAATCAAAGAAAGACTGGTTGTCGTTATTCAGCTGACCACCATATAATCCAGTTCCTGATTGGCTCGCATATCCAGCATTTAAGCGATCGTAAGTGATTGCTTTAAAAGATCCTGAATCTGTAATCACACCAGAAGCGTAATCAAGCTCTTCAATGTGGAAGTTCATCAACTGACGAGCAATTGACCAAATGGCCACAGGACCTTGATCTCCATCAGACCACCCTCGGTCGATTCGTTGTTCGTATTCAAATCCAAGTGAGATGCTATGATTTCCAATCACTAATGAACCAGCACCTGTTACACGGAACTGATCGTTTTCAAATTTACCAAAGCCATTTGACGGAGAACCAATATTCGACCAAATGCCATAAACGCTTTGAGGCGCATCGCCATTTCTCAAGGCATTTCCTTGCTGGATTTGGAACAAGTTCTCATAATGTCCAAAAGGCTCCCCTTCATAAATATTATAATATTGTGTGGTAATTGATGCAAGTGCCGCATTGGTTTCTGAAGGAGAGAATGCAACCTCTAAATCTTTAAATCCGTTGTGTTCCCAACGTTGTAAATTATCATTAAACTGATACGATGGGGTGCGGCGGGTAGTAAATCTCCCTACGTGACCATAGTTAAAGATGTTGTACTGATGCTTAGGATCGTACGAATCTCGGATGGTTTTGCTGTAATCAACCATTAAAGTATAATTCGCGGACTTGATTTTACTGTTTTTGTTATCACTCGTAAAACGTTGTGAAATTTTTCCATACACTCGATAATCCAAGCCTTTGGATTCTCCGAAATTGGTGAAATTCAGGAGGGAAGCTGCGTAGGAGTAATTAGAAGCCTTAAAATAATTTAACGATCCTCCGAACTGAACGTTAACCGAAGGGCCTGTATTCACATCAACCTTACCTTGACCTGAAATGGTCGTATTTCTCGCGTTCATTCTCCAAGGAACTTTCTCGAAATCCGACTCTGCTGTTGGATTGCCGTCTGCATCTAATGGATTCTGTAAAAACAATGCATTGTGAAAGGTTCCGAAACCAGTTGATGTTGGACGAAGTGGATTAGAAAGCAACTCATCTCTTGTTTCTTTTGTGACACGCCACCCACCGCCAGCCAATGGACGGTTATCTAATTCATCGGTCAAGTTACCAGAAACAAGGAAACCTAATAAGGGACGGGTTTTATTGCCCGCGGAATCTTTTTGCATCCAAAGTGGTCCAGACAACATTCCTTCAATCAAGTTATATCCAAACTTGTCGAGTCCAATTACTTTTCCGTCATAGCCATTTGGATCTGCCCCTTTAAAGTACGTGCCAGAAGTTACTGCTTCAATGCTACCAAAATAAATAGCAGATGGACCTCTTGTAGTCACCGAAATGATCCCTCCGGTAACATCCCCGTAATTTGCTGGAACTCCCCCTGTAATTACCGAAACCTCCTCAAGCGCTGCTTTCGGTAAGTTAGCAGAACCACGAACTTTGATACCGTCAATAAAGAAATACGTGGCATCGGAACGAGAACCTCTTACTGATATTTCACCACTTCCTTCGTTCGTATTTACTCCACCAACTGATTGTGCAACACCGGCCGCAGAACGCACAGGCATTCTTGCAATGTCTTCCCTCCCGAGCACGGCACCTGATGCCCCACCGTCTTTATTAATAAGGGGAACTTTGTATCGAGTTACCTTCACCTCATCTTTTTGCAGCTCATTTTCGGGCTTACCTAGCGTTATTTTTTCCAAAAAGGTAATCTTGTCCGAAGAGATAACTACGCCTTGTTCGAGGGCGTCTTGATATCCTTCAATCTTGTTGGTTACCTTCACATCGTAGGACCCGGGAAGAATGGCATTAATTTGAAATTCTCCTTTTTCATCGGTGATGGCATTCCCCTTCATTGAGGTACCCGACATTAAATAGACCTTGGCGCTGGGAATAAGTTCCCCAGATTTTTGGTCTTTAATAATCCCTTTAAGGGTTCCCAATCCGGACTGAGCAAACATGTAAGCGCTTGAAAACAAAACGCTTAACACTAATAACTGTAATTTTTTCAGCATATTCTTTCGTAAATTGTTGCTAAGAACACATTAAATTTAAGTTGCTAAATATAGAAATATAAACTTGTATAGCCAAAATGTTAAAAAAATAAAAAGAAAAAAATGTCGAATTTTGCATCTTGAGTGCCGAAAAAGGGAACGAACAACAGATGTATGGTTGGAAAAACAGGGTTTACTAATTTTGTCCATTGGGAACTGGGAGAGATTCAAGCCCTCAATGCTTCAAGCGCGCAACTTACCCCTGTAGAAAACGCACAACTGATGCGCTTGGGTAGTGATCAACGAAAGAAAGAGTTCAAGGCTATTCGTGTATTAAAACAAGGGGTGTTTGGTTCGGATGAAATAATATACGGAATGCATGGTAAACCCGAAATACAACAAGCAGGAGTCACTATTGGAATAAGTCATTCATCGCAATGGGCTTTATTTGCTCATGCTGCGGTTTCCTTTGGCTGCGATATTGAAGAGCCGCATGAACGCATCACTCGTGTAGTAGCCCGATTTTGCAGCAGTGAAGAGCTTGAATTATTCGCCGGGGAAGTTGGAATTATTCAACTCACCCAACTGTGGAGTTGTAAGGAAGCGATATATAAACTCGTTAATGAACCCGGGATTCATTGGAAAGCCCAAATGCGCTGCACTACAATTTCGGAATCGAAGTTTCTGTTTACGGTAGAAACACCCCTGAAACACGCCGTGATTCATTGCGAAACCATACACGTAAATAATGCCGTTATTTCCATCGCAACCTATGCATAAACAGAGCAACTTATTGGCCAAATTGGCAAATACGCGCAAGGGAATCGCTGTTTTGATTGACCCTGAAAAGGCAGGTAATCAGGAGCAATTCGACCAACAGTTAGCCGCAATAAAGCTTATTGCCCCTGCATTTATCTTTGTAGGCGGGAGCACGGTTTCAACGACCGAAATGAATTCGGTTATTGAACGCGTAAAGGCAAGTACAGACATTCCACTCATCATATTCCCAGGGGGTCTTTCACAAATAAACACTGAAGCAGATGGGATACTCTTTCTTTCCCTCATATCCGGAAGAAACCCTAGATATTTGATTGGTGCCCATGTGGAAGCTGCTGCGCAGCTCTTTGATGCCCAGGTTGAGGTGATTAGTACTGGGTATATTCTAGTAGACGGTGGGATCACCTCATCGGTAGCCCGGGTATCGGAAACCGCCCCAATCCCTCAACACGAAGTTAAGCTCATATCATCGACAGCAAAAGCGGGAATATTGCTAGGCATGCATTGCCTGTATGTAGATGCGGGAAGTGGCGCCATCACACCCGTATCCACAGAGATCATTAACGCGCTTAGTGGGCTTGGATGTCCCTTGATCATTGGCGGTGGGCTGCGAACCATTACTTCCATTAAAAAAGCGCATGAGGCCGGCGCGACCCTAGTGGTTATTGGCAATAAATTAGAAGAGGACCCTTCGTTTATGAAAGAGCTGGCGCATTACAATCGAAAAAAATAGTGGCTGATAGTTGCCGTAATTGGTAGGTTTAGATGTGCTAAAACCTAATGAACAACAGCCTTTAAACTGAGGTCTAGGCTTTTAACATGATGGGTAAGTGCCCCGACAGAAATATAATGCACCCCTGCTTCTGCAAATTCCACAATGTTATCTTCTGTAATCCCGCCGGATGCTTCAATTTCGAAATGTGGGGGAATCATGTAAAGGCATGTACTAATCTGTTTTGGCGAAAAGTTATCTAATAAGATTCGATTCACTCCTTGGGTTTGAATCACTTCTTGGAGTTCCGATTCATTTCTAACCTCTACCTCCACGGGAATTGTTAAATGCATCGCTGTTTTGTATGCGTTTACTGCATGTACCGCTTTTTGGATTCCCCCACAAAAATCAATGTGATTATCCTTGAGCATGATCATATCGTACAACCCAAAGCGATGATTAGATCCTCCTCCAATGCGAACCGCCTCTTTTTCTAATAATCGAAAGCCCGGCGTTGTTTTTCTTGTATCGAGTAACTTCGCAGAAGTATGTGCGATTTTTTGACTCAAGGCGTGAGTTTTCGTTGCAATCCCAGACATGCGCTGCATGCAATTCAGAATTAAACGTTCCGTAGTTAAGATATTTCGAGCATTACCTTCTACAATAAAGGCAAGATCTCCGGCTAAAACGGAATCACCGTCCTTTTTAAACCACTGAACAGTCGCCTGAGTATCGGTAAGTTCGTAGATCTGTTTAGCCACATTAAGACCTGCTATCACTCCGGATTCTTTAATTAATAATCTCGCGGTGCTTCTTGCCTCAAGCGGGATAGAGGCGATGGTAGAATGGTCTCCTTCACCAATGTCTTCGGCGAGCCAAGCCTGAATCAAGTCATGTAACATGGTAACAAAGGTAGAAAAGTAATTGGAGGTTCATGTTGAAAAGTTATCTTTGTTTGGTGAATCAGACGCTTGCTTCTTCTAAAAATTTAATATGCTTTGTTGTGGTGTTCTTTTTACTAAGGAGCAGTGCAATCATCGCTCAGGAAGAAGCGCTTATTCGCTATTGTCAAGAAAACCGTTTTAATCCCGTTGGATTAAGTAAATCCTTGAATGACTCACAGAAATCCACTCCATCCGTTCGTGTATTGTCCGCCTATGAAAAATCGTTAAATGGGAATTACTTAGGGTTTACCCAAGATGTGCTTGCGCTGAAGACCATTAACGGCAACACCTTGAAACACCCATTTATTCGGCACCTTTATCAGTTACAGCGCTGCGAATTACAATTACATCTTGGCGAATTCACTGCCGCAAAAGAAGGATTACGTCTTGTAGTAGAAACCGCCCGAAGGCAGCGTGAAAACCAGTGGGTGGCGCAGGCATATCGATTGTTTTCCGATATTTATTTGCACGAAAACAAAAAGGATTCTGCCGATGCCTCGAATTACAAGGCGATCGAGTTTGCCAAACGATCTAATAGCAAACTTGAATTAGCCCTTTGTTTGCATCAATCGGCCATAACCCATGCCCAATTTTCAAACATCCAAGAAGCCGTTACCCAAGAATTATTGGCACTTCAAGTGGTAGAAAAGCTCAATAACAATTATTATGAATGCATCTTTAATCGATTTATAGCTGAATTGTCGTTGGATGCAGGGAATTTAAGAGAAGCTGAAAATTATCTTCGAAAATGCCAATTGAAAAGTGGTAGAATACCCAGTAAACGTTTGAAATTGGAAAACGACATTCTACGGGCACGGATCGAAATTAGAAAAGGCTTCCCTAAAGAAGTATTGGTGTTTTTACCAACGAGTGTAAAGGGCTTGGAGCGATTAAAAGATTACAACTCGCTTGGAGAGGCCTGGATGGTTTTGGGAGAAACCTACAATGCGGCAGGTCAAACCAAACAATCCTTAGAGGCTTTCAATACATCGCTCACCTATTTCGATCAATCGGGTGAACCAGAAAAAATGGCTAGCGTCTATCATCAGATTGGATTGGTATACTTATCAAAGAGAGATTTGGTGAATGCTGAAAAGAACATCTTAAAATCTATTTTGATTCGAAATGACATCAAGGAGAGAACACGCATTTACGAAAGCTATTTTGCCTTGGCAAATGTATATGCCGCTCAAGGAAAAAAACAACAGGCGTATGATTATCTAAAACGACATACTGATTTTTTACGGCGAAATTCCTTTTCCATCGACAGTAAAAAAATCGAAGACCTTACACAAACCAATTCAAGGGAGGAACGAGAACGCTTAATTGAAACGCAAGAAGAAAAACTTCAAAAAGAACTCAAGGAGAAGGAAATTCTAAAACTTCAAAGTGACCGCCAATTGCTAGGTATCAGTATTGTAATTGCCATTTTTTTTCTATCCGCAGTTTCTGTGTTTTTTATGATTCGTCAACGAAACACGCTACAAGAGCAGCGAGAATCAGAAATGTCACAAACCCTATTGCGCTCTCAAATGAATCCGCACTTTATCTTCAACGCCCTAGCGGTTATCCAAAGTTATATTTACGAGAATACGCCAGAAAAAACATCCAAGTTTCTGGTGAATTTTTCGAGGTTAATTCGTTTGATCTTGGAGAATTCTCCAAAAGAGTTTATTACCATAGACATTGAAAAGGAGATTTTATCTAAATACCTAACGACTCAAAAACTGAGGTTTGAAGATCGTTTTAATTTTGTCATCGACATTGACGAAGAGCTCCTTTTTAAACGAGCCCTAATTCCTCCCATGATTACGCAACCATTTATAGAAAACTCGATTGAACATGGGCAGTTACACACCATTGAACGAGGGGTCATTGAGATTCATATGAAGGAACAGGCGGGCATGTTAACCATTGAAATCACCGATAATGGCGTTGGAAGAACAAAAGCGGGAAAAATAAAAAAGAACAAATCTCATAAGAGCATGGCACTGGATATTACCCGTGAACGCATTGAAATTATGAATAAGAAGTATAAAGGAAAAGGAAGTTTAACAATCTCCGATTTGGATGAAAAACTAAAAACCGGTACACGCGTAATAATTTGTTTGCCAATCATTTACGAAAACACTACATTTGGTTAATATGAAAAAAGTACTGATAATTGATGATGAAAAACGCATCCAGGATTTCGTAAAACGTATGATCGATTCGTTTAACCTTGATGTTGAAGTATTTACCGATGGTGAAAACGTTGAAACGGGCATAGAATCTATCAACCGAATTCAACCTGACATCGTTTTTTTAGACATTCAAATGCCTGATGGTACTGGGTTTGATTTATTAAGCCGCGTAACGGACAAGAAATTCGAATTAATTTTTATTACAGCGTTTCAGGAATATGCCATTATGGCAATTAAGTTTAGTGCCCTCGATTACATTCTTAAACCGATTGATGAGGAAGAATTAAAAACGGCCCTGCAAAACGCCATTGACACAGTAGATTTCAAAAAAGAAGACTCACAATTTGAGGCGCTTACCCATAACCTTCAAACCAACCAGAAACGCAAGTTAGTACTTAAGACCCAAGAAAGTGTACACGTGGTAGACCTAAGCGAAATCATACGTTGCGAATCGGATAAAAACTACACCTTCTTTTACCTGAATAGCGGCAAAAAAATTCTTGTTTCTAGAACGCTTAAAGATTTTGAAACCTTGCTATCAAATCATGGTTTTTTTAGAGTTCAACAGTCTCATTTGATTAACTTGGAGTACATCGAGCGCTATGATAAGCACGAAGGGGGTTCCGTAATTATGCGAGATGGTTCTGCGGTGCCTTTGTCACCCGCCAAGAAGGATCAGTTTTTCACTATGCTAGAAAAACTTTAAGCCAGGGCTTGCGTCAAGTCTTGAATTAAATCTTCAACATCCTCGATTCCAACACTTAAACGGATTAAACTATCCACCACGCCGCTTTGCTCTCGTTCCGCCTTCGGAATAGAAGCATGCGTCATCGTAGCTGGATGCCCAATTAAGGATTCAACCCCGCCTAAGGATTCCGCCAAGGAGAATATTTCAACTTTTTTAACCGCCGAAAGCGCATCCTCCAGTTTATTTCCTTTTAACGTAAAGGATATCATTCCCCCAAAACCACGCATCTGTTTTACAGCCACATGGTGGTTGGGATGGTGTGTAAATCCAGGCCAAAACACCTTGTCAATTTTTGGATGATTTGCCAAGAAATGAGCAATTTTCTCCCCATTTTCACAATGACGCTCCATGCGCAAGTGTAAGGTTTTAATCCCCCTTAGTACAAGAAAAGAATCCATTGGACCGCACACGGCCCCTGAGGAGTTCTGAATCCGATACATTTCATGCGCAATGGTTTCATCTTTGGTCACCAAGGCTCCCATGATCACATCCGAGTGCCCACCCAGGTATTTGGTTACCGAATGCATGACAATATCGGCTCCAAGATCCAGTGGGTTTTGTAGGTATGGCGTTGCAAAGGTATTATCTACACACAACATGGCACCCGCTTTTTTCGCAATGGCAGAAGCCGCTTCAATGTCGATAATATTCATCATTGGATTCGTTGGTGTTTCCACCCAAATCATCTTGGTGTTTTCGTTGACTTTTGCTTCAATATTTGACACATCTGTCATGTCCACAAAATGAAAAACAAGTCCATATTTTTCGAAAATCGTTTTAAAAATTCGATAGGACCCGCCATATAAATCATTGGTTGAAATGACCTCATCCCCTGGGTTGAGCATTTTAATGACACAATCAATGGCCGCTAAGCCGGAACCAAAACACGCACCATGGGTTCCATTTTCAATGGCTGCAATATTCTTCTCAAGGGCATGGCGTGTTGGGTTCAAGGTACGAGAATACTCGTACCCTTTATGGTTTCCAACCCCATCTTGCACGTAGGTTGATGTTTGATAAATTGGCGTCATGATGGCTCCTGTAGCTGGATCTGGTGCTACCCCTTCGTGAATTGCTTTTGTTGCGAATTTCATGGAATTAATTTTGCTCAAAATTAACAAAAGGATTGAATTTAACCGAGTTCTTTTGGGTCCCAAAAATAGGATTCAAACTGCTGGATTTGATCATCTATTACGGGTATGCCATCCGCCAACAACTTTCGCTGCATGGCGCCCTCATCTTCAAAGTGTATTTTACCCGTAAGTAAGCCCTTTCTATTCACCACCCGATGGGCTGGCACATCCGGTAAACCATGGCTCGCATTCATTGCCCAACCGACCATGCGTGCAGCACCTTTTGAACCTAAGGCTTGTGCGATGGCTCCATAGGTGGTCACTTTTCCTGGAGGAATCAACCGCACTACCTCATAAACTGCTTGAAAAAAATCCGTGTCTTTTGCCATGCCTAACAAAGATAACTGCGCAAATCAATTCCAACTAAGAATGCATAAAAAAAGCCGCAACTGCGGCTTTACAATTCATTATGTCTGATTACTCTTTGCAGCAATCTTTCATCTTCTTGCCACCAATCCATTTTCCGTTTTCATCAAAATGAGCTAAACAAGCCTTTTTTTCTGCAGGAGTACATCCTTTCTCATCGCACATATTAGCACACTCTTCTTTGGTCATTTTTGAACATTCATTCATGTCACATTTTCCCAACATTGCATTATCTTTTTTACAACAATCTTTTTCAGTGCATTTACCTGATTGCAGGCCTGATTTACATTGTCCATTCTCGCCTTGGCATTCCATTTTCGTTCCATTGGAATTCGTGTTTTTATCAGCAGATGCATGCCCATTCCCAAGGATCGGTGCAATCACCAATCCAATAAGACAGGTAAGTTTGATTAAGATATTCATAGATGGACCTGAAGTGTCTTTGAATGGATCTCCAACGGTGTCACCCGTTACTGCTGCTTTATGAGCATCAGAACCTTTGAATGTCATTTCCCCGTTAATTTCAACGCCTGCTTCAAACGATTTTTTCGCATTATCCCATGCACCACCTGCATTATTTTGGAACACCGCCCAAAGTACCCCAGATACCGTAACACCTGCCATATATCCTCCAAGCATCTCAGCGATTAATTGATTGTTATCGCCATATACTAATTTACCTAAAAGAACTATTGCAATTGGAAATCCAATGGTCATAACTCCTGGCAACATCATTTCACGCAATGCCGCTTTTGTAGAAATCTCGACACATTTTCCATATTCAGGTTTGCCCGTTCCTTCCATAATTCCAGGAATTTCTTTGAACTGACGACGCACTTCATACACCATATCCATGGCAGCTTTACCCACTGAATTCATTGCTAATGCAGAGAATACAACGGGGATCATACCCCCTATAAACAACATCGCTAAAACAGGAGCTTTGAAAATATTTATTCCATCAATTCCTGTAAATGTTACATAAGCAGCAAACAACGCCAAAGAAGTTAATGCTGCCGAAGCAATGGCAAATCCTTTACCGGTTGCTGCCGTTGTGTTTCCTACTGAATCCAATATATCTGTACGTTGACGAACTTCTTTCGGTAATTCGCTCATTTCAGCGATACCACCAGCGTTGTCAGAGATTGGTCCAAATGCATCAATCGCTAATTGCATAGCTGTTGTTGCCATCATTGCCGAAGCGGCTAACGCTACCCCATAAAATCCTGCTAATGCGTATGACCCCCAAATGGCGCCTGCAAATAACAAGACCGTTGGAAAAGTAGAAATCATCCCGGTAGCCAAGCCAGCAATCACGTTTGTACCTGCACCGGTAGAAGATTTTTGAACGATTTTTAGCACCGGTTTTGTTCCTAGTCCGGTATAGTATTCTGTTACAGATGAAATAGCCCCGCCAACAACTAAACCAACAAGCGTAGCATAAAAGACTCTTAAAGAAGAAATCTCTTTAAGACCTTCTCCAAAGAAACTCATTTTCATTGTAGCGGGCAACATCCACGTAACTAAAAAATAACAAGCAACAGCCGTTAATACAATCGAAACCCAGTTTCCGATGTTTAGCGCTTTTTGAACTTGAGCTTCTTTTGCATCATTGCTTGTAATTTTAACAAGCATAGTTCCAATAATTGAAAACAGAATACCAAAGCCCGCAATGGACATCGGTAATAAAATTGGACCTATTCCTCCAAAAGCATCGTTTATAACACCACCCATGTCTTTGATAACATAGTTACCAAGGACCATGGCCGCTAATACTGTCGCTACGTAAGAACCAAATAAATCGGCCCCCATTCCAGCAACGTCACCAACATTATCACCTACGTTATCTGCGATTGTTGCAGGATTACGAGGATCATCTTCTGGAATTCCAGCTTCTACTTTACCCACCAAATCTGCTCCAACATCAGCCGCTTTGGTATAAATACCACCACCAACTCGAGCAAATAATGCAATGGATTCCGCTCCTAAAGAGAATCCAGCTAAGGTTTCTAGTACGATGGTCATTTTATCGGTTCCATCAGCACCCCAAACACCCCCCATGAAAAACTGGAAGAAAATAATAAAGAACGTTGTTAACCCTAAAACAGCTAAACCAGCAACGCCTAAACCCATTACAGTTCCTCCACCAAAAGCAACTTTCAATGCTTGTGGTAAACTAGTACGAGCTGCTTGAGTTGTACGAACATTTGTCTTAGTAGCAATTTTCATTCCCATGTTTCCAGCTAAAGCCGAAAAGAAAGCCCCAAAAACAAAAGCGACAACGATTAAGATATGCGTTGTAGGGACAATGAATGAAATGCCAGCTAATACGATACTGGCCAATACTACAAAAATGGCTAATAAACGGTATTCCGCTTTTAAGAAAGCCAACGCTCCTTCATAGATGTAGTCTGAAATTTCTTTCATTTTTCCATCCCCTGCATCTTGTTTCAACACCCAAGCGCGTTTCATTGCCATAAATAGTAACCCAATCAGTGCTAGAACTATTGGTACATAAATCATTATTGACTCCATTTGTTTAGTAATTAATTTTCTAAAATTTTCGACGGCAAAAATAGGGTATTTCGCCAAGGTTTGCAAGTACGGACAAAACGAATATAAGGTTACGTATTAGTCTTTTGAAATAATATCAAACAATTCATCCAAATTCGGAGAAATAATAATTTCAATCCGGCGGTTTTTGGCTTTATCCGAGGGGTCAACGGGTTGAAATTCACTGCGGCCGGCCGCTACAATTCGCGCAGGATTCATTTGGGAATTGGCCAACAGTATATCCACCACGGAAGTTGCGCGCAACACCGACAACTCCCAGTTGTTCCTTGGAATAGCAGCGCTTGAAAGCTTATCCGTGTCGGTATGGCCTTCAACCACAATCTCTAAATCTGTTTCATTTTCTAAGGCCTTGCCAATTTGAAGTAGGGCGCTTTTACCATCGGCCTCAACGACAATACTTCCTGATTTAAACAAGAGTTTTGCCTCCATACTCACATAGATTTTTCCGTTTTTCTGTTCTACTTTCAAGCCTTGATTTTCAAATCCAATGAGGGCATCGGTCACTTTTTTCTTTAAGGTGTTCAAGGCATCTTCTTGGCGTTTTAACAACTCCTCCAATTCATTGACCCGTTGTTCACGTTCTTCCAAAAGCTTTTGTTTTGCTTTTAATTCTGACTCAAGGGTGACTAATGCTTCGGATTTTTTTTGAAGTTCGACATTCTTCTGTTCAAGCTGTTTTTGAAGTACAGAAGCTTCCTTTGCTCCCGTTGATTTATACTTTTCGAATGTTTTAGTGAGTTCATCGAGTTCTTTCATCGACTTACCCAACTCTCGAGATAAGGTGCGCACCGAAATGCCCAGTTTCGAGGTGTCTGCTTTTAAGGCGTTAGCGTCCTTTTGCAGCGCATCCACCGTGGATTTAAGCTCCTTCACCTTGATTTCATAATCTTGATTGCTTTGTTTCATTTTCTCAAGTTCTTCGGCACATATCTTTTGCTGTGCTTCTAAGGCTTTAAACTTTTTTGAGGAAACACATGCAGTGGCAAGGGCCAACAAAACTAAAAACAGAACAGACTTTTTCATATGATGGGTTTTTACAAAAATCACGCTTTCCATGATGTGAAATCCGAAAAAGCCCTTGAGTTTTTAACACTCCTTCTTTAATTGCTTTATCAATGTGCTTAACTTTGAGCCCGAATGCCAACAATTATCTTCAGTCTAGAACTTATCGCATCCCTTCTCGGAGTGATGTATATTGTGCTAATTGCCAGGAAAAATGCCTTGGGTTGGCTCGCTGGGATACTTTCTTGTGCGATTTTTGCGGTACTTTGCTTTGAATCCGACTTGAGTAGTCAAGGCACCATTCAAGTGCTTAATGTACTGATGGGCGTTTGGGGTTGGGTGCAATGGCGAAAGCAGGTGATTCCAGTGAAATCATATCCTAAACTGAGCATTATTTTTCTGGCAGTTCTCCCAGTGATTTATGTCGGTTCCATCCTCTGTTTTCCCTTGTTAAATTGGACAACTCGCTTTGATCAAATCGCTTTGATTTATTCCTTAGTCGCAACGGTACTAACTGTTCGAATGATTCAACAAAATTGGATGTTGTGGCTTGTAGTGAATGGCATTACAGCAATAACCGCCTTCTCGAACGAGCTTTATTTCTACGCCAGCTTATCCGTTATTTATTTTGGGGTTTCACTTTACGGGATGTATCAATGGAGAAAATAACACCATCCACCGTTCGAATTGCGTTCACGGGCCCTGAATGCAGCGGAAAATCCACCCTGGCACAATGGCTTTCAATCGAGCTCAGCCTTCCATTAGTTCCAGAATATGCCCGCACCTATTTGGCCAATAATCCAAGCTATGTTCGTGAAGACTTACACGCAATCGCCTCGGGTCAATTTACCCAAAATCATCAACATGACCGCTGTATTTGCGACACAGAAATGACCGTCATGCGCATTTGGAATCAGGTAAAATACGGAGAAATCCCAACGCTTATAGAGGACTTAACATCGTCCGAATCGTACACCCTATTGTTTCTGTGTAAACCCGATTTTCCCTGGGAAGAAGACCCCTTGAGGGAACACCCTGAAGCACGGAATGAGCTCTTCGAGTTATACCTTCAAGACTTGAATGCACGGCAGACACCTTATTGCATATTAGAAGGCTCATTGGAGGAAAGAAAATCACAAATTTTGAGGCTAACTCCTCATTGTTTCGGTACCTTTGTGCCATGAAACGTCTGGTCCTTATTGCCCTGATTTTAGTCATTGCCATTCCAATTGCATACTTCATGGTAAGCCAAGCCAACACGCCTGCTTTACCCTTTATCAATCCTACCGATGTGCAGTCAGAAATGGTTGATTCCAGTGTGCAAGACATTGGCCGAAATCATAAAATTGGTGCGTTTAGGTTGCTTGATCAGCAAAACAAGATTATTACCGATGAGGTAATCGACGGAAAAGTATTTGTGGCGGAATATTTCTTTACAACCTGCGGAAGCATCTGCCCCATTATGAATCAGCAAATGCAACGTGTCCAAGCAGCCTTCGATGGGAATTCTACCTTTGAAATCTTAAGCTTTACCGTCGACCCAGAAAATGACAGGCCGAAACAACTCTTGCAATATGCTAAAAGCCATGCCTATCGTGCGGGACAATGGCACTTTATTACCGGAAAGAAAGAGGCACTATATTCCTTGGCAAGAACCTCATTTTTTGTCTTAAAACCTGCGGAAGCAGCTAATCTTGGGGATGCTGGAAGCGACTTTATTCATACCAACAATTTTGTATTGGTGGACCAAAACCGTCATATAAGGGGGTATTACGACGGCACCAATCCGATAGAGGTGGATCAGCTCATCTTAGATATTGAGAAATTACTCGAATCCAAGTAGAAATCCATATTTTTTGGTAATTTCAGCGAGTGAAACGGTATACAATCCTTGTCTTTATTTATCTCATTTCAGCGTTTGCTGTCTTGGGTCAATCCTATCAAGGCAATCATACCCAGCAGATCAAACCAGCAAAAGCTGCAGGCTGTGCTCCGCCAACCACAACTTCTTTCCTTGAATTAAATAACGTACGCGCGATGGTGCACACCGCCGGGAATTTATGGCAAATTCCAGGTCAAAACTTTGCGCAATATGAAGTACCTAAGAATTCAGGAATCATGGCCTTGTTTACTGCCGCCTTATGGCTTGGGGGAACCGATGTTAATAATCAACTTAAACTCGCTGCCCTGCGATATCGGAATGGTCAAGATTATTGGACAGGACCTTTGTCTCAAGTTTTAGCAGAAACCAGTTATGAGGAATGTGATAAGTACGACCGCCACTTTATCAGCTCAAAAGACGAAATCAGGGAATTTAATGCGTGGTTTGAGGCGGGACTCGCTGATCAGCAGAACGGTACAAACACCCAAGCTGCCCTGTTTCCGAATTACCAAGTGCCAGAAATCATTAAAACATGGCCGGCCCATGGGAATGTATCGCTAGGACAAGACTATTACTTGGCGCCTTTTTATGATTTTAACGACGATGGTCAATACGACTGGCGTGATGGAGATTATCCGTGGTACGACATAAAACAAGACAAGCAATGTAACGTAGATCGGGATGTTTCACTGTATGGAGATAAGAACTTTTGGTGGGTTATGAACGATAAGGGTAATATCCATACCGAAACGGGTGCAGATCCCATTGGAATGGAAATCAGGGCACAAGCCTTTGCCTTTGCTTCAAATGATGAAGTAAATAACATGACCTTTTACAATTACGTGCTAATCAACCGAGGAACACAAACCTTATATAATACATACTTTGGGTTCTTTACGGACGGTGCGTTGGGAGATCCATATGATGACTACGTGGGTTGTGACGTCATGCGTGGCTTGGGATACTATTACAACGGAGACAACTTTGATGGGGACAATTCCGGGTATAAAGGCTATGGATATTCCCCGCCCGCGGTGGGAGTAGACTTTTTTGAAGGACCTTATCAAGACGATGACGGAATCGATAATGCCTATGGAATTGGATTGAACGAGGCGTTGAATGGGATTGGTTACGGCGATGGGATTATAGACAACGAACGCTTCGGAATGCGCAGGTTCTTGTATTATTCAAATACAACGAACGGGGCAAACATCAATCAAACCGACCCCATTGCGTCTTCGGATTACTACAATTATTTAAGAGGTTATTGGAAAGATGGGTCCAAGTTTGTGTATGGTGGAAGTGGGCATATCTCTGACCCTGAAGCCGATCCAAATACCCCCTGCGATTTTATTTTTCCTGGAACTTCAGATTTTATGGGATGGGGAACGGGCGGTATCATTAAACCAAACTGGACCGAACAAACGGCCAATAACACACCCAATGATCGTCGATTTGTTGAGAGCGCTGGACCCTTCGTTCTTAAACCCGGAGCGGTTAACAACATTACAGTGGGAGTTGTTTGGGCTCGCTCAAACGGTGGAGACCCCTTTACCTCGGTGGAATCCTTACGCCGTGCCGACGATAAGGCTCAGGCCTTATTCGAAAATTGTTTTAAGGTTATGGATTCACCGCATGCACCCACCTTAGAAATTCAAGAATTGAATAATGAACTCATTCTTTACCTGTCAAACCCGATTAACTCGAATAATTATCAAGAAAAATATGAGGAGAACGACCCCTTCATTGTATCGTCCAATCCCAATGTAGATAAAACATTCAGGTTTCAAGGGTATCAGATTTTTCAATTAGCAAATAATCAAGTGGCGCTTTCTGACTTGGGTAATCCCATAAAATCGAGGTTGGTAGCTCAATGTGACATCAAGGACAATGTTTCACGCATTATCAACTTCGAATTTGATGAAGAATTAGGGTTTAGTGTACCGAAAGAACGAGTTAATGGCGAAAACAAAGGGATTCGTCATAGTTTTAAGGTAACAAACGACCTTTTCGCTCAAGGACAATCGAAGTTGGTGAATTTCAAGAAATACTACTACATGGCGGTTTCTTATGCCTACAACAACTACGAAACGTATAATCCGAATGACCCCTTGAGCCTGAATGGACAAAAAATGCCTTATATCGCAAGTAGAAAAAGTGCCATGGGTGAAGTAAAGGTAATGGAAGGGGTGCCGCATAATCCGATGCCTGAGGCCGATGGCACCTACCAACAAATAAGCTATGGGTCTACACCCAGAATTACTCGCCTTGATGGGTACGGCAACGGAAACCGATCCCTAGAATTTACAGAGGCGACCTTAAATACCATTTTGAATACTGGGTTTATGGAGGATCCCGAGTATGAATATGGCCAAGGTCCCGTGAATATCAAAGTAGTTGACCCTTTAAACTTGAAAGGTGGTTATTTTGAATGTCGCTTCCGTGATTATACGCCAACCTCACCGGGTAACGCGGCCGATACGGCCAGTTGGGTGATTTATCGCTACGATACGAAAGGCGGAACCATTCAAGATTCTGTAAGTTCAGAGGTCACTATCTCTGGAGACAACGAACAAATCATTCCAGCATGGGGAATCTCCGTTCAAATTCATCAAGAGAATTACTATTTCCCTTCTGGGTCTGGTAATATCACTGCGAAAACCACCGACATGATTGAGTCTTCAATGACCTATGGGGATTCCTCAAAGCGTTGGTTGATGGGTGTTCCTGATAACGATGCATATTTCCCAACCAACTGGATTCGTTCGGGGGATTATGCGCCGGAAACCGATCCTAATGATCCTGCATACGAGTGTTTACCTGATGGTCCGACCTATTTGAATCCATGTAACTATCCCGATGAAGCGGGAGTTGATCCGGACCA
>Ga0247843_1003541_pt1 | contig 25381 bp, 10 predicted proteins | sample LaCruzMarch2017__FD_192420 | JGI IMG/M metagenome (GOLD analysis project Ga0247843, IMG submission 192420) | Freshwater microbial communities from meromictic Lake La Cruz, Castile-La Mancha, Spain - LaCruzMarch2017_8m | ecosystem: Environmental > Aquatic > Freshwater > Lake | place: Spain...
CAGTATTTGTTGCAGAACCTGGAATACCTTGAGCTCCAGTATATCCAGTATTACCCTGTGGTCCAGTATCTCCTGTAGCTCCTGTATTAGTTGAATATCCATCAATACCTTGCGGTCCTGTATCTCCCAAAGGCCCGGTATTTCCTATTGGGCCTGTAATACCATTAGAAGATATTCCAATTTTTGGTAAAACACGATGGCTTATATTATTACAATACATAGATAAAATACTATTAGCTTTTGACGAAATCCATGTTATTCCATCCATACTATATGATAATAATAAACTTCCTATTCCACCAGCAAACCAATTAGAACCATTCCATCCTATTGTATTTACATTTGGTTGATTATAATAGTATCCAAAGCCTTCATTTAACCATGTACTCCCATCATCTGTACTATAATTTAAAACATATGACCATGTCGAATTTCCTTTATAAAATAACGATTGTAAAGTATGATATCCAGTTGTTAAATAAATTGACCCAGTTGCTGTTGACCCTGTTTGTGACATACCCCATCCAGGCTCAACAACATACGTATTATCTATTAATAAAACAGCACCATCTTGGGCTGTTATTTCAAAGAAATATGTTTGATCTGTTTGAGCGTAAAATTGTCCAATTATTTCAAAACCTGAATAATCTGGTACATTATCAAATGAATCGTTAAAACTAGTTTTAACAGCATGTTCTGCAATACCATAAGTTTTCCACTTTATTATATCATTTAATGGATTATCAGTCACATAATCAGTAGATGGTAGTTGGTATCTGTAAACATTAAAACCATCTACCAAACTTCCAAAATTTGAATTTGACGGATTCCAATTTACACCATCTGTGCTATAAATAATATTATATTGTCCGCTTCCTCCAGCTATCCATAACGAACCATTCCATTTAACACTTGTACACTGTGTTGTAAGCAAAATATTTGCAGAATTAGTTGATGTCCAAGTTATACCATCTGTACTTGTAGCTACTTGATTAGAACCTAAACCTCCGGCAACCCATAGTACACCATTCCATTCTACACAGTTGACCGATTGTGTAAATATTGAATTTCCAGAAGTAGATGCTATCCAAGTAACACCGTCTTCGCTTGTCGCCATTTGATTTGACCCAGAACCACCTGCAATCCACATATTATTACCCCATGAAACGCAAATGCATTGAAATGTAATAACAGAATTTCCTGATGTCGATGATACCCAATTTATACCATCTACACTATAACCTAATTGGTTTGTTCCATAACCTCCAGCTACCCACATTGAACCATTCCAAGTTACAGAGTTCACATTAATAGTAAAAATAGAATTTCCAGAAACACTTGCGGTCCAATAAATTCCATTAGAACTATATGCTAACTGATTTGTTCCTTCTCCTCCGGCTACCCATATAGTACCATTCCATGCAACACAATTTGCCTGTGCAGTGAAAATATTATTTCCGTTTGCAGAAGGTAACCAATTTATACCGTCATAAGAATAAATAAGAGCATTTGTGCTTGAAGTGCTTACGGAACATGCAATAATAAAATTTTCTGTTAATAATTCTTGTGAATTTGGGATTATTGTATTTGCAATTTTTCTTGAATAAACATCATAACCTTCTTCTGTTATCAAATTATTACCATTAGTATTAAAATACCAATAATCACCATCATAACTATAGCTTATTCTATTTGGATTTGTTGCAGAATATCCGACAGCTATCCACGCAGAACCATTCCATGATATACCATTACAAACAATATCAAATACAATATTACCATTTGTAGTAGAATTCCAATTTATACCATCAATACTAGTTGCTATTTGATTTGTACCAGTTCCAACTGCTATAAACATATAACCATTCCATGATATACTTACTACATAGTTAGTAATTATGCTCGTACCCGAAGATGACGGAGTCCAATGAATTCCATCATAACTATAACCCATTGTATTAGATCCTTCACACCCTATTACCCACATAGAATCATTATACGATACAGCAAAACAATTACCAAATAAATAAGAAGATGGTGAATTAAACCATATAATTCCATCATAACTATATCCTAAAATTGCACTACCTTCACCGTAATATGTGTAACCAACACCAACAAACATATAACCATTCCATGCAATATTATTACAACTCATTTGAAATACGGAAGCTCCTGACGTAGATATTTGCCAATTAATTCCGTCATAACTATAACATAATGTATTAGGATTAGGACCTACACCTACCCATAATTCACCATTCCATGCAAGACCGTTAATTCCTGTTGGAAATAAATTATTCCCAGAAGCTGATGGTACCCAATTAATACCATCTGTACTATATGCAACTGTATTTGTTCCTATACCACCAGCTACCCATAAAACACCATCCCAACACAATACATTAGATCTAAATGCAAAGATATCATTTCCATTTTCAGATGGTAACCAATTAATACCATCGTAACTATAAATTAATGTATTAGTACCTTGACCACATGCAACAGTAAAATTTTCAGTAATAAAAGACGAATTATTTTGTTCAATAAAATTTGTTCCAATAAGAGGTAAAACTCTTCTTGACGTTATTTGTCCACAAGAATTAGTAAATAGATTATGACCGTATGAATAAATTGTCCATTCTATTCCATCTATGCTTGTTATGAAAAAAATATCTCCTGATGATGTTGATCCATTTGCAATCCATAGCGAACCATTCCAATTTACAGAAAAACATGATCCTGTAATAATACTATTCCCAGAAGAAGAAGGTATCCAATTAATTCCATCATATGAATATGCTAATTGACAACTTCCATATCCTCCAGCAACCCATAGTATACCATTCCAAAATACTGTTGTGCATGTATCTGTGAATAACGATCCTATTTGAAGCCAATCAATACCGTTATATGAATAAGCCATTTGATTTGTTCCATTCCCTCCAATAATCCATAATTTTCCATTTGTTGTTATAGCAGAAGAGCAATATTGTGTAAATAATGAAGTACCTGAACTAGATTGAATCCAATTTATACCATCTGTACTATATCCTACAACACCTCCGCTAAAAATAGGAGATAATAATCCAATACCTACCCATAAACTACCATTCCAAGCAATACCTGATAAACTTAAAGTAAAAACACTTGTACCAGAACTTGATTTATACCAATTAATACCATCATAACTATAAGCAACAGTATTATCACCTGAACCATTTATAGAACCTCCAGCAATCCATAATTTTCCATTTGTTGCGACAGCTGAACAATTAATGCCGTTTAATGCTAAATTTCCGGAATTTGATCCATACCAATTTATACCATCTGCACTATAACCCAAATTATTAGTTCCGCTTCCACCTGCAACCCATATAACTCCATTCCACGAAACACTACTAACACCTGTTGTGAAAACATTATTTGCAGAAGTTGATACTATCCAGTTTATACCATCATAAGTATATAATAATGAATTTGTACCATTCCCACATGCAATTGTAAAATTTTCACTAATTATTTTAGTATTAACAGTTAAATTATTTTCTGAATTTGGTAGATAAGGTAACAGATTGCGAGAAACTGTATATAGGCAAACGGTTTCCATCAAAGACGATCCTGTAGATGAATACCAATTTATACCATTATAAGAATGTGCAATTGTAGTTGATAATTGTCCTCCAGCAATAAATATAGACCCATTCCAAGATATTCCATGTATTTGTGTTGTTATAACAGAATCTAAATCAGATGAATACCAATTTATACCGTCATAACTATATCCTGATATACTATTTTGTCCGTCTATATAATTACCTACAGCAACCCAAATATACCCATTCCAAGCTGTTCTACGAGCTGTTCCATCTGCAAATAAAGTTGCTCCAGAAGAAGATGCAGTCCAATTTATACCATCATAACTATAACCTAAAGGAGCTGTGCCGAAATATCCTCCAGAACCTACCCAAATATATCCATTCCATGTAAAAGAAGTACTATATGGAAATATACTTGTTGCACCAGATAATTGTACCCAATGTATACCATCTATAGATGATAGTATACCACTTGAAGTACTACTCATTAACCATAATGAATTACCCCATGAAACATTTGTACCCCCGCTATTATATGTAGAAGCTAACCAATTTATACCATCATAACTATAACAACAGTTAGAACCTACAGCAACCCATAATTTACCATTCCATGCAATAGATTCGACTGATGAAAACATGGAATTAGCGGAATCACATGGAATCCAATTTATACCGTCCGAACTTATTATCATTGCATTTGTACCTGCTCCTCCAGAAATCCATAATACACCATTCCAACACGCGCAATATGCATTAGTTGTAAATAAATTACTTATTGATGATGTTCTCCAATTAATTCCATCATATGAATATATAATTGAATTTGTACCTTGTCCGCAAGCGATACTAAAATTTTCGCTAAGTAATGTTGTCATAGGTCCTGTTGCACCTGTGGCACCTGTTTCAGTTGCATATCCTGGCAATCCTGTTGGACCTGTATCTCCTTGTGGTCCTGTATAACCAGTAACTCCTTGTGGGCCTATAGGACCTGTATAGCCTGTAAAACCTGTATAACCTGTAGCTCCTGTTGCACCTGTTTGAGTCGAAAACCCAGGAAGTCCTGTAGGTCCAGTATCTCCTTGAATTCCTTGTGATCCTGTATATCCTTGTGGACCTATAGTACCTGTATTTCCTTGCGGTCCTGTGTATCCTGTGTAACCCGTATCTCCTTTGCTACCTGTGTATCCTGTATATCCTGTAAAACCAGTATATCCTGTAATTCCTTGAGGTCCTGTATAACCGGTATTTCCTTGCGGGCCTGTAGCTCCTGTTTCAGTTGCATATCCTGGCAATCCTGTAGGTCCTGTATTTCCTTGTGGACCTGTATAACCTGTATTTCCTTGTGATCCTGTATCTCCACGATTACCTGTATCTCCTTGAGATCCTGTATAACCTGTATTTCCTTGTGGTCCTGTTGCCCCAGTTCCTGTAGAAAACCCTGGTAATCCTGTAGGCCCTGTATTTCCTTGTGGACCTGTATACCCTGTTGCACCTGTTTCTGTTGCATATCCTGGTATTCCTGTAGGCCCTGTATTTCCTTGTGGACCTGTATATCCTGTATTTCCTTGAGGCCCTGTATCTCCTTTAAAACCTGTATTACCTTGTGCACCTGTATAACCTGTATCTCCGCGAGGTCCTGTTTCTCCTATTATTCCTGTATCACCTCTTAATCCAGTATTCCCTTGAGGACCTGTATTTCCTTGAGATCCTGTATAACCAGTAACTCCTGTATATCCTGTGTCACCTTTTAATCCTGTAGTTCCTTGAATACCTGTTGCACCTGTAGCACCTGTATTAGAAGATTGCCCTGGTATACCTTGAGGCCCTGTTGACCCTGTTGACCCTGTTGAACCAGTTGCTCCTGTTTCTGTCGCAGAACCGGGTATTCCTTGTGGACCTGTATAACCAGTATCTCCTAGAGGTCCTGTATCTCCTTTAGATCCTGTTGTTCCTGTATCTCCTTTTATACCGGTTGCGCCAGTATCTCCTTTTGGTCCTGTTGATCCAGTATCTCCTTTTGGCCCTGATATACCCGTGTCTCCTTTTAAACCTGTAGATCCTGTGTCTCCTTTTGGTCCTGTATAACCGGTATCTCCTTTTGCTCCTGTTGTACCTGTATCTCCTTTTGATCCTGTTGTACCAGTATCTCCTTTTGCTCCTGTTGTACCAGTATCTCCTTTTGCTCCTGTTGATCCTGTTGCGCCAGTATCTCCTTTAGATCCTGTTGATCCTGTGTCTCCTTTTATACCTGTTGGTCCTGTATTTCCTTGTGAACCTGTATATCCTGTTGTTCCGGTATCTCCTTTTGGTCCCGTATCACCTTGTAATCCCGTATTTCCTTGATTACCTGTTGGACCAGTAGCTCCTGTATTACTAGAAGTACCTGGAATACCTTGAGAACCTGTATATCCTGTATTTCCAATGGGTCCAGTATCTCCTTTTAAACCTGTTGATCCTGTATTTCCGTTAACTATATATCCAAATGCTATATTATTATATCTGCTACCTGAACCTTGATCCCCAAACCCAAACATTCCATGTAAAGAAGAATTATTAACTTGAGTATTTGAATAGATAAGATTTCCATTTTGATAATAAAATAATCCACCATTTGTACTAGAAATAGTAAAAATATCTAAAAAAGAATAAGGTATACCGTCTTCTACTATAGCATTATCATAAATAATGGAAAAATCTGTTAGAGAACCAAAATATATACCATATAACAAATTATTTGAAGTAATATCGTTAGTTAATCCAGCATTCATAAAATAAGTACATTCAAATATTTTAAATGTTACAAATGTATTTAAACTATTATATGATTCATCAGTATATGCATAATTAAGAAATCCCGTAGGACCCGCCTCCCCTGGACCAGATATATTTAATATTTCAATAGAATTATCTGAGGGAAATTGAATATAAGTTGAGTCTGTTATAAGAGTAAATAAAGCTGAACCATTTACACCATTTAAACCTTGCGGACCTGTAGAACCTGTAGCACCTGTATTTGATGCCTGACCATCTTCACCCTTCGCTCCTGTATATCCTCTCGGACCTGTAGCTCCTGTAGCACCAGTTTCAGTTGAATATCCAGGAATACCCTGAGGACCAGTTGTTCCCGTCGTTCCTGTTGGTCCAGTTTCCCCGTTTAAACCAGTATTTCCCTGTGGACCAGTATCTCCTTTTATTCCTGTATGTCCTGTTGAACCAGCTTCTCCATTTGGTATATATCCAAAAGCAATATTATTATACATACTATCAGAAGCTTGTTCTCCAAATCCGAACATTCCATGTAAGGGTAAATTATTCAGTTGAGTATTTGAATAAATCTCAATACCATTTTGATAATATAATACTCCATTATTTGTACTTACAATTGTAAAAATATCTGATGTTGCAAAAGGAATATTATCTTGAACAACAATATTATCATATAAAATTGCAAATGATGTTGTGCTATCAAGATAAATACCATATAATATATTATTTGTCAATATATCATTTGTCAAACCTATATTCATAAAAAATGTAACATCTGCTATATTGAATGTTATAAATGTATTTGAACTAGCATATGGTTCAACTGTGTAAGCATAATTTGCAAAACCAACAGGTCCGGCATCAAAGTTTCCTGACACATTTACGATTTTAACTGAGTTTGGTGTTGGAAATATAATATAACTTGATGCTGTTGCAAGTGTAAATAATGACGCTCCATCTGGTCCAGTTGCTCCTGTATTTGATGAAGTTCCTGGAGTACCTTGTGGTCCTGTGTCTCCTTGAGACCCCGTTGCTCCTGTATTACTAGCATTTCCTGGAGTACCTTGAGGTCCTGTATAACCTGTGGGTCCGAAAGGATAAATTGGGAATGATGCATACGCGTTAGAAATTCCTGTAAAATTTGTATATAAATCATAAGTACCGTCACCACCAGATTCAAAATTTATTTGTATACTTATATTCTTATTTTCTGCCTGTGTATAAGATGTTGGTATAATAAAAGTATTATTTTGATTAAGTTCTGATTGAAATATTTGAGAACTGGTAGAAGTATATGAATCAATTGTTAATGTAGCGCTTAAATAACACTGGAATGTTATACCAATATATACATATAAAATAACATAACCTTCTTGAAGATCTACAGGAGATGTATAAATATATGGAGGACCAAGAGCATCTCCTATATTAAATGTACCAGAGTTAGAATAATATCCTGTATTTGTTAGTTCAGGAGATGTAGTTTGAAGAAGCCCATCACCAGGAGGAGTCTGACTTGTCGTATTTAAATATAAAATTATACCACTTCCAGGTAATCCTTGATCGCCTTTTGATCCAGTATAACCAGTATTTCCCGTATCACCTTTATAACCTGTAGCGCCTGTATCGCCGGGTAATCCCTGGAAACCTATAGCTCCTTGTGGTCCTGTACTTCCTGTATTTCCTGTATATCCTGTAGTTCCTGTATCTCCTTTTAATCCAGTGTCTCCTTTTAATCCTGTACTTCCTGTACTTCCTGTATCTCCATGTATACCAGTATCTCCTTGTGCTCCTGTATATCCTTGTGGTCCAGTATAACCATATGGCCCTTGAGAACCTGTATATCCAGTATATCCTATATCTCCTTGAGAACCTGTATATCCTGTATCTCCTTTTGCACCTGTATATCCTGTATCACCCTGTGGACCTGTATTTCCAATAATCCCTTGTGACCCAGTATATCCTGTATATCCTGTAAATCCTGTATATCCTGTATTACCTGTATTACCTTGTGGGCCTGTATCTCCAATAATTCCTTGCGACCCAGTATAACCTTGTGCTCCGGTATACCCAGTATATCCTGTAATTCCTGTATATCCTATTTGTCCTTGTGTACCTGTATGACCTATAGGCCCTGTGTATCCTGTATCACCTTTAATTCCTGTTGGTCCTGTGTATCCTGTATCACCTTTAATTCCTGTTGGTCCTGTGTATCCTGTATCACCTTTAATTCCTGTTGGTCCTGTGTATCCTGTGTATCCTATCGGACCAGTAGCTCCTGTATTTGTTGCCGACCCAGGAATACCTTCAGCTCCAATATCTCCACGCGGTCCTGTAGCTCCTGTAGATCCTGTGGCTCCTGTATTTGTTGCTGACCCAGGAGTACCTTCAGCTCCAGTATCTCCACGTGGTCCTGTAGCTCCTGTAGCTCCTGTAGCTCCTGTATTTGTTGCTGACCCAGGAGTACCTTCAGCTCCAGTATCTCCACGTGGTCCTGTATATCCTGTAGATCCTGTAGCTCCTGTATTTGTTGCTGATCCAGGAATACCTTCAGCTCCAGTATCTCCACGTGGTCCTGTAGCTCCTGTAGATCCTGTAGCTCCTGTATTTGTTGAATATCCATCAACACCTTGAGGTCCTGTGTATCCTGTATATCCTGTTTGCCCTGTTTGACCTTGTGCACCTGTATATCCTGTATATCCTGTTTGACCTGTTTGACCTTGTGCACCTGTATATCCTTGAGGTCCCGTATCTCCTTGAATTCCTTGTGATCCTGTATATCCTGTATTTCCTTTAGACCCTGTATTCCCATTATTTCCTTGGGGACCTGTATACCCTGTATCTCCCTGTGGTCCTATATTTCCTTGAGGACCTGTAGTACCTGTATTTCCTTGCGAGCCTGTATATCCTGTTGGTCCAGTTTCTCCTTGTAATCCTGTATTTCCTTGAACACCTTGTGGACCTGTATCTCCTTTTATACCTGGGAATCCTTGATAACCTTGTGCCCCTGTATGTCCTTTTGGACCTGTATATCCAGTAGTACCTGTACTTCCTTGTGAACCAGTATATCCTGTATATCCTGTAGTTCCTGTATATCCTGTAGTTCCTGTATAACCTGTATCCCCTTGAGCACCTGTATATCCCGTATCTCCTTTAGAACCTGTATATCCTGTATCTCCTTTAGAACCTGTATATCCTGTATCTCCTTTAGAACCTGTATATCCAGTATATCCTATATCTCCTTTTGCACCTGTATATCCTGTATCTCCTTTTGCACCTGTATATCCTGTATCTCCTTTATTACCCTGTGGACCTGTATTTCCAATAATCCCTTGTGACCCAGTATATCCTGTATATCCTGTAAATCCTGTATTACCTTGTGGGCCTGTATCTCCAATAATTCCTTGTGATCCAGTATAACCTTGTGGTCCTGTATACCCAGTATATCCTGTAATTCCTGTATATCCTATTTGTCCTTGTGCCCCTGTATGTCCTATAGGCCCTGTGTATCCTGTATCACCTTTAATTCCAGTAGACCCAGTGTATCCTGTATCACCTTTAATTCCTGTAGGACCAGTGTATCCTGTATCACCTTTAATTCCTGTTGGTCCTGTGTATCCTGTGTATCCTATCGGACCAGTAGCTCCTGTATTTGTTGCTGACCCAGGAATACCTTCAGATCCAATATCTCCACGTGGTCCTGTAGCTCCTGTAGATCCTGTAGCTCCTGTATTTGTTGCTGACCCAGGAGTACCTTCAGCTCCAGTATCTCCACGTGGTCCTGTAGCTCCTGTAGATCCTGTAGCTCCTGTATTTGTTGCTGACCCGGGAGTACCTTCAGCTCCAGTATCTCCACGTGGTCCTGTAGCTCCTGTAGATCCAGTAGCTCCTGTATTTGTTGCTGATCCGGGAGTACCTTGCGCTCCAGTATATCCAGTATTACCATAAGGCCCTGTAGCTCCTGTAGCTCCTGTATTAGTTGAATATCCATCGACACCTTGAGGACCTGTGTATCCTGTATATCCTGTTTGACCTGTTTGTCCTTGTGCACCTGTGTATCCTGTATATCCTGTTTGACCCGTTTGTCCTTGTGCACCTGTATATCCTTGAGGTCCTGTATCCCCTTGAATTCCTTGTGATCCTGTATATCCTGTATTTCCTTTAGACCCTGTATTCCCATTATTTCCTTGTGGACCTGTATACCCTGTAGCTCCCTGGGGTCCTGTATTTCCTTGAGAACCTGTAGTACCGGTATTTCCTTGCGAACCTGTATATCCTGTTGGCCCAGTTTCTCCTTGTAATCCTGTATTTCCTTGATCACCTTGTGGACCTGTATCTCCTTTTATACCTGGGAATCCTTGATAACCTTGTGCCCCTGTATGTCCTTTTGGACCTGTTTCTCCTTGAGCACCTGTATATCCTGTTTCACCAGTATTTCCTTGAGATCCTGTATAACCAGTAGTTCCTACTGGACCTGTATATCCTGTATCACCTTGTAATCCCTGTGGGCCTGTATATCCTGTATCTCCTTTGTAACCTGATTCACCTTGTAATCCCTGTGGACCTGTATGCCCTGTATCTCCCTGTGGACCTGTATTTCCTTGAATTCCAGTATATCCTGTAACACCTTGAATTCCTTGTGGACCTGTATATCCAGTTGAGCCTTGTGAACCTGTAAAACCTGTTTCACCTTTTACCCCTGTAGGTCCTGTGTCTCCTTGAATACCTTGGGATCCTGTATTTCCCTGTGACCCCGTATAACCTTGTATTCCTTGTGGCCCTGTATAACCTTGTGGTCCTGTAGTACCTTGTATATTATAAGAAATTACATAATTTGAATCATCAAAAGTTCCAACACTATAAATTTTTGGCCCATATAATTGCCAATATTGATTTACATAATTAACATTTGATAAATAAAAATGAGCATATGTTGTAGGATCATTTACTTTTGTATATGTAATAATTGTTTGAAAATCTGTATATAAACTGCTAATATTTAAAAACATATTAGTCTGATTTATTCCAAATATATCAATTTGATTAACATTTAGTTGTAAATTAAAACCATTATCAATATATTGATTTCCACCAGGAGTTGAATACCCATTTGTTGGATTCCATTCACTCGATACTCCTATTCCTACATTTCCTTCTGGACCTGTATCTCCTTGTAGTCCTTGAGAACCTGTAAATCCTGTATCTCCTTTCGGCCCTGTATATCCTATGTCTCCTTTTGGTCCTGTATATCCTGTAAAACCCGTATAACCTTGGGGACCTGTATAACCAGTTGTGCCATTTTCTCCTTGAGCTCCTGTAAATCCTTGAGGTCCTGTATCACCTTGTATTCCTTGAGAACCTGTATATCCTGTATTTCCAAGAAGTCCTTGTGGTCCTGTATCTCCTTGTGGTCCTGTAGATCCAGTATCTCCTTGGGGACCTGTATACCCTGTATACCCTGTCATACCTGTGTAACCTGTATGACCTTGAGGGCCTGTAGTTCCAGTAGCACCTATTAAACCAATAGGCATATATATAAAATTACTAAATAATATACTTTCAGAAAGGCTATTAGCTATAGAATAAAATTTCCAATAATTATCTAAAGTTGTTGAAAAAGGAAAAGATACTATCTGGGAACCTTCAATAGTGCTATAAACTGTTATGATTGCTTTTACACCGTCGCAACTGATAATCACAGAATCTCCTGAATTATATTGAATATCTTGATAATTTAATCCTTTGTAGTCATATATACTTATAACTCCATTTGTAGAATTAAAAGTTAAAGAACAATAAACACCATAAGAATTTATAGTCTGACCAAATAATCCAAAATTAACAGAGTCGCTTATTGAAACTACAGGTAGTGTTAAATATACATATAAACCATTTGATTCTAAATTTAAAAATTGTAAAGTATTTACAATATCACCAGGATTATTTAAAATAAATGTACTAGGTAATATAATTTTAGGAGTGCCTGAATTAACAATTAACATAGTTGGAGATTGTCCCGCTGCTCCAACAGATAAATCGCCAAAAGTAATATTTTTAACTATATCTCCTGTATTAAAATTTGTTAATTGTATTTTAAAAGCTCCAAAATTTGAACCTATTACCGGATTATATCCAACAAGATTTCCATTTTGATAATAATATACGTTATTAAATTGAGAATTTATCGTAAAAAAATCATCTGAATTATAAGAAATAACATTACCAATATTTCCATTAAATTTATTTGCTACATATGGAATTCCATTTGAAGAATAAAATAAAAAATCATAGGAATTAGAAGTATTATTTAAGTCTATTACACCTACTCTTTTGCTTAAAAAAGATGTTACTTGGAAAGAAAATGAGCATGTATTATAAATATTAATAGATGATACAGGCGTTGTTGTATTTATAAGTGCTCTAACGGAATTAGGCCCAATTAAATACTCTGTCAAGTCTCCTGTGAGAGTAAATAAAGAAGGTCCTGTTGCTCCTATTTGCCCTACATTACCTTGAGAACCTGTTGAACCTTGATTACCTTGTGCTCCAGTAGCTCCTATATCTCCCTTTGGACCTGTAGCACCATCTTTATTTGGAATAAAAGGTAGAACAGTTCTAGATCTTATCTGTGTCGAACTTGGCAATATCGGAAAAGCGCTAAAAATATAAAAAGGAGATGCGCTATCTGAAAGAATCCAGTTTACACCATCGCTTGAATATACAATAGCACCATTTTGAATTGTTGTTTCATAAGCATTTACAATCCATAATGAACCATTCCAACAAACACCAAGTAAACTATATCCAGAAATTATTGATATAGTATTATTTATCCATGTTATACCATCGTAAGATGTTGAAATATCTTCAGATTGAGATACAGCCATAAACATATAACCATTCCATGCAATATCATTGCATGTTGAAATTGCCTGTGTTTCTGTCCAATTTTTTCCATCTATAGAATATCCAAGACCTGACAAAGAAGAACCACCAGCAACCCATATTGAACCATTCCACACAAAACATGTAACTGAGTCACCACTTGTATACCAAGATTCACCTGATGTTGCGAGATTCCAATTAAATCCGTCTGTTGAGTAACCAAGAGTAGAATTTCCCGACCCAACCCATAGCGATCCATTCCACGCTATACCATGTCCTCTTCCAGTACCAAGTGTTGCATCATTAATTACTTCCCAGTTTATTCCATCATATGAGTAAATAAAAATATAATCATCATTTGAATTACCCGATGCAATCCACATATTATTACCCCAAGCTATATCGTTGACATATGTGAATAAAGACGAACCATTTGCAGAAGGCAACCAATTAATTCCGTCAGCGGAATACATTAAAACATTTGTATTTCCTACTTGACCACCTACAACCCACATAACACCATTCCATTCTATGCACGATGGATAAATATTTTCACCACCTGATAATGATTGATTCCACTCTATACCATCATAACTATATAAAATTAAATTATCTCCAGAATTTGTTGGGATACCCAAAGTTGCTACACAGAAATTATCACTTATTATATTTGAATTTGAACCTGTAGGACCGGATGAACCAAACCCATATAATAAAGAAAATGTTTTAGCAAATCCTGTTGTAGGACCTGTATACTCTCTATTAATATTATCAATAATAGATATATCTTCGTTATTAATAATAGAAATATCTTCAATAGGACCTGCATCTTCATTCTTGATATTATCTTGACCATATATATTTCCAGTAGGGCCCGCACCTTCGAAATAAATATTACTAGTAATATTTCTATAATTAGACTTTTTTATTGTTGTATCTCTTATAGAAAATGACATTTTTATTATAATAATTTATAAATTATTTTTATGATATTTAAAATCATATAAATTATTATATAAATGTGTGGTTTAGAAATATATATTGCAAAAGAAGATATTAAATCTCATGATAATTGTAAACATAGAGGTCCTGACTCAACAAAAAAAATAGATATAAAATATTTTGAATACCAAATTAGATTAGTTTTTCATCGTCTTTCTATTATCGATTTAGAAAACGGAGAACAGCCTTTTATATATGAAAATGACGATGAAACCATATATTTACTTTGCAATGGAGAAATTTATAATTATAAAAAACTTATTGAAAAATATATTCTAAAAACGAACTCCGATTGTAAAGTTATCATTGAAATGTATAAAAAAAGTAAAAATATTTATAATATAATACAAGAACTAGATGGTGAGTTTGCATTTGTTTTATTAGTTCTTAAAAAATCTTATCAAAACATAAGCATATTTTATGGAAGAGATCGTTTTGGAATTCGACCTTTATTTCATAAATTTGAAGAAAATAAACTATTTATTTCTTCTGAACTTAAAGGTATTCCAAATATGGACGGAAAACAAGTTGAACCAAGAAAAATTTATTGGTCAAATCTAAATAATGTTTCCGTTAATACATATTATTATATCGGGACTAACATTAACAAACTAAATCATAAAGTAAATAATATAAAAGATAGTCTTATTGAATCAGTAAGAGATAGAATGCAAACTGAAAGACCTTTAGGAGCTCTTTTATCTGGTGGATTAGATTCATCCTTAATTTGCGGTATCGCATCAAATATATTAAAAGAAACCAATAAACAACTTACAACATTTACAATTGGAATGGACGCCGATAGTCCAGACATTGAATATGCAAGAAAAGTTGCAAAACATATAAATTCTATACATCATGAAATAATAATTCCGGTTCACGTATGGTTAGATAATTTAAAAAATGTTATAAAGCAAATAGAAACTTACGATATCACAACTATAAGAGCAAGTTGTGGTCAATATTTAATATCTAAATGGATTTCAGAAAATACAGATATTAAAGTTATTTTAAATGGCGACGGTTCTGATGAATTAACAAGTGGTTATCTTTATTTTTATAATGCCCCAAGTCCAGATTCAAGTCATTTTGAAAATTTAATTTTACTTAATCAAATACATAATTATGATGTACTTCGTGTAGATAGAGGAATCAGTGCTTTTGGACTTGAATCAAGAGTTCCTTTCCTTAGTCAAAAATTTGTTGAAACTTATTTAAGCATAGACAAAGAATTGCGAAATCCAATAAAAGGAAAAAGAATAGAAAAATACAAACTTAGAAAAGCATTTGAAGATATGGACCTTATACCAAATGATGTTTTATGGAGAGTAAAAGAAGCATTTAGCGATGGTGTAAGTTCATATCAAAAATCATGGTTTGAGCATATACAAGACTATATTGATACACAAATTAGTGATGATGAATTTCATAATAATAATACAAAAAATTTCCCATCAAAAGAAGCTTATTGGTATTATACTGTGTATAAAGAATTTTATCCAAATTCAGATTTACAAGTTAATTATTGGATGCCAAAATGGACAGATAAACATAAAGGAGATCCAAGCGCTAGAATTATAAAAGATACAATCCAATCATAATTATAATTTTTCTTATTCTAAAATGAAGGTTAATCTCTAGTCTCCATTTTGATTTAAATTTACGTCATAAAAATTTTCTTAACCTTAATTTTAGGTTAAGAAAAACACATTTCCGAAATATGGAGACTAGATGTTAAAAAACTATTTATTATATTTACACATTTATCTATACGATAACACACAGTTTTCATTTAATTTTACATCTGTTAAAGATATGTCATTTTCATTTATATATTTTGGATATACAACAGAACACGATGGTTGAAAATAATGTCTTGGTTTTACAATATCATGATGTTTTTTGGAATTTGCATCTCTAACAAAGCATGAACTATAACAATCTTCATTTCTAGGACGCCATCCAGCCTCGCGTTCTGCAACAATTGGGAAATCAACATATGCATTACCTCTAAAATATCTAGGATAAGGGAATGTATCGTAATCTGTTATAACATTTTTGTTATTTTCAAGTGTTCCATGATATGGTTTAAATCCTTTCTTAATATCAATTTGATGTCTTATATTTTGAATATTTCTTGTATTTATATCAGAAGTTAAACTATTTTCCATTTATATTTATAAATATAATAAAAAACAATTTACTTTTTCTTTTGTCTAAAAAATGATGCAGAAAAAAAAATTGAATTTATAAGGTGATTTGTTATAATTATAACAAGTATATAATAATATTATGGGAAAAGTTAAAATTATAAATGATACGATCTCTAACTTCGTTAAGGATTTTTTAGTATCGAATAATATCGATTCTTCAGTTATTGAATCATGGTCATCTGATGATAATCAAAAATTATTTGAAAAAACTATTAAAACAACTAAAAAGAAGGAAGATAAGAAGGAGGAGAAGAAGAAATCTAAGCATAAAGACGAACCAAAGAGAGCATCAAGCTCTTATATCTGTTTTTGCAAAGGAGAAAGATCAAACATTAAAAGCAAATTTAATAATTTAAATAACCAAGAAATTATGGCTAAACTTGGAGAAGTATGGAATACTCTTACAGATTCTGACAAAAATAAGTGGAATAAAGAATCAGAAAAAGATAAGGAAAGATATAAGAAAGAACTAGAAAAGTTTTATAAAGATCATCCTGAATGTGTAGAAAAGACTCAACCTAAGAAACCTCTTTCTGCTTATGTATTATTTTGCAATGCAAATAGACAAGAAGTTAGAAATAAAAATCCTGATCTAAATCCAACAGGTGTTATGTCTCTTCTAGGAAAATTGTGGAAGGAAACTACCGATAAAACAGAATGGAATAATCTAGCGGAAAAAGACAAGGAGAGATATAAGAAAGAAACTTCTTCAGATTCAACTCCAGTAATTGAAGAACCTCTACTAGATGTTATTGAAGAAGAGGAGGAAGAGGTTTTAGTAGTGGAAGAAAAACCCAAGAAGAAAAAGCCAGCAACTAAGAAGGAGAAGAAAGAAAAGAAGTAAATAATTACTTTTCTATTAAATTTTTAAACTATAAATATAGTTTAAAAATATTATAATCAATATTTTTATCAATTTAGACACGTATTTGGTTTTCTAAAATTTATCATATAAAAGATTTGAATAAAGGTTATATATATTTTTATTGTAAATGTATATTTTTTTATATGATCTAAAGAGATGGTCGATAAATATAAAAAATGACAACAGAAACAAAAACAGACGGATTAAGCAGGCCTAAATCTGCATATATTTTATTTTGTGGTGCAAATAGACCAAAAATCAAGGCGGAAAATGATGGAATTAACCCAAAGAAAATGCTTGAGTTATTGGGACAAGCGTGGAAAGTTGCAAAGGAGAATGGTCAAGACCAAGAATTTGTTAAACTAGCTGAAGCAGAAAAGTTAAAATATCAAACAGCAAAAGATGATGCAAAAAAGAATAATGAAGATATTCCAGTTGCACCAAAGAAGAATTCTAAAAAAGCAAAAGACGTATCTGACAAAAAGACAACTACAGCTAAAGCCACTAAAACAGCAGAAGTTGATAGTTCTGTAGAAGAAAAGAAGCCAAAAAAGTTGAACGGTTATATTAAGTATCTACAAGCAAATAGAGATGGATGTAAGAAACAAAATCCAGATTATAGTTCAAAACAAGTTACAAAAGCATTAGCAGATGGATGGAATGGTTTAACTGCTGACGTAAAACTTGAATGGAAGAATAAAGATTAAAAAATTAAAAATTAAAAAAATGATTTTTTATTTCAACATCTGAAATAAAAAATAGATCATGTCTATGTCTCTTTGTCAATTTCATTCAGATAATAAAAAAGGTAAAAATTGCTGGTATTGCGATGTAGTTTGTTACACATTTGTATCAATTTGCAATAATTGTATATATGAAAGAATAAATAAAAAACATAAACAAAAATCTATTAAAGTTTAGACTATAAATATTTTTTATAAACTTACCCTTCATAAAGAATGTTTTTAAACATATTATTTTCTTAACCAAAAATTAGGTTAAGAAAATATCTATTTAAATATAAAAAATTATAATAAAAATGACATATATTTCTATAACTAATTTTGAAATCACAAAGATTTCGGTGTCAGATAGCATTGTATATCTGAAATTTTACATCAATAATAGTAACTTTCTCAGCTTTCCATTTTATACAAAAAATATTCAAACTGAAATAATAGATAAATTTATTAAAGTTCTTACTGGAAAAGACGTTGTTATAAATTTAAAATTAGATGACGATTCAACCGAATCCAAATTATTACAAATTAAAAAGGAATATATTCTTTTTGATATTATTAAAAACTATGAAGAAAACACACCGTTCATCCAAGAAACATATTTGATATTTGAAAACAATTCTATTTTTAGAAATGCAATTCGTAAATTTATAAATGATGAGCAAACTAGTATTTACTATTCTTCTTTTTATTAATAGTTGAATATATCTTTTCTTAACCATGATTTTAGGTTAAGAAAATTTTATAAAACATAATTTTTATTATAGCATTGAAAGTTCTCTAAATTCTTCTAAATTCATACACCCCATATCCTTATTACAATCATGGCAGATTGGTCTTAAATTTTTATTATTTGTTGCCCCTCCTAAACTTACAGGTATTATATGACCGCATTCAAATGTGTCAAATTCTATATTTTCATTACAACAATAACAAGATCCTTCTATATCTTTTTCATTTTGTTCCTTCCATACTTTTTTTCGTAATGCTTTTGGTATTTTAGGACGATAATCAAATGTAATATGTGTCAGTTCAGTATATGGTTTATTATATTTTTTAGATTCAATAATTCGATCAATCCATTCATATTTATTGTAAAATCCTAAGTATAACTCATTATTGTATTCATTTTTTTTAGCAATCAATTTATGAATATTCTTGTCTGAAAAACCAAATCTTTTGAATTGATCTTCTTTTAAAGTAGAATAATAAGCGTTTATTTCAATAACAATATCTATAAGTTGTTCTGATGTATGAATTTTAAGTTCTTCGATTATTCCTTTTTCTTTGATATAATTGCATAATTTATCTATATTTATATGTGGTTTTTGCGGTGCATCGCTTGTCCTAATATAATCTTTGAAGTTTTTACTGAAATATTTTTTAAAACCTTCCAGAATTTTATAGTGATCTATTGATAAAGTAGCAATATTATTTGGTGTACATGTATTTACTATCTTATAAAAATATTCAACTATTTTATCGTCATCTTTAGTATATGATTTTTTAATTATTATATAAGTAACATTTAAGTTTATTTTACGTTCTGGATATTTTTTATGTAATTTATTGAAAGCTGTAATACGATGTTGACCATCTATTAAATAATCTTTTCCTGTATTTTCACAACAAACTAATATGATAGGATGACATGTAAGATATTCATTACGTTTTTTGAAATATATATCCTGAAACTCGGTAATATCTTCAACCGCTTTCTCGTTTAATTCTCTTTGTATTTCAGGCAAATTAACTTTTATTTCATGAATATTTACGTCATATTTATAAATAGTTTCTTTTATATATCCAATCATTTCTTTTATATAACTAATTTCATCTTCAATCATTTTATATAATATTACAAGTGTTTAAATACATTTTAAATACATTTTAAATTTTAAACAATAAATTAAGTTTAAAATTATCATTTTATATTTGAGCTGTTATTATATATAATATTTATAACTTTTATTATATATTTCACGAAGAGTCTTGGGGGTTATTTAATTCGTTTAATTCGTTTAATAAAGTATTTGATATAATATCACCTTCTTTATTTGGAAAATCAGTGTGATCAGAAGAAACATTAGGTCTGCTTCCTCCAGCAGCAGAAGAAGCATCTGCATTTAATTCTAGATAATTCCTAGAGTCTTCAGTAAGAACTTTTTTACCAGGAATAGTTGTTTGTTGTGTGAATATATTTTCAAATACTCCGCCATTCCTACCCTGATTTGATTCAAAAATATCGGTGATAAGATATTCACGATCAAATTCACCAATAATTAAGTTACCTGTAATTTCATCTATTTTTGGATACTCTATGTAATAGCTTATATAAATAGATGTTACTACATTATCTTCAATAATTGATGAAACATTTATCATAGCTAATCTATTTTGAGCATTTTCTTGTACATTTAAAATTACTTTTTTTATATTACCACTTGAACCACCTGAATTTAAATACCCCTTTTTATTTCCTGATCCTCCACAACCAATCATAATTATAGTAAATTTTCTTTCTGATCCATCAAGAACCAATTGATGTAAACCAGGTCTCGTGAATAACATATTTTTTTCAACTATATAAACAAAACCAGATGTTCCTTTTATTCCCTCTCCATAATTATATTTTTGACTGCTATCAGATTCATAAAGATATGCACCACCACCTCCTCCTGAACCAAACCCTATACCATTTTTTCCTGGATTTGCTATTATTAATGAATTTTCCGGTTCTGAAATACCAGTTAAATTTACTGGATATATAAGACCTTTTGTGTTACTTATATTATTTTTTACTTTTATACCCTCTTTATACGTTGTTGTACCATCTTCATATATAACTTTTCCATCTTCTGTGATAGCTGTATTAACTATATTTATCCCATTTTGTTGTAAAATACTTGCATTAGCATTTATAATAATACCACCTGCACCTCCGCCTCCTCTATAATTATTATAATCAGAATTTTCAATAGAATCACCATATCCACCTGCTGGACCTTGTAGAAATATTTCTCGCAGTAATTGAGTAGTACTTGGTGATTCTGTTGTAGTAGGTGATTCTGTGGTACTCGGAGATTCTGTTGTAGTAGGTACTGCTGTTGTAGTAGGTGATTCTGTTGTAGTAGGTACTGCTGTTGTAGTAGGTGATTCTGTGGTAGTAGGTACTGCTGTTGTAGTAGGTGATTCTGTGGTACTCGGAGATTCTGTGGTACTAGGAGATTCTGTTGTAGTAGGTATTGATGTTGTTATTGTAGTTATTGTTGTAGTGGGTACTGATGTAGTTATTGTCGTAATTGTTGTAGTTGGTGTTTCTGTTATTGGAGGTTCTGGTACATCTTCGTCATTCTCGTTCAAAATTAAATCAATATATATATTCTTCATCTCAAAATATGATCTTGAATTTACGACGTCTAATCCGATAGTATATTTACTTTTTATAAATAGATTTTCGCCTTTTTTTGTTTTTGGATTTTCTATGGAAATAAATAATTTATTTTGAGAATTAACTATATATTTCGAAGGTATTTTATATTCCCATATTATATTTCTGTTTGAATCCGATATATAAAATTTTAATTCAGTTGTTTCTTCGCCTTTAATTATAAATCCATTTATATCTATTTTACTTATTGATTTATCAATACTATCATGATTAGTAATATCATAACTACCGAAAAAATTATTTTCTGCTTTAAAATTTGGTAATTTAAATGTATATTTATTTGGTTTTATATCATTTTCTGTATTAAAATAACCTATAGCATATAAATATAATGAGACAGCAATAAATGCAAGTGATACTCCAATTATAATGTTTTTTAATTTTACCATTTTATTATATATTTTTATTATATAAATTTAATTTATTCAATTTTTTTAAAAGTAGTTTATGTTACAGCCATATTTTTAATAATGGCTGTAATATAAAGTTCTCTTGTAGATAGTTTCTTATATTTTATCAAAACTATCTACATATTCTGGGTTAAATCTATCTTGATGAAATTGCCAATATTCTGGCGCCCCAAATTTAAAACCTTCCGGTGTCAATGGTGCTTTATACCAAAAAACACATTCTTGCCAGTTATTACTCCTTGTTTGATTGTGTATATATAGAGCGGTATAATCATCAGTAACAGCATCCAGAATTGTGCAGAATAGGTTAAAATCCGGGATAATACTTGCATAGTTTTCCCAAAGTGATTTACGATTTTTTAGAATAGGTTCGCGTAAAATAAATACACCATCGACGTTAGTTCTTATCACAGGTTTTACATCCATACTATACTGTAAACTCAGTATATAAAGGCTCTTCCAGTGGCGTCCCCGCTTAAACATGCCCTGTTGTAGTGGAGTTGCCAGTATCTTTGGGTCATCGGTGCAGTCGTCTATAATTATCATGCCCCAAGGATTTTCAATGTGTCGTCTCGCTATCTTTTGTCTTTTTATAAACATCTCTATCTTTTCTGAGTTATATTCGTTATATATGAAAGTGCTAGGCAAAATACGCTTGAAAAACCCATTACTGTCTTCTGTCCCACTAAATACCATTCCAATAGGGAAAATATGTTTTTTAGCAAAAAGTATACTTGCTATCAGAGTTGACTTACCAGTGTTTCGGACAACATCAAATGTCCCTAGAAGAAACCTATGATTACCATCTAAAGTAAACCCATAATATTCCCCGTATCCTTGTTCTTTAATGCTAAATTTCGTTATTAAAGTATCAGCATTGCCTTTATTTGCGCGTTTTAAATTTTTGCATGGGATTTCGTCTATATTTGACCCATATATGTTACATGTATACTTATTAATTTTTAAAGCAGAAAACCCTAATGATCTAGCTATAAATACAACATCTTCTATCAATACCTCGTTTATAGACTTAAAATCATAACTTTCGTTATTACATACACCATTAGAATCCAAAAGCCCTGCTAACAACAAGAGCCTATTTTCTCTGGAATTTATTTTATACTCTTGTGTCAATTGTTCATTTAAACTAATCAATTTTGAACCAAATGAATATGGATCTTTTGCTAATAGTTGTTCACGAAATTCAACACCAGTTTTATATATCTTCATTCCTTTAAAATTTTGAGTTTCATTTAGATAATTTTCAACTGTTACTTCAGTTATATCTCCTTTTTCTGAAATTAAAACTAATTTATGTTGCTTATTAACTGTATAACTTTCACCTTTTTCTGGTATAATTTCATACATATAATCATAATTATTACATAATTCTTCAACATTTCTTATCGTAGAATCATCTCCCATTACTTGATCTCCAATTTTTACATCTTCAACATTTTTAGTTGTACCATTATACATAAGAACTTTTGTTCCAGGTGTAAAACACCCTGGCTTTCCAATTACTAAAATTTTAGAACCATATGAATCAGGATCCATATAGTTGCTTGTTCTTGGATTTATAAGGTCAAGATCTAGTTCTTTAATTTTTAATACTGTAGGGTCCATTATTTTTTCTAAATATAATGCATTGTTTTAAATTGTATTTTTAGTAAAATATATCCGGTAATATATATTACAACCTTTTATAGAGTTCTCATATTATCTCTTTCCCTATACTAAATTTTAGTCAAAAGTTAATTATTTTTTCGTGCATATTTTCAGGTTTATGTAATGTGTCGGCATTTAATTCTCATTTAAAAACATGAAATATATATATATAAAATGAGTTATCGATATTATCTATATACAAGTTTGAACCGAAATGAATTGATGAATGCTACAAAATCAGCACCAAAAGGTCTTAGATACTGTAACGCAATGTGTCAAGATTTTAGAAAAGTAGATGAATTTTCTAATCAAATACCTATGTGTAAAGGATGCAGAAATACAATAAATATAGCAGAAAAAAAGTTCAAAGAAGGTTCTATTACTTTAGAACAATTCAAAGAAAATCCCGAAATAGTAAAAGGGGTTGAAATAGTTTTTGACACAAATAAAAAATGTGATAAGTGTAAACAAGAAAAAAGTATAAATAATTTTGAAAGTTGCAAAAACGTCTGCAAAGCATGTAGAAGTTTTGAAGCTGTTACACGAAATAATAAAGATATGGATATTATAATATCTGATATTGAAAAAGCAAAAAACAACTTAATAGTTCTAGAAAACTTTGTAAAATCTATTCCAAAAGATAAACTTATTAAAGTTGTTTCTCACTTTGAAATTGGTAGAAAAGCAACTGATAAAAAGGAAGATATTATATATAATATTATAAATCATTTTAGAAAGCTACTCCAACCCAAATTATGCCAAGGAGGATGCGGTAGCACACTTCAGGAAGAATTTAAAACATGTTTAGGATGTGAAAATAAAAAGGAAAAACCTAGAGCTATTTCTAAAATGGTTAGTTTTACAGAAAATATAGATGAAATAGTTGCTAATTTCCCTATAATTACAAAGGATAATTTCGATGTTTATACTAGGGAACAGCTATATAGAATTCATGAAAAACTTACAGGTATAAAGCCAAAACAAACAACTCTAAAAACACAGGTAGTTGATATGGTAAATGCTATAATAGAAAAACGAGAAGAAGAGAAGAAGAAAAGAAATTAGCAAAAGAAAAAGAAAATATTAGCAAATCAAGCAGTGTACAAAATAACTTAGGAGGTGAAATTACATTAAATGGAATTTCAGTTTTGGCAAGGGAAGACGGATTTATTAATGCAACTGCATTATGTAAAGCTGGGAGAAAGAAATTTAACGATTGGTATAGGTTAGAGTCTACAAGCGAATTAATTAAAGTACTAAAAGAAACTGAAAACTCCGAAACGGGAATCACGACCGACATACAAAGGTCGGTCTCGATCCCGACTTTAAAAATATCAGATGAAATATCCGAAACGGGAAATCCCGTTTCGGTAATTGATATAAAAAAAGGTGGAAATGATAAAAAAGGGCAAGGTTCATGGATTCACCCCGATTTAGCTGTGCAACTCGCTCAATGGATTTCCCCTCTTTTTGCTCTTCAAGTTTCAAAATGGGTTCGTGAATTAGCACTTACAGGTTCCGTTGTAGTTGGAAATGAAAAAACACATCAAGAATTAATATCATTACAAAATGAAGTAATAAAGCAACGTGAAATGATAAATTCTCTTGAAAATAAACATAATAAATTTTTAGAAAAACAAAAGTACCATCAATTTACAGTGGTTTTTTATAAAATGGGACACTTGATTTTACACATATTATCGTGTGTAAAATCATTAGTTTATAGATATGCTAATATAATAGTTTAAAATAATAATTTTATATTAAAAATGATTTCTA